>Ga0315284_10010019_pt1 | contig 13491 bp, 9 predicted proteins | sample YL17G09_16_MG_FD_203696 | JGI IMG/M metagenome (GOLD analysis project Ga0315284, IMG submission 203696) | Sediment microbial communities from Yellowstone Lake, YNP, Wyoming, USA - YL17G09_16 | ecosystem: Environmental > Aquatic > Freshwater > Lake > Sediment | place: USA: Wyoming | collected...
CGATTCCTTCCTTGCTTCGCCCGCCGAGGTCCTCGATGCGGCTGATTAGCCACCAGGCCACCAGCACCCCTATTTCAAAATTGGTTAACGGCGCTGTTGTCGCGATCCGGCTAAAACGTGAGGGACTATCTTCAGGGGAGGCCGGTGCTTCGGGCTTTCTGCCCGAGATTGGTTAGTCCTTTGTATTCAGTAAATTGGGAACTCAACGAAAGATGCTCGAAATGGCCCGTTTCGGGCGCTTTCGAGGGCTAGTCGGCCCGTTTCCGGCTCAACTAGCCGGGGGTTTGTGTCGTCCCAAAGCTGATAAGTCTTTTCCTATCAGTAATTAATCAGCTTAGAGGGGCCAAAAAACTATCTTTTGCCCTCCTCGTCCTCCCGCCCGCGCCCAGTTTCGCTTTATCTTCTCCATTCTATAGATAGTGAACACCGCGAGGTTTTTCCGGCCTTCCCAATCCCCCGTTTCTCTCCCTCGCACCCTGTCGCCGCGCCCGCCCACCATAGCCTAACAACCTAGCATAACTCCCGCCTGTAGTCAAGAGACAAAATGCCCCACCCCTCCCGGAATCTGGAGACGGGCGGCGCCCTATTTCCTGCGGATATCCTCGATGATCTGCTTGCCGTGGAAGCGGCCGTTTTCGATGAAGATTTCGTTGGTGTCCATGCCGGCGATGATGACCCCCGCGAGGTAGACGCCCGGCACGTTGCTCTCCAGGGTCTCGGGGTTGCAGACCGGCCGCAGCGTCTGGGGATTGATCTCGATTCCGACGCTGCGCAGCAAATCGAAATCGGGATGATAGCCGGTGAGGGCAAAGACGTGATCGTTCTCGAGCTGCAAGGGCGGCTTCCCCGACTGCTGGACGCACACCCAATCCAGCGCAATCTCCTTCATTTCCGCCTGGAGCAACGCCTTGACCGCGCCCTCCTTAATGCGGTTCTCGATGTCGGGCCGAATCCAGTATTTGATGTGGCGGCTCAACTCCGCCTCGCGCACGATCATGGTGACCTCGGCGCCGTGCCGGGCCAGGTCGAGCGCCGCAATCGCCGCGGAATTCGCGCCGCCGATTACGGCTACCTTCAAGCCATAGAACTCGTGTGCCTCGGAGTAATAGTGCGAGACCTTGGGCAAATCTTCGCCCGGAATGCCCAGAAGATTTGGCAGGTCGTAATAGCCAGTGGCCATTACGATTTTGCGCGCCGCGTAAAGTATCGCCTCGCTTTCCTTCCTCTCGGTCGTCACGCGGAAGTCCCCGTCGCTTCCCTCAATGCTCAGCACGCGCTCGAAAAAGCGCATGGGTAGCCGATAGTGCTCCGCGACACGGCGGTAATACTCCAGCGCCTCGATGCGCGTGGGCTTGAGGTTCACGCTCGAAAACGGGATCTCACCGATTTCCAGACGCTCGCGCGATGTGAAGAACGTCATGCCCGCCGGATAGTTAAAGAGCGAGTTGACCAGGCAGCCCTTCTGGATCACCACGGTTCTCAGGCCAGTGCGCACCGCTTCAATCGCGCACGCCAGGCCCGTCGGCCCCGCGCCCACCACGACGACATCCAGTTTTTCAAGCATCAGCCGTCACTCCGTGAAAAGTAGGCAGAAGGCAGTATGCAGTAGGCGGGCGGAAGAATACAAAAGCAAATCAAAAGGTAAGGGTCAAAAGTCAAAAAGCAAAAGTGAGTCGACAAGCCCACGTAGCGCGGAGTTGTTCTTTAGCTCCGCGGCCCTTTTACCACGAGTAGTGCACGGTATACTTGATGACGGCCTCGCCGCCGCTCGGAATGGTAGGCCGGAACTCGATCGTGCGCGCATCGGTCTTTTTGTGTTCCATCGATTTGATTGTGAGGTCCCACTGAATCCAGCGGTACAGGTGTTCCACCACGCGGACCTTGACTGCTTCCTTCTTGTGGTTGCGCACCTTGATCTCGAAGGTTTCATCGGCCCAGTGCCCGTTCGAATCCAGACGGAAGTCGGTTTGGCGGCGTTCGCCCGTCAAGTCAAACGCGTTGCCGGTATAGAGGCGCACCGTCTCATCTTTCGGAGTGTGGTCAATCTGGTCTTCGCCGATGAACTCATTGCGCCCGTCCACATCGCGCCGGTAAACCTTGACCTTGCCTTTGGGAAGCGGCATGCCGAGGTGCGATTTCTCGGAGTTCTGGAATTCCAGCATCACCCACACTTTGGGGTTGGAGACGGCGCCGTATTCCGGCCGCGTGCGGATGCTCGAATAATCCCAGCCGCGGTATTGCAGGTCCACTTTGAATCCGTCGTAAACATAGATTCGCTCGGCGGGAACGTTGGCGGCGCGCACGAATTCCACCTGCTTGATTTCACGGTCGAGCACCGTCGTGGGCCGCTCCAAAGTGTAGAGGTGGTATTCCTCGAACGCCCGCTCAGTGACGGCGGGCCTGGCTGCCGACATCTCCATCGCGTCCATCGCATAGCCCACTTGCCCTCCTGCCGCAGTCGCGACCCGCGCCACATCGCCTGCCATGAGTTTAACGCTGGCATTTTCAAAGTCCTTTCCGCTCACGTTCTCCAGCGTGACCCAGCCGATGATGTCGAACGTATCACCCTTCTCTGGCGCGACGGCGTTGTAATTCGCCTCCCAGCGCATCCCGCCGGTGAGATAAGAGAACTCGACGTCGTGCGCGCCCGCTTCGCCGGACCAGAGCCTCCACAAAAGCGTCGGCTTCAAAAACGCCTTGGGGTCCAGGGCATCGAAGATCGGCTTGCCCGGCAAGCCAAACTGGATTTTGCCCTCCACTTCGACGATCGGCTGGCCGCCGCCCTCCGGGTTCGCATAAGCCATCTGGCTGTAGGCATACTGCTGGCCATAGCGCTGAAACGCGGAGGTGTGAGGAACATATCCGCTACGCAGGATCTTGCCCTTGACGAGGCGCTTCTCACCGGTCTGCGGCATGATGATTTCGAAATCGAGCGTCTTTCCTTCGGATTTGCGCAACAAGAGGCCCTCGCTCAGCGGATCGCTCTCATAGTTCTGCTCCAAAATCTGGATGGCGTCCGGGCGGCGCAGCTCGCGGAGCACCACCGACTCGGGCTCCAGATGAGCGGTGATGTCGGTCACGCGAACTTCGTTTTCGCCTTTGTCCAACGTCAAGGCGCGCAGCTCTTTGACGGTGGCAAAATTCTGGTTGTAAATCGTAAGCTGGGTTTGAGCACTCGCGGTGCCCACTGCAAGGACTGCAACGAGCAACCAATATCTCATCTTCGCCTCCTGGCTGTATTCCGCGCCGACAACGGGTCCGTGAGAATTTCGCGTCCCCAAATGGAACGAGCGAACTTCCGCGGCTTGCGCAATTTGTTTGCCGCCAGCAAACAATGCTCGCCACAATTACAGGGCGTAGGGATCACTGCGAGGTGGCGTGTTGTCCTTCGTCCTTTGTCCTTCGTCCTTTGTACTTTATTTTTCGCCACTTTTGCCTTTTGATTTTTGCCTTTTGCCTTTTGATTTTCTTTTCAGTTCTGCCGATTCAACAGCTCCTCCAACTGCTCCTTGATTCGGTCATACGCGGCAAGAAGCTCCGGCGTGGCGGCCACCGCTTGTTCCTTCCACACGAACGCCTTCCCCGCCCCGCGCTCAACCAGCATCCCAATGCCTTCGCCGATCCGATAGCCCAGCTGGCTGAAAAGTTTGATCCCGCCGCCGCTCGGATCAAGCAGCGCGATGAAGCCGTCTTTCTCCGCACCCAGATATCGCGCGTAGCGCTCCATGGTCACGAACGTGAAGCCCGCGCTCAAGAATCTTTCAAGAGTCGCGACCTGGGTGGGAGTGAAACTCGGCTCAGCCATAGGGAAATTATGAATAATGAAGTATGAAAAGCCGTGCTGGAACGGTCGCGCCCGAGGGCATCTTCTTGATTCATCATTCATCATTCATCATCCATCATCCATTTCCTTACTCGTTGACCTGCTCCAGAATCGCGAAGTCCCCCGGATCCCACGCCTGAACGACGATGTAGTACCGGCTCCCGATTTTCGTGAGCACGGCGTTGTGATTGTGTTTGAAGTTTTGGAGGCCCAATTCTTCCTTGGGCATGATCGTGGAAATCAGTTGATCATTTTCGAGCACGTAAATCGGCGCGCCTTTGCTGGTGTCGGGGCCGTCGAGCGCCGCCACCACGGCGTATTGGTCAAGGTATGAGACGTCGCAAGGCAGCGACCCGTTCGGCAATCGAACCGTGGAGAGATATTGCCCGTAGCGATTGAACCGCTCGATGCGCGAGTGCGGGCGGTCGGAAACGTCCAGGCGCTTCTTGCCCGGCGGCACGGTGATTCCGTGTCCCGTTCCGAACTGGCCCGCCCCCTCGCCCCTGCCGCCGAACACCAGATCGTTCCACACTGCCGCAAAGGGACTCGTGGCAAGGATCCGGGCGGTGAGCACGAAATCCAGGTTTGAGTAGCCCGTGGTCACATAATAGAGCCCGTCGAGCTCTTCGACGTCGGTGGGCGCGAAGTTGCCTTTGCCGCGAAAATAGTCGCCCACTTCCGGCAGGCTGAAACCCTCCTCGCCGGTTGGCGCGTTCAGGGTGTTGATCAACGAGCCGTCCAGGGTCGTGGTAAACACCTTGCCCGCGTCGTTGGCTGGAAAGACCAGATAGGGAACGCCCTCGGCCGTGTACCAGATCGTGGTGTTGTGCAGGTTCAATTTCTTCATACTTTCAGGAGTGTTGATTATCCGGATGGTTCTCAAGTCGCCGCTGATTTGCAGGATGCCCGCACCGGGCAGCGCGAAGTAAGCCTCTCCCCTGCCCGGCCGGCGATCCACCGCAAAGCCGCCATGCGCCGCGCCCAATACTTTGCGCGCTTCTTCGGGCAGCCGCTCGGAAGTGACCAGGACGCGGAACCGCATCTTCCCTTGACCACTCACCGCGCCCGCCGGCGGAGCTTGGGCGGCACGACCCGCCATCGCCGGGCGATCCGCGACCGCGTGGTCAGGCGAATTGTGCGCCGCAAGCGGTGCCACGCTAATCGCTAGTCCCAGTCCCATTGCATACCGGCCCATAGTCCCGTGCGGATAATCGCCATGTCGCACCTTCGTCTGCAGAGTTCTGACAGCGGCCTTGCCCCGAAACGCCCGCCACTGAGCTGATGTTCCCTAAAGTCTCTGAAGTTGTTCCAAGGATATATCAGATTGACCAGCGGCGGGGTGGCGTTTCTTCCGCACGACGTTGGGCCGGTCCCGCAGGGGGGCGGCCTCGTTGGCCGCGGGAAGCCCCGGCCTTACGATTGATTCTGGAAATGGCCGCGGCAAGGACCTGTGGCGTCGCCACCCTTCTGGCTCCTGACTGCTTCCTGCCAACTTTCAACAGTCAACTGTGAACCGTCAACTGCCCTTCACCCTTCTGCTTCCAGCGTTTCGATGATGCGCTTGAGCGCTTGGATAATCTCCTCGCGCTGGATACTGTTTTTGCGGAACGTCAGGGTCAGCTTGAATTCTTTGGCGGGGGGGACAAAGCGGAAGACGGCGGGCTTGGGTTTCTTGGCGGGCTGGCGCTCCTCGCGGGCCTGGTCGCGGTTCATCATCCCCAGGGCGAAGAGGCGAATCAGGTTGCGCATTTTGCCTTCGCTTGCCTGCCGCGCCACCTGGAGCAATTGCGATTTAGATAATATCCTTTGTTCGATACACAAAGCTTTAATCTCGTCCGGAATGGCGCGGAGCGTGAAGAGTTCGGTGATGGTGGGCCGCGACTTGCCGATGCGCTTGGCGATCTCGTCGTGGGTCAGGCCCAGGCGGTCGCCCAGGGCGTGCACGCCGTCGGCCTCTTCGAAGGGCGTCAGGTCTTTGCGCTGCAGGTTCTCGATGAGCGCCAGCTCCAGGGTTTCCGAATCGTCGGCGTCCTTTTCGATGCACGGGACTTCGCGCAGGCCCGCGGCGCGCGCGGCATGGTAGCGGCGCTCGCCGGCGATAATCATGTACTTCCCCGACTCCGCGAGGTGCCGGACGAGCAACGGCTCGAGCACGCCCTTTTCCCGCACCGAGTCGATCAGCCCGCGCAGGTCGCCGCGGTCTTTGCGCGGCTGGTCGGCATTCGGCTGGAGTTCCTCGATGGCGATCATGCGGCCAATGGCCGCGCCGCTGCGGGAGATGATCTCCTCGACGTAGTGGGCGTTGTGGCGCATTTTGACCGCAATGGGTAAACCCGGGCGTCTATCGGACACGCTGCAGAACCTCCCGCGCCAAGTGTTCGTACGCCTCAGCGCCCGAAGAGCCGGGGGCATAGGTAAAGATCGTTTCCTTATATGCCGGGCTCTCTTCCAGGCGGACGCTCTTGCCAATAACAGTCCGGAAGACCTTGTCGCCAAAGACCAGGCGCACCTGCTTGCGGATGTCGCGAGAGAGATTGGTGCGCTTGTCAAACATCGTGACGAGCACGCCGAGCAATTGCAGTTCCGGGTTCGGCCGCGCCCGGATGCGCTCGAGCGTTTCGAGCAGGTCGTCGGTTCCTTCCAGGGCATAGTAAGAGGACTGGATGGGCACCAGGAGGTGCGTCGCTGCCACCAGAGCATTTACCGTCATGATGCCCAGCGTCGGCGCAGTATCAATCACGATCATGTCGAAGTCTTTCCGCCCCGGCGCTAGCGCGTCCCGCAGACGGAAAGGCGCATCGAACTCGCCTACCAGGTTGGCCTCCAGTTTCGCCAGGGCAATCTTCGAAGGTACCAGGCACAAATTCGCGCATTGGGTGGGCTTGATGACGTCCACTAGGCTGAGGTGGTGGTCTGAGAGGACGTCATAAATCGAGTGGGTGACCTCCTGCGGAGGGAGGAAGCTTAGGGTGCTGTGGGCCTGTGGATCCAGGTCGATCAGAAGGGTGCGCCTTTGTTTCTGGGCGAAAGCGGCAGCGAGGTTGATGGCGGTGGTGGTCTTTCCGACCCCACCCTTTTGGTTAGCGATCGCAATGATCGTGGACAATCCACGCTCCGGCTGAGGGCTGGCTGCGGCGGGCAGCTCATCGCGGCCCGGGCCAGCGCGGAACGACTCGCTCCGGCCGCCGCGGTCCTCTACATCTTATAGCGTCCGATGTCCTCGTCGTTCAGGTTTTCCAGCCACTTGCGCAGTTCTTCGTTGTTGACCTTGTCGGAGGCGGCGCCCGAAACCTTTGAGTTCTTCAGAACCTCATCTTCCACATAAATCGGGCAATCAACGCGCAGCGCCAACGCCAGCGCGTCGCTGGGCCGGGAGTCGATGGAAATCACCTGCCCGTCGCGCTCCAGCCAAATCAGGGCGTAAAAGGTATCATCCCGCAGGTCGCTGACAACCACCTTGTGGACGCGCGCTTCCAGCCCCAGCAGAAGATTCTTGAGCAGGTCGTGGGTCATGGGGCGCGGTGTGGCGACCTTTTCGATCTCCAGGGCGATGGCGTTTGCCTCGTAGATCCCCACCCAGATCGGCAACACCGCCGTGCCGTTCACGTCCTTGAGGATGACGATGGGCATGTTGGTCACGGGGTCCATCATCAGCCCGCGGATTTTCATTTCCACTTCCATCAGACCCTCCGCCACGCCGTCGGCTGGCGCTTGTCGCCGCGACGGGTGACCGCGCGTCAGCGCGTCGCGGCGCTGCCGGACAACGACTGATCGGCCCGCACACCCACCAGGCTGTTCGGGCCCGCGGCCGTCACCCGCACGTTCATGGTGTGCCCGATCCACTCGGGCTCACCCGGGAAATTGACCACCCGGTTGCTGGTCGTCCGCCCTACCGCCTGCTGCAGGCGGGTCTGGAAGGACTCGACACACACCTCGAACTCCTGTCCGACCAACGCCTGGTTGCGTCGACGCTGGATGAGTCGCTGGCGCTCCAGCAGTTCCGCCAGGCGACGTCCTTTCTCTTCCTCCGCCACCGAATCTTCAAACCCGACCGCCGGAGTATTCGGCCGGGATGAATACTTGAAGGAAAAGACCTGATCGTACTCCACAATCTCGAGCAGAGAGATCGTGTGCTCAAAATCTTCGTTTGATTCGCCGCAAAATCCCACAATGATGTCCGTTGAAATGCTAATAGCACGCTTCGCGCTGCGGACGCAATTGATTTTTTCCAGGTATTCCTCGCGCGTGTAGCCGCGCAGCATGCGGGCCAGCACGCGGCTCGATCCCGACTGCACCGGAAGATGGACCTGGTCACAAAGCACCGGATGCGTGTCGATCGCCTGGACGATATCCGGAGTGAAGAAGCGGGGGTGCGAGGTCGTAAACCGCACTCGCCGCAGGCCGGGAACTTCCGCCACCCGCGCCAACAATTCCGCAAAGCTCAGCCGCCGGGTCGAAGGGTCCTGCCAGTGGTTGACGATCTGGCCCAGAAGCTGGATTTCACTGTAACCCTCGTCCACGAGGCGGCGGCATTCGTCCAGGATGGTCTCACTCGGCCGGCTGCGCTCGGGGCCGCGTGTCATGGGGACCACGCAAAACGAGCAGCGCTGGTCGCAACCTTCGATGATCGTCAGATAGGCGCGGAAGGGATTGTCGCGCCGCGTCAGCTCGGTCTCGAAACACTCTTCGGTGTCAAGCGAGAGGCCCGTAACGCGCCGCTTCCCTGCCTCGACCTCGTCAAGCAATTCCGGCAGCTTGGTGTAGCTCGCCGAGCCGCAGACCAGGCTGACCTGGGGCGCGCGCTCAAAAATCCGCTCACCTTCCTGCTGAGCCACGCAGCCCAGGACAGCAATTGTCTTGGGGTTCTGGCGGCAAGCCTTCTTCAGCGCGCCGAGATGGGAAAAAACCTTTTCCGCAGCCTTCTCGCGGATGCTGCAAGTGTTGTAGAGGATCAGCTCGGCATCTGCGTGGTTGTCAACCGGCCGATAGCCGCGCGCCACGAGCGTCCCGGCAACTTTTTCCGAGTCGTGGACGTTCATCTGGCAACCAAAGGTCTCAATGTAAAAAGTCCTGGGCTGCCCCTCTGCGGAATTGGCGATGGTTTCAGGCTGTGCCCCTTCTTTGGGTTGAGGTGCAGCCGGGAGTGAGATTTGGATGAGTTCGTTTCCCATCGGAAAACATGCCCTGCTCAGGGAGTATAACCCGAAAGGCGGGCTTTGCCTAGGATAGGACAACGTGCAGGTTGGCGTTCTCCTAGGGGGTGGCGCCGCGGGCGTGCTTCAACATCGTCGCGGCGTGTTTCAGGGCGGCGTCGGTAATTTGTGCGCCGGAGAGCATGCGGGCCAGTTCCGCCGCGCGGTCTTTTTCGCCATCGAGATACTTCAGTGTCGTGACTGTCCGCCCGGCGCGCTCGAACTTTTCCACGTTGTAATGGTGGTCGGCGAAGCAGGCAATCTGTGCGAGGTGGGTCACGCAGAGCACCTGGGCGTCGCGCGCCAGGCGCTTGAGGCGCTGGCCGACAGATTCCGCGGTGCGGCCGCCGATGCCTGCGTCAACTTCGTCGAAAACAAACGTCTTGGATTTCCAGGCGCGTCCCCTGCTTTTTCCGGAGCGCGCCTGCCCCACCACCGTTTTCAGCGCCAGCATCAGGCGCGAAAGTTCTCCTCCCGAAGCGATCTTTTCCAGCGGCCGCAACTCCTCGCCGGGGTTGGGTGAAATTCGGAACTCGATTTCATCCATGCCCTTCGAGCCGCCGCGATTTTCCGGCAGTGTCTCAAAAGAGACTTGGAACCGCGCTTTCTCCATTCCGAGCTGGGCCAGTTCGTCTCGAATCAGTTTCTCGAGCTTCCGGGCGGCATCCCGGCGCTGTTCAGACAGGGCTTTCGCAATCCTCTGATATTCGGCCGAAGCCTTCTCAAGTTCGCGCCGTACCACTTCGCGACGTTCGTCGGCGTGCTCCAGGGTGGCGAGTTGCTCCCGGACCTGCTCACGGTAGGCGAGGATTTCCTCAATTGTCTTCCCGTACTTCCGTTTCAGACGGTCGATGAGCGCCAGCCGATCCTCCAGTTCCTCGAGCCGACGCGGGTTGGCCTGGAGCCTGCCCAGGTAATCGCGGAGGAAAAGCGCAAGGTCTTCCAGCGACGCCCGCGTTCCCGCCAGAGGTTCAAGATACCTTCCCAGGGTGGGATCGTAGCGGCTCAGATCGTCCACCGCCCGGCCAACAACCGCAAGCCGGGCGCTCGCTGAGCCTTCGTCCTCGTAAAGCTCGTTGTATGCCGTGTGAGCCGCGGCGCGAATCCTCTCCAAGTTGGCCAGGACCCGCTTCTCATCTTCCAGGTGCGCGTCCTCGCCTGGGGCAAGTTGTGCTCGCTCGAGTTCTTGGGCCTGAAAGCTCAACAGGTCAATTGTCCGCAGGCGCTCCTGCTCGTTCTGGCTCAAGCTCTCCAATTCGTGTTCGAGCTCACGGCGCCGCGCAAAAAGCTCGCCAACCTTCAGGAGGGCTTCCTCCGTCGCTGAGAATTGGTCGAGCAGTTCAAGCTGCGCGTCGCGGGCCAGCAGAGATACGTGCTCGCTCTGGCCGTGAATCTCCACCAGGCACGGCGCCAGGGCCTTGGCGGCCGCCAGCGTCACCGGCTGATCGTTCACCAGCAAACGGCTCTTCCCGCCGGCCTGAACTTCGCGCCGAAGGATGATCTCCGAATCGTCGCCGCCCGGCAGTCCATATTCCTCCAGCCATGCGCCCCAGGGGACGCCGGCGTCACTTCGGAAGACTGCCGTAACCGTGGCGCGTTCCTGGCCGGTGCGAATGACGTCGGGCGAGGCGCGGCCGCCCAGCGCCAACCCCAGCGCGTCCACCAGGATGGACTTGCCCGACCCGGTCTCGCCCGAAAGGACATTGAGCCCGGCGTGAAACTCCACGCTCAGGCTCTCAATAACCGCATAATTCTGGATGTGGATCTCATGGAGCATCGCGAAGGAATCCGAATGTTTCTCAAACAAGCTACCACATTCGGGCTAACTAGGATAAGGCTTGCTCCAGCTCGGAGAACAACGAAGTTGCGGAGTCGGGACGATCCGAAGGATCGAAGGCCAGGGCGCGCGCGAAAAAGTCCTGCCAGCTCGCAGGCGCTTCGGGCACATGAGCGGAAACAGGCGTGGCTTGACCTGAGAGCATCGCTGCGCCGGAAAATGGCCAGCCGCCGGTGAGCATCTCGTAAGCGATGATGGCCAGTGCCCAAACGTCCCACGCCTGCTTCACTGCCTCCCCACGGACTTGCTCCGGACTCATGTAGGCCAAGGTCCCCACCAACTCCCCCTTGCCCGTGTCTACGGTCACCTCGGTCGCCGTCGGGAGGAACTTCGCGATTCCGAAATCAAGCACCTTGGCAACTTCGCCTGACTCGTTGCGCGCCAGGTAAACGTTTTCCGGTTTCAGGTCGCGGTGGATCAGCTTCCGACGGTGAGCAGCTTCGACTGCGGAGCAAACGCCAGACAGGATTTCGAGCGTCCGCGCCGGAATGAGCCTCTTTTCCCGGCGAAGCTCGTCCCGCAACGATCTGCCGCTAAGGAACTCCATGACGAGGAAGGCGCGTGTGTCGGCAGTCACGCCGAAATCATAAACGGTGACGACATTGGGGTGGGCGAAGCCTGCTGTGGCGCGCGCTTCCAGCCGGAAACGCTCGGCGGCTTGCGCGCTGCCCACGAGCTCCTGACGAATCACCTTCACCGCCACGCGCCGCTCGAGGGCCGTGTCCGTGGCTTCATAGACGGCGCCCATACCGCCTCGTCCACACTGTCGCTCCAGCCGGTAGCGCCCCACGAGCTGGCGGGGGAGGCGAATTGGGACAAGGCTCGTACCCTCCTGGGCGCAGCGTCCAACGCCCGTGTCATAGCAAGCCCCGCACTTGGGGCACTCCTCAAACGCCTCGCTCACCCGCGCCGGGACCTCGGCTGGCATGGCAATCAGCAGCGCCAAGCTCGCGGCGATGGCCGCCAGGAGGTCTTGGTCCTCGCGTGTGTAAGGCTCTTCCGAGCGCTTTACGCCGAGCGCCATCAACGCCTCAGTGGACTGCGGCGTTACGGCGAAAGGCACTAACAGGTCAATCTCAGCCCGGCGAAGGAAGTCCGTTTCCTCATATGGGAGTTGCTGCTGGAGCCAGCCCGACTCGGTGTGTGGCAGCTCGAGGGGTTTACCCAACACGCGAAGCAGTCCCATCAGTCTGCTGTCGGCGGGCAGAGGCGGCGGCGCGTGCCCGGAAGGCGCCGAAGCCAGTACGCGATAACTCGCCTCGAGCGGCGGCCGCACCATGATGGCTGCAAATTGGGCGTGCAGGGCGGCTTCGACGCGAGCGACTGCTCGGGGGGCCGCGAGCTCCAAGCTCCCCGCTTGGCGAGCTTCTTCGGCAATCTCGCGCAGCAAGAGCTGTGCATCATAGTGTTCGCGGAAGAAGCGCCGGTCGAGCGCGGAAAGCCACTGCTGTCGGCGTGCATGGGCCACCAGGGCCAGCACACCCAGCCCTCCGTAAACCCAGCCCCGCGCTCGCAGAATTTCAAGCAGGGGCCGCTCGCCATGAAGCAAGGCGTCTCCGAACATGCCCGCCACCAGCAACGGCACGAGCGAGAGCAGCGCACCGCGCGCCACGGCGTACTGCAAGCCCTGGCGGATCAAGACGCCCACGTCGAACAGCCGGTGGCGCAGAATGGCGTAGGCGAATGAGAGAGGAAACGCCAGCCACAATAGATAGAGCAATGCTTGTAGTGCGAGAAGCCAGAAATCTACCGCCCGCCCGGCGCCGGCAACGACCCAGCCGACGACCGCCAGCGTACTGGCCATCACACCTGCCAGCACCACACGCACGCGACGCCGTTGGTTGACATCCTCCAGGCATCGATAATTCAGAACCAAGACCACCAAGCCGGCGACGACGTATACAGCACTTCTCAAAGAGATCGCCGAGAAGACCCATGCCGGTACGTCCGGGGCTCGGCCAGGGTGGTAGATGACCCGGTAAGCACCCATGATCCGCCAGGGCAGCAACGCCAGGGCCGGCATCCATATCAAGAGCCAGGGCCAGCGCGCGCTGAATATTCTTCGCGGGAAAATGGTAAAGAAAGTGAGGAGGATTGCGTCCGAGACGAATCTGCTGGTTCCGGGAATCCATAAGAACAGGCCCAGCCAGCCGGGCAGGTGTCGCCAGGTGGCAGCCCAGCCGTCGGGAAATCCAAAAGCGACCGAGGCGGTGGCGAGCACCCAGGCGCCAATTCTGGCGGTCGGGTCATAGGGTCGGCGGAAGGCAATGACCAGACCGAGGGCCAATGAGGTCAGGATGAACGCGAAGTAGGGCAGCGCCAAGGCGCCAGAGGCCGGGAACCGTTCGCTCCAGGTAGGACGTGGAATGGTCACCGTCAGTTCCAGTTGCTCGCGCGCGCGTTCTATTTGCCAGCGCTCCGGACATCCGATTTCGGCGTTGGCGCGAATGGCCTCCCAGTCACGGACATTGCGGATGGCCTGTTGGTCAACCGCCAGCACACGGTCACCTTCTCTCAGCCCGGCCCGCACCTCCGGGGAGTTGGGATGGACTGAGAGGACAACCATTCCTCCGCCCGTAAAGCGGCCCTCAAACCCGGGCAGAAAAAGCGGCCCCTCAAATAGCTGGTAGGCAAATAGG
>Ga0315284_10010021_pt1 | contig 13488 bp, 11 predicted proteins | sample YL17G09_16_MG_FD_203696 | JGI IMG/M metagenome (GOLD analysis project Ga0315284, IMG submission 203696) | Sediment microbial communities from Yellowstone Lake, YNP, Wyoming, USA - YL17G09_16 | ecosystem: Environmental > Aquatic > Freshwater > Lake > Sediment | place: USA: Wyoming | collected...
ATAAAAAATTTTTAGTTGAGAAGGTTGAAGAAATGAAATACGCAAGAGAAGATAAGGATGTTAATAATTTTAATTATTCTCGTTTTAGTTCTAATACTCAATTAATGTCATTCAATGCGATACTTGTACTTAATACTTATAATATATATCAATTAGCTAATAAAATTATTAATAAAATAAAAAATAATCCATTGAATAATTTAAAAAATAAATTTTTTAGAGTAGGTTTTATTGGATTAGCACGTGTTGGTAAACATAAAATATTTACACATTACTCAAATATTAATAATTTATTTAGTATAATCACCACATTATTAGAAAATTTAGTACGTGAATATGATGATAGCTTTAATGTTAAAAGAATAGTGATTAATCAAATGCAAGGGCTGCCGAGTCAAAATGTATTGATATATGGCAACAATGTAAAACAATATGACGCATATATTATATCATTGGAGAATTTAATTGAAAATATGACAATAACAAATAAATGTAATAAGAAATTATTAAAATTATCAAATGAGAATTTAATTTTTAGACCAAGAACAACAAAAAATTGTTTTATACATTCGTGCTATATGGCTATGAAGAATAGATATGATGTTAAAAAAGCTGTTGATAAATTTTTATCTAATCACCCAATTGAAGATTATACACTGGAGCCAATGGCTAAGCATTGTTCATTATATTTAAAAAGGAGAATCAAAATATATATCCTTAATGGAGTATTAGAAAGATTAATTTATAATGAAACAAACGCCGAAGAAGAAATTTCAATACTAATTGTAGGATGCCACGCACATGCATTAATCAATAGAGAAGAAGTTAAGAATTTTGACCCAGATTATTTAAATGAATTATTAAACCACAAAGCAGATGACGAACAGCAGGTATTAATTGAAGAACCTAAAGAAGAAAAGGGGAAATATAACGATTTCAAGGTAATGACATATGATTTTGAAACTTGTGATTCATCAATTTTATTAACTGATAAACATGATACAATCCCTTATGCATTGGGGTTATACGATGGAGAAGAATACAAAGAATTTTATAAAAGCGAAAGCAATGATATTGTTGATGATTTTTTAACATATATTGAGAATTGTAAATATGATAAAATTTTATTATATGCTCACAATGGTGGTAAATTTGATATATATTTATTAATCAAAGAATTAATGACTCGTAAAGGCTGGTGCATTACAGCATTTTTAGAACAAATGGGGAGAATCATAAATTTAGAATGTATTGAATATAACAGCCATAAAAGAATCATTTTCAGGGATTCATATAATTTCATTTCGTGTTCATTAGATGATGCATGTAAATCATTCAATACAAAAACTAAGAAATTAGAAGGAGACGTGAACCATTCATTAATAAATATTGACAATTGCCACACTAATGAAATATATGAATATACAAAAGAATATTTAAAAAATGATTGCTTATCGTTATATGAAATATTGGACATTTACGATGCTGAAATAAATGGGAGATTTGGTATATCAATTAAAAATGTATTAACTAATGCGGCAATAACCCGAAAATTATTTTTAAAAAAATATTATAGTGAAGAACGCCCGTTATATTCATTACCTAAATCAATTGATAAAGAGATTAGAAAATATTATTTTGGAGGCAGAAATGAATGCATGACAAAATTAGGATATATGAAAGGAAAATTTTTTTATTTAGATTTTACCAGTTTATATCCTCATATGATGGCTATTAATGAATATCCATATGGACAAGTTGAAGAAATTGATGCAACTAATAAAGAATTTGACTATAATTGGTTTGGATTTGTTAAATGCCGATTTAGAAATACTAACTATGATAATATCCCATTACACGCAGTATTAAAAGATAATAAATTATTATTTCCTCATTGTGATACATGGCAAGAATCAGTTTTATCAACTGAAGAAATAAAATATTCATTAAGTAATAATCTGGGATATGAGTATGAATATATTAAAGTTTTTAATTATCAAGAGAAAGGATTTATATTCAAAGAATGTGTTGAGGATTTATATAAAATGAAAATAAATGCTGAAACAGAATGCAAAGATGCATTAAGAAGCATAGCTAAAATTTTAAATAATTCGTTATATGGTTTTTGGGGTATTAATCATTATAATAGAGACCAAATTGAATTAGTTAAAATAAGAAAAGAAAAGGCAACCAAGAAAAAAGAAGAAAAAACAGTTGAAGAAGTAAGACAATATAAATTACAATGCTTATTATTAAATCAAAAATTGAAAGATTATAATATTATCAATAAATATGATATTTACAATAAAACCGATAAAATAAAAGCCAATTGTGCAAATGTAGGCATTGCCGCAATGGTGACATCATATGCCCGTATGTATTTATATAAATTATTAAAAGACATTAAAGATGCAGGAGGCAAAGTATATTATATGGATACTGATTCAATCGTCACTGATTACAATATATATGATAATAAAATATTATGCGATAAATGGGTTGGTACTGGAGGCACACTATTGGGAGAGTTAAAAAATGAAACAGGATTACCAAGAGGATTTTATACAGAATTAATAACACTGGGTAATAAGTTTTATGCACTAAAAAATAATGCATTAAAAAAGAAAGCAATAATTTTGAAAGCCAAGGGGGTAAATTCAAAATCAAAATACGAGCATAAACATATTGACCATAATAATAAAATGATATATTATACAGATTTGAACCGATTTGAAGGCACGAATCAAATGACATTTATGGATTTTTACTTAATGGAGATGAACTATAATTTACAATGCGATTGTATGAATTTTATATCAGGTATTAATGAGATGATTATAAAAGATAAAGGACTGGTAAAAATAGAGAATACAAAAACGGTTCACTCATTGTATGACAAAGGACAAGTGGATGAATTTAAAAATATAACACCATTGATTATTTAATTAAATACTTCATATCGTCTAAATATTTTTTTAATTTTAGTGGCATTATATGGTAATAACATTTTTTCGTAATTCTTAATATTATATTGCTTTAATAAGTAATACAATATAATATTATAACTTAGCATATTTTTTCGATCAATATTCTTTTTAAAAAATCTTTCTATTTCAAGAAATTTATAAAGCATTTGAGAAACAACATGACAAGATATTTTTATTAATTGTTCACCATAGATATCATTATAAATTGAGTATATGTATTTATAATATTTATTCAAGTGGTTCTTTTTCAATAGTAATTTTATTTTTATTAAACTCAATCGTTTTTTACTATTTCTAATACCATTAATTAGATATAACAATTTGGCATTGGGGACATAAATACATGAACCAGTTAATAGCTGCAATTTTTGTTTAAAATAAATAACTCTTTTGTATGGGATATATATTATATGATGCATATTATCATCATATTTATCAGTCACTAATATTGAGTGTAATATACTGCCACAATTAGTACAAATATATTGTCCATCAATTAATAGCTCTTGTATATTGTTGCAACATTTGTCATTATTTATTTTTGGTTTATCTTCAAATAAACTAAAGTAATAATCAAAACTTTCCATAATTATAATATTATATGATATTATAATTATTAAAAGATGAACGCATTTATCGTTTATAAGTTTCTTTTGCTTCTTTCATTGCAACAGTATAAGATATTTCAGGATGGTTAACTCGGTATGCTCGTACGTGTTCAATCCACGCATTATTTTTTCGTACTTTTACACTTGTTTGGTCAATAATCGGTTCCATTTCTTTTTCTTCAATTACTGGTTCATAAATTGGTTCTTCAATAGCTTCATGATAAGTTGGTAATTCATTTTTTGGGGTTTTTGTTTTTCTAACTCGTTTTGCTTTTGTTTGATCCATTGTATATGTATTATGTTAGAAAATAATTATGTTATATTTAGATGTATTAATCAATATCATAATCAGTATCACTCTTTAATATAGGTGTAAATAAATTTTTTCTTAATGGTGCTGGTGAATCTTCGGTCATATCAACACATAATGTATCCCGTTTATCTTTCATAAAATGATCAAATATATATAACATATCTTTTTTAGTCATACCAACACGGCGTGCAATTGTCCCAAGTTCATCCCTATCATTAGGTTTATAAATAATAAATACATTACAACATTTTTTAATAATTGCGGGCATATCAAAAAATGACTGATAACAAATTATGATACTAATATTATGATGTGATGAAACAAACCTAAACAAAGATGATAAATTTTTTAATGATTGCTTTGATAACCCGCCCATTTCAAAATCATCAATAATAATCATGGTCTTTTTATCATTTTGTGTAAAATCTTGAGGATCCGGTATATTATTTATAATTAAATCGGGGTCCATTTCATCCCATTCTTTTGTAGTATCAGATCCATGTATTATAATTAATTGTTCATATGGGTGTTCATTAGCTTCTTGCGTTCTTATAAATATATTTTTTGCGACAGTTGATTTACCCATACCTACTTTACCTAAAATACCAATCCTAACAGGATGTGGGAAATCACAAATATTACGCCCTGTATGCCATGATTCATGAAATTTTTTATCGGCATTGGCTATTTTAATTATTTCATTGGGCAATTTATATTTTGCTTTACTCATTATATATAATAATAAGAAATAAATAATATATATTTTTTATTCATATTATATTATATATAATATGAATAAAAAGCCCATATACACGGATTTTTTAAATGCTCAATGGAAGCCAGCACCAATGTTTTATGGTTTCAAACCAAATGTAAGACCTTATATTTTACCCAATAATCGGGGTAAATTACCAATGCCTAAATCGGGTCATATACAATTTGGCAGAGTATCAGCGACAGATAATGCGGATTTCAACCCATTACCAAATAAACCAGAATTGCAACTACCTGGGAAAATTTTTTATACACAACCAATACCACAACAAAAATTTTTGAATGCAGCCACTGTTAAATTAATTAATTCTGGAAAAGTAAAGGCTCAATTTAAAAATGATCTAAAAGTCAATCCATTAAGTATACCGATTATTGAACAACTTGCAAATAATAATTTGAAATTAATATCATTAGAAATGATTAAAAATGCAGTAATTGGATTAAAACTTGATCCAACATTGGGTACAGAACAACAGCAATTGAGGGCGAGATCATCATATGATAATTTAATCGTTGCGTATTCTGGATTAGTTGATAAAAAACAAGATGACCCAGAGAATGTTAAAAAAATAATTCTTCAATATGAAAAAGAAATGGTTGCCATATATGGACCAAGTATTAAGAAACCCGTGACGGAAGAAACAATAAGCAGCATTAGACGATTAATAATAAGATTGGATAATTCATTGACAGAATTATATGAAATGATTGAAAAGAGACCAGGAGGTATAGCACCAGAAGAAAAATACGGACCACCAGAACCGGATTATGGTCCAGCTGAGGATATACCGCCTGAAGAAGAATACCCGCTGCCACCTAAAGAAGAAGATTTACCCCCGCCAGATTTAGATCCTGCTTATGATCCTGCGGAGGATGTACCGCCACCTGAAGAAGACTACATACCACCGCCGCCAGAAGAACCCCCAGAGTATGTACCACCTGGATCATTAGATAAATTATATGAGATATTAACGGGATCTAAACCGCCAGTAGAAATAACTTCTGTGGTTTTTTTGAATAAATTACTGGATAAAGCCACAGGTTCTAATGTAATAGATGAAATAATTAAGGATTATCAATTTGTTAAAAATGGTGTACCTTTATCAAGAGTTTTTAAAGATTCACCTAAACCCGATAAAGATATTGGTGATTTAATTAATGCCATAATGAGTCATAAAATGGGGTGGGGGACCGATACAAACATGGGACAGAAAACAATGATAAGTAAAATTTATAATAGATTGGTTAAGGCTCATAATTATGCATATAAAAGCACAATACCAACAATAAAGAAAGGTGTAGCGGGGAGATCTTTGACAAAAGAAAATTTAGCTGAAAAAATAAATGATATTTTTATTATGACCAATGCTTTAATTACTTATGATAAAAAATTACTGGTAAGTGCGAAAGGATCAAAGAAACCAAAACCTACAGGTCCAGAATCATTGCCGCCGGGTTCAGCGGATGTACCACCACCACCACCAAAAAAGAAACCTAAACCCCCAAAACCAACGTCAGCACCCCCAGGTTCGCTAATAGGTTCACCACCAACAGGTGCACCACCAGCAACAGCTGCACCACCACCAACTGATGCAGCATCATTTCTAAAAGCATCTTTAGGAAAAATGAAAGGAAAATTAGCCGCAGAAGAAGATGATGATGACGATGAACCGAAAACAAAGACGAAGAAAGAAAAAGTTCTACTTACAGACGGTGAAATAAAAATTTTATTTAAACAAGCAGAAGGCGGTAAAATACCTACAAGATTACTCAATTCATTTACGAATACAGATGATCCTATAAGTAGTCTTGAATTATTTTTTAAGGCATTATCAAAAATGCGCCCTTCACCAGAGAAACAAATTATATTAATAAGTATAATTGAGAACTTAGATAGATCTGGGAAAAAATATAAAATTTCAATTGTTAAACCGCCTTTAGCCAGTGATGCTTATAATGTTGAAAATATTCAATCAGTTATTAACAATACAGAAGTAGAAGCAAAAAAAATATTAAATAAAGAACAAGCAGGACCAGGACGAAAAAGAAAAAGCAGAAAGCGACCAACTAAGAAATCCGTAAAGAAACTGTCAGCCGATGTGAATAATCAAATATTACGATTATTGAGGAGTTAATCAGTATCTTCATCACTATCAAATTTAACTATTTTATTTTTACCAATTGGTTTATTCTTATATTTGCCTAACTTTTTTAAAAATCGTTGTCCTGGTAAATACTTTTCTTCATCCTTTTCTTCATCTGTTTTTAATATATCAGCTTTTAGATCAGTTTGTTTAGGATTTTTTAAAACCTCCATACCATTAATTATTTTTACTTGTTTACCAGCGTCATTTTTGAATTGCATAATCATATCAGGCGGTGGCGTCACTGTTGGTAATTCTGCTTCTTTTTTAGTTTTACTGACCCTATTTAAGGCTGTCATGGGTTTCCAAAATTGCTTATGATTATTACGTATCATTATTAATAATATATATCAATAAAAAATATTAATTATCAGTGTAAAAATTAATTTGAACTAAAAAACTGTAGTACTCACCATTTGTGTCCACCGGTTGATTCCGTTGATCTACCAAACTAAAGCGAAATTGTGTTCGTCGTGCACCGATTAAATCAGTGGCAACACATACGGGAGGATTTTGGGGGACATAATTAATTAATGATCCTGGTATTACATCAATAAAAACATTGGCTAATACTTGTGCAGCATTGCTATTCACTGGGATACCATCATTTACAATATCACCACGAATAAAGAAGCTTGTAAATGTATTGAAGTTTGCGATGTTATTACCAACAACCGTATAATTGCTAAATGGAGCAACTGATGTAGCGGTTTGGGATGCATCAAAACCTAATATAGTTCTTACTGTTGATAAGTTCCAATCAATACTCACACCAGGTTTTAAAAATGTTATTTCAACTTTTTGGGTTGCTTGATTACCATTCCATATAAACATATCTTGCCATAAAAATGCCGCTGGTAAATTATTTACTTTGACTTGCAGTGAATTGTAAAGTGCCCCTAAATCGTATAATCCTTTATCTATTTGTATTGTGTGAGTAGTTGTACCATCAAAAAATACGAATATATCATTATCATATTGAGTGGCGATATTTGGCGTAGTATACCATACATTTGCCGATAAAACTTGTAATGTACAATATTTAGCAGTTCTGGGTACTTGGACGGGATTATACAAATTTACTGAAAATTGATCGCCATTAGGTGAACGAGCAAAAGCCCCATTAACTGGATCACTTGAAAATAACAGTGTAATTTCACGTTTTAACATTATTAATATATTAATATATAATTAAAAAATTATAATATTTTTTCTATATATAATAATATATAATAATATTCGAAAATGTCACAGGACGCTGTTTTAAATAAGTATAATGAGGGCGAAGCAAAATTTGAAGAAGACGTTTCTAAGTATTTAGAAATGAACTGGCGAGAAATTACGTGTCAGCGAACCGTTAGCGATTTGAACGGGCAAGATAATAATTTTGCAATTGGTATCCAGGATTTCTTATTTTCTGTTAGTGGTTCAACTAATGCGTTTATACCAGCGTTGTCTTATTTCTGCATTGACACTGAATTATTAGTAAGCGATGGTGTAAATTTCGTTCCACCGATACTTGCAAATGATATAACATTAGCAAATAATGTTGGAGATGCTTTGTATAATTCGGCATCATTTAGAATGGGAGGACAAGACGTAAGTTCTTCGCAATCATTTATCCCACAACAAGGGGCATTAAAGAAGCGTATTGATCAATCGGGTGCATGGCTCTATAATATTGGTCGTAATGCCTCGTGGATTGATGCTGATTTTTCAAGACGATTAAATGTAATTGCAAGAGATGGGGTGTATCATCAAGATGGATTAATTGATGCTGAAGGATATTACGCATTACCTATATTAGCACCTGGGGGAGCATTAGCCACCGCAACATCTTTTACTTTAGCTGTTATAGTAAATCCTAACACTAATTATACTGATATTGGTACAGTGACTCTGACAATTGGCACGGGTAGTTTTGTTGCTTCTGGTGTAAAACCTGGTGATTATATTACATTGCCAGCACCAGGTGGATCATATGAGGTAAAAGTATTTTCTTTGGATGCTGCAGCGCCCGATACAGTAGCCAATGTAACATTTCCTCGTGGTGTTGTTTATGCAGGTCAAGGACCTACACCAGGTGGCGGATTCTATCGTAAAGCAGACAGCGAAAGTGGACGATATAAGAATCAAATTATTTGGCAGCCGCCCCTGGGTATAATGAATAATTACTCCCCAATAAACGGCTCGGAGCTCAAGTTCAGTTTAAATCCAAATCCAAATTATAAATATGCTGCAGTACAGACGACACAAGAAGCACAAATACCAGGCGTGAATTATACATTTAGAGTCACTGGTATTAAATTTTATGCGTGTCAAGTAAAATTGGCAATGCCTATGAATGCAATTGTTGATATGCCCCTGAATGAAATACAAGTTCAAAATAAAAATTTAACTTCTACCAATGCAAATAATTCAAATAGTATTGATTTCATCGTTCCACCATCAACATATGGTATTGCAATTTTCTTCCAATCTAATGTGGCAGGTAATAATACATTACTTCCACCAACCACTTTTTCAAGTCCGCCAACATATAGTAATCCACAGGGCAATCCTGGTCCATATAATCTTGCAAATATTCAATCAATTCAAGTGACATATGGAGGTGTAAATAAAACTTCAACACAATATACATCGGCATATAATGTAGATCAAAACCAACTTATCCAAAGATGGCTGCAATCTATTCAATATGCAAGTAATTACAATAATCCCGGAGGTGCAGAAAATTTTAACGATTATGTAAAATCAAGCTACTTTTATTTTGACTTTTCTCGCGATCGTACTGATTCATCATCTTATGTAAATGTACAAGTTGTATTCAATAGCCCACAAGAAGTAAATACTAATATGTTTATTGGTTCGTTCTATACACGATTAGTGCGATCTGAGTATGCCAACGGACAGCTTTTGCAGTTAACCGCCGTCAATGCGTAAATAAATGTATTCCAGGTCGAACACCCAAAGAATACTCAGACGAATATCACATCCTCAATAAAGAGAAAGAACAACAATACAGAGAAGACCACAAAGAAGAAATAAAAGAGAAGAATAGACACAACTGGATCAAAAATAAAGAAAAGCTATCCGTCAAGCGAAAAGAGAAAGTCGAATGCGTGTGTGGAATCACATATTGTAAAGCAGATAAAGCCCGCCACGAGAAATCACAACGGCATCGACAGCAGTAAATGCTTAATCACTTTCACCCAATGTAAATAATTCTTTATTAGTCCCATCCATATTGATATTTACATCACCCACCAACTTTTGATTTATTTCTTTGGTTAATACATATTCAATATTTTTATCATCCATTGTTGATAATTCTTTTAGTGATACATTATTTTTCAATACCTCAATTGTGCATTTAATAATATAATTTATTATTTCTGTCATATTGATTTTACGCCTTTGTCCCCATATTTGCCTATTTTTAATTATATATATCATATCGGGTTGTTTCTTTAGTTTGGCTTTGATTTTATTTAAATCAATATCACCCATATCGGATCCATCAAATATTATATAATCCTTTCTATTATCATAATTTAGATTTAAGCATCTATCTTTTACTATCTTACGGTATGTTTTAGTACCTATTTTTAGGGGTTGCCCCGTATGTGGGTTCAATACATGATCCGTATTATTAATAATATTCATTGTATTTTCGTTTTTAATTCTATAACAGGGCATTATATTTTATTATATTAATAGTATATAAAATATGCCTAAGAAAGTAATTGAACCCGATCTGGTAAGTGAAAGTGAGTATGGAGATGTACCATTAGAAGAAGCAATAAGAGGATGTATCAGGGATTTACAAGGATCACTCAATAATTTGGAACAAGGATTGATTCGAATTGTCGATCACGATGAAATTAACCACGACGACTACGGAAATGTTTATGCTTTATCAAATGAATTCATTGATTTGGCTAAAGAATTAAAAGATATCGTTAAATCATTTAAACCTACAGGATTTAAGCCCGCATTATGCAAAGAACAATTAGAAGGATTGGGATAATTTTAAAATAATATATTTTTTATATAACTAATTATATATAATAAAATGAAAAGACATTCAATGCGTGGTAAAGGTATCGGATCCTTTTTTAGGAAAGTTGGCAATTTTTTGAAAAGAACTAAACTAATCAGCCGAGGTGCGGCAGCATTAGGTTCTCTCGGTGTGCCTCATATGGGGACTGTTGGTACTATCGCTGGTATGGGAGGGCTCGGCAGACATCGAAGAACTGTTCGCCGCCGTATGACAGGTCGCGGGCTGTCTATGGCTGGTGGGGCTCTTCGCCTTGCTGGTCAAGGTCGCCGTATGCACGGAGCAATGCCAGCAAGACAACGATTGGGGCTTCGATCGTTGCCTATGATGTATTAATTAATTAGTATTTTATAATATTACTATATAGATATGGACATTAAACATAAATATATATCAATATTATCGTTGTTAAGGAAAGAATATGGGGATAAGGAAAAATCCACTAATGAATTAGATGAAATAATGGGGCAACTAATGAAAAAAGGTTATATAGGGACATTGGCAAGTGATTTATACCCATTAAATAAAAAAGGTAAATCATATTGTATAATGAACACGGATGGGCATAAAAAAACTGGTACACATTGGTTAGCTGTATATCGTGATAAAAATAAAGTATATGTATATGATAGTTTTGCACGTACTCTCAATAGATTGATCCCTGATTTTTGCAGAACAATGCTAAGTAATGGCTTTGAAATTATCCAAGTCAATAAAAAACTTGATCAAGGTAATTCACAAGAAGATTGCGGCTTACGATGTGTTGTTTGGTTATTGTGTGTTGCTCACGATGGAATTAATCAAGCCGTTGACATATAATATTTTTTATAATATTATTATATATAAATGAGTAATACTATAGTTTCAAACTTCGGTAATTATAATCCAATAGACCCCGCAGTAATTGCTTATATTAATGCTGCCATAGCCAGTGCGAATGCTGACTCGGTCCAAGCATCCCCGCCATCGGTAGCAAATGGAATCGCCCAATATGTTGATACAACGGGTAAATTAATTAAATCAACACCATACACTATGCCCGATACTTTGGGTGTTGCTGGTCAAGTATTAGAAGTTGATGCAGGCGGTAATATCGTGTATGGGGCTGGTGGTGGAGTACCCCCAACATATTTACCAACATTAACAGTGACGAATTTATCACAAGGTCCAAACGCTTTATCAATTAATTATACATTACCAACATATCCACCACCGCCAGATTCAATATTGAGTAATAATGGCGTTCAAGGATATACCATGGATATACCTGTAAATATAAATTCTGTATTTTTGTGTACAGCATCAAACCCATTAAGATTTATTACGATTACGGTACCCATTGTTGCTGGTACATATATCCCAGATGATTTAACAAATATATTATCGGTTGGAATAAGAGATGCATTAAATACTAATAATGTAGTAGCCAATATTTTTGTGGGATTTGACCCATTAATTCAAAGATTTGGATTAAGATTATCGCCTGGTACTGTAGATTTTACCAATTTAATATGGAATATATATGTTAATGGTGTTAATAATAATGATGTATTTGGATTAACAAGTGGTAATGTTCTTATATCACCCGCTGCCCCTGGTATCACATATTGCCCTGACGCCCCATTATATTTAATTGCTACTGGGGTATTAGTTTGGCGTAATTTAGCTACAAATCAAATTGAAAGTGATAATGGTAATTCAATAATTGAATGCTCTGAACTAAATGGTATTATTAGTTATGGGGATTATAATTTAAATAACGGTTCATTAAATGATATAGGTAATATAAATGCTTTGGACGTTTGTAATATAACCACGGGGACAACTCAAATTGTAAATGGATTAAGTGAATTAAATATTAATATTAATAGTTTGCCAAGAATAACACAAAATGCTATTAAAACTAAATTAGAATGCGGGACATCAAGATTACAATTAGCCGCTATATCGGATTTATTAACCGACGACACATCAACATATTTTGCATCACAAAATACTATCGCAACTAAAAATATGGCAGTTGCTATTTCTCCCGATACGTTGGTAATAAACCAAGATTATGGGGTTGTTAATAGATTAGTAGTAGACGATACAACAACCGCATTATATAGCAAAAATGCCCTATCTGGTCCCGCTGGTTCATTGTTAGAATTAAATAATGATAATACATTTACGCTTGGCTGTTATTTTGCTAACAATGGAATTATTGAATGTCGCCCTAATTCATTGGCATTATATGGCAATGCTGCTACTTCTGCAATAACTATGACTGGATCGGATATAATAACATCGTTGGGACTTGCTGGGCGTATTGATCGGGAAATATTGGATACAGTAAGTCAAACATTCAAAGACCCAACGGGAACAGAAAGATTAAAAATAGATAGCGATGTAACAGTTAATGGTGCTTATACTTTACCAACTACGGCGGGAGTAGATGGAGAAGTTTTAACAAGAGCAACTGGAATATCAACAGTATGGAATCGTCCGCAAGTATATAGTATATTTTCACAGATTGTAAATCAAACCGTTGCAAATACTGTGGTAGAGACAACAATAATAGGAGGAGGAACACCAACAAGCTCATTAACCGTAGCACCAA
>Ga0315284_10010022_pt1 | contig 13486 bp, 10 predicted proteins | sample YL17G09_16_MG_FD_203696 | JGI IMG/M metagenome (GOLD analysis project Ga0315284, IMG submission 203696) | Sediment microbial communities from Yellowstone Lake, YNP, Wyoming, USA - YL17G09_16 | ecosystem: Environmental > Aquatic > Freshwater > Lake > Sediment | place: USA: Wyoming | collected...
CTTATTTTCACAAACCCAACAAGTAATTTCTCACAGAGTTTCAGATTCAATATTCAGAATATTCAAATTGAGAAAGCAAGGAGTCAAAGTCGGTTTTCCTCGTTTCAAATCAATAGATAGAATGAGAAGTTTGAATTATCCTCAAGCTGGATTCAAACTTGATAAGAAATTGAAGGTCACGCCTTTCGGCGAAATCAGCATCAAGAAACACAGAGAGATTGAAGGAAAGATAAAAACGCTTACATTGAAGAGAGAACCATCTGGAAAATGGTTTGCTATTTTCTGTGTTGAGCAAAATAAAGAAGAACCGAGAATAAACAATGGAGAACGAATTGGAATAGATTTAGGATTGAAAACATTTGCTACTTTTTCAAACGGCGAAACAATAAACAATCCAAGACATCTGAAACAATACGAAGATAAACTTGCATTATATCAGTGGTTATTATCAAGAAAGAAAAGAGGAAGCAGTAACCGAAGGAGATCAAAACTCAAAATTGCAAAGCTTCATGAAAAGATAGCCAATACAAGAACCGACTTTCTTCATAAGACCTCTACCAAATTAGTCAATGATTATTCTTTGATAGGACTTGAGAAGCTTGCCCCAAAGGAAATGTCAGAAAGAACACAAGAAAGATTGCACCTTGGCAAGCAAATAAATGATGCAGGATGGAATATGTTTGCAAATATGATCAGCTACAAGGCTGAAAGTGCTGGTTGCCAAGTCGTATTTGTAGACCCAAAGAACACTACACAGGAATGCAGTGAATGTCAAACAATTGTCAAAAAAGAACTTTCGGATAGGATACATAACTGTCCTAACTGCGGTTTGATAATGAACAGAGATTTGAATGCTGCAAAAAATATACTCATTAGAGCTACCGAGGGGCGCTCGGGAAGTCAAGCTTGCGAAGAGGAACAAACTGGTTCTTCAATGAGGCAAGAAGCCCACATCCTTTAGGGGTGGGAGCATGTCACATATTTGATTGAATGCTTGAAGCAGTGATCTGACGCTTTCGCTAGCCTTTTAAATGTTTAAGGCGTTGGGTTAGCCGATGAGGCAGGCAACACAGACGGTAAAAAACAGCAACGGAACACGTTCAAGCGCAAACGGCAATGGCCATAACTGGCACTTCTATCTTCGTAAGCGTGCAGCAGCACCCGCCCTGATAGAAAGGAAAGTAGAAGAGGAATTAAAAGGCAAAAAAATAAATTGGGCAAGCGTAATCGGAGGGTCCCAAAAAGCTCGCACAAATAATTATACGCTATGGATAACTGGGAACCCGAGTTCTGACAGATACTGGGAGCTACGCAGCAATCTTTCTAAGGTAAGGAAACTTTTGGATCCATCGCTTCTCTCGGATATCACATTCACTTTGCGCCATGAATTCACATCTATTGACGAAGACTCAAAGCTGCGGACAATAAGAAAAGATCTGATACTTAACGATTCTGGATTTATTGTCGATGCAGGATACAGTCTGTTGATTCCAACCACGGATGATCTTGTGTTCCTTGGCAGGATGTTCCGAAGCACTTTGGAACAGCATCCATATAGAGCAAAGATCATTCATAAATTCGTAAAGATGTATAGAAACGAGAAAAAGATTCTTTCTCAGGCGAAAGAGTTTTAGAAAAGATTATTAAATCTATCAGTAATCATATAGTCGAGGTGGCACGATGGGAATATTACAGAAGCTCTCAGGTTTATTGGGGCTCGGAAAGGAAATGGATCTTGAAGAATACATGGACACAGCCGAGCTAGAGGGCGTGGATATTCTCCATGAAGGGGCTGACCGTTTTGTCAAACCAATTGCATTGGAAAGCGAGACTGACGTAAGCGTTGTAGAGAACGAATTGAGCAAGGGCAACATCATCCTTCTTAATTTCACTCCTCTTGCAAAGCAGCAAACAAGGCTTAAGAATGCGATAGGCGAGCTGAAGGGTTACGCAATGAAGATCAATGGAGACATAGCACGCATCGGCAACGAGACCCTTATCTTAACGCCAGAGGGAATCAAAATCGTTAAGAGAAAGAGATAAATCTACAAATCGATTAATTTTTGTTCTTCAAATTTTTTAGGAACTGAAGCAGAGCGCGTCCCTCTATTGGGGATCACACCCCTCTGTAAACTATTCTTCTTACTGCAAGCTTTATTGTCGCAGGATTTTTCAGGTAGCTATCCTTCGAAAGGTTTATTAATATCGCTCAATAAAATGAACATATGTTCAATAAAATGAGCAAATATTCAAAAACATCATTAAAACTACTGTCCTTTTTAGCTGCTAATCCACTAAAAAAAATGTATGGAAGGGAAATCGCAAAGCAGCTTGGAATCAGTACTGGGGGCGTCAGCCAGGTGTTACGTGAGTTCGCGAAGCAAACGCTTGTTAAGGTTGAAAAGAGGGGGCGAATGCTTTTCTATTATGTGAATCTAGACAATCCTGAACTAAAAGAATTTAAGGTGTGGGTGAATATCTCCGAGCTTGTGCCTCTCTTGGACAAACTGAAGCAACATACAGAGCAAGTCTATCTTTACGGCAGCGCTGCTGAAGGGACCGACACAGAGAAATCCGATTATGATTTGTTTATTGTCACAGAAAACAAGAAAAAAACTGGTGAAGTTTTGAAAGATTTTAAAGCAGGGAAAGAGATAAAGGCCGTAATTGTTAATCGTGAGGAGTTCAGGGAACTTAAAAGAAAGGATAAAGCATTTTATGATCAAGTGATGCACGGAAAGGAATTGTGGAAGGGAGAAAGTGAGTTATCAGTTTGAAAAACTTTTGGAAGAAAGGCGCATCATGAAAGCGAAAATAGCCCCTGCAATGATAGAAGATGAGTTTAGGGATGCCAAGTATGATCTTGGCAAGGCAAAGCATTCTTACGAGGAGGCAGACTACAAATGGGCGACAGTACAGACATATTATTCTATCTTCCATTTAGCAAGAGCTTTGTTGTATAGTGAAGGATATAGGGAAAAGAGTCATTATGCATTGCTTGTTGCTATTAAAGAAATGTTTGTAAAAACAGGAATTATAGAAGCAAAATATACCGATAATTTTGAGGATGCAATGAGGCTCAGGCAGGAAGCGGATTATCGTTCAGAATATTCAGAAGGTGGCGCGGCAGAAACCATCGAAAATGCTGAAGCCATGTTTGATATCGTTAGAGGACTTTTGAAAAGAAAGTATTAAATGTATAAAGTCAATTGTTTCATTTTTTGTTCAGGTTTTTTAGGAACTGAAGCAGAGCGCGTCCCTCTATTGGGGAACGCACCCCTCTGTAAACTATTCTTCTTACTGCAAGCTTTATTGTCGCAGGATTTTTCAGGCCATGCATCCCTGAGACAAACTTATCTATGGAGCTTATCAGAAATTTTCTGTCCTTAGGATCAATAAACACAACGCCTTCGCGTTTGTCTGTCTTCATCCCGTTAATCTCATAAAGCAAAATTGCCAGTGCATGCGAGATATTTAGTGTTCCATACTCCTTGTTCGCAGGAATTCGTACGACAATATCGCACTTCTCCAGATCTTTCGGATCAAGGCCAGTTCCTTCATTTCCAATAAGCAACGCAACTTTTGAGTTGCTTTCTGAAATCTGCTTAACTAACTGTTTTGGTGTAATCGGATTTCTCAGAATATTCCTTCCGCCTGCTTCGATTGCAGTTGTTCCGACAACAACTGAGCAATCTTTTATTGCACTGTCAAGATTCTTAACAATCTTTGCACTTTTCAGAAGATCTGCAGCATGTTTTGAATATTTTATTGCTTCTTGCCCTATTTTTACTGAAGGTTGAATAACCCAAAGGTCAGAGAATCCAAAATTCTTCATAACCCTGGCGCAGTAACCAACATTCTGCTGGTATCCGGGACTAACAAGCACAATTCGAAAGTGAGCCATGTAACATTTTTATTGGCTATATTTTATAATAGTAACAAAATAGTAACAAATAACAGTAACAATCAACAGTAACAATTGCTAAAACCGCACCATACTAAGATCCTAGAAACTGGGCCCGTTTAGGTTCTTATATAGTATATATAATAAATAGCCCTACCAAACTATGACCAAAACTATGACCAAAATATTGCACATTCATAAAATAAAAAATCACGAAATTTTCATGAAAAATCAGAAAACTCAAGCACGCAAAAAAAGTAACAGTTTAAAAATCCCCCAGCTGCCTCGAAAACGATAGATTTGTGAGTCTTTCTTTTGAATAATGGAATTGAGGCAGAAAAGATGAAGATAGGGGAAGAGCTTGAGCTCAGGGTGGCTCAGCTAGAGAAAGAAAATAAAATCTTGAGAGAGGAAAACAAATCTCTTAAAGAGAGATGCAAAGTTTTAGAAGAAGCATTTGAAAAATTGAGAAAAGAGCTGAGAAAATACCACAACGAAAATACGCCTTCTGGGGCAGTTCCTCCATACATGAAACCATCTATTGAAATCAAAAGAGAACACTTTGGAGAAAAAGGAGAGAATGCAGATAATGTGAAGAAAAATAATATCAGAAATTCCAGGCCAAAGAAAGTTGATAGAACAGAACATCTTGAAATAAAAAATTGTCCCCATTGTGGAAGAAAATTGAAAGAAAAGGAGGCAAAACCAATAACAAGGATAATTATCAAACTTGAAATGCCAAACATTGAACAGGTGGAATATGTTAGGCCAAGGTATTACTGCGATAATTGTGAAGAAGAAATTTTACCTCTGATACCGGATGCACTCCCTGGCAGTAAATTTGATCTTACGACATCAATTCTTATCTCAGTATTATCTATCGGAATGAACATTTCTCAGGGAAAGACTGCCGAGCTGCTTTCATTCTTCGGTCTTAACATATCAAAGGCAACGGTTTGCAACATCCTGAGGAGACTGAAAGAGTATCTTGGAGATGAATATGCAGAACTTGAGATGAGAGTACTGAAAGCAAAGGCAAAATGTAAAGATGAAACCAGCCACAGGCATAATGGCAAATTGAATTGGGTATGGGTTGCCACAACTGCTAAAGAAGTCTGTTATTGGATAGAAGAAAAAAGAAATTATAAAACAGCAAAAAGGATATTCAAAGGAGATAAAGGCATTTCAACAACTGATGGATACAAGGCATATGATGTATATGGCAAGCCAATTCAGAGAGACTGGGCACATATGTTCAGGAAAGCAAAAAATCCAGAACATTGGTTCACTTCAGAAGAAGAAATCAAAGAATACAAAAAGTTGGTTGGATTGTTAGGGGAACTTTACCATAATGCAAAATGTGATAAAATAAAGTTTGGGACATCGAAAGAACTGAGGGAAAAGTATGAGAAGGAACTCTTCAATATACTCTCCTCAGTAAAACATCCTAAAAAAAATGCAAATAGTCTCATCAACTACATTATGCACTACAATCTTGATTGGTTCACATTCCTTGAGCATGAGGAAGTCAAACCAACAAGCAACGATGCAGAGAGAGCACTAAGGCACATCGTAATCAAGAGAAAGATAAGCCAGCAGACAAGAAGTGATGAAAGCAAAAAGAGCTATGCAATGCAGATGTCATTGTATATGACATCAAGGATAAGAGATGAAAATTATATGGAATATCTGAGGAACGTCGTAGAGGGCAAATTAAACGACGTGGGAAAATTTTAGACTGTTACCAAAAAAACAAGCTTTTTAAATAGGCCCGCTTAACAGTTAACTGGCAGAAAGAAATTAAGGCAGATTAAAATAAAAAAACCAAAAGAACCTTAACCGTAAAGGTTATATGGAATAAATGATGCAAATAAGGAGATCAAATGAAAACGAAACACTTGAACAAACCAAATGCAAATTTGAAGGAAATGTTCGAAGCAGTTTCAGTTTTACGTTTGTTCATTCTATTCTCTATATTTACTCTTGCAGCTGTCTCCATAATAAGCGCGCAGCCCGCAGCGCCTGCGGAACAATGTCCTTCAGGAATGGTTTCATACTGGAAGTTTGATGAAGGAAGCGGAACAACTGCAAGCGATTCTGTTGATGCAAATGATGGAACAATTAGCAATGCAGATTGGACGACGGGCAAGGTGGGGAATGCTCTAAGCTTTGACAGCTTTGGCAATAACCAAGTTACGGTACAAGACTCTGATAATCTGCACATGACCGATCAACTGACGATCGAATTCTGGATGAATTCCCCCTCTCCGAATTATGGGGGTCAGGGGCAGCTGTTCGTAAAACAAGAAATGTTCTGGAGTTATGGAATCAAATACAACTCGGACGGCTCGGGGAGCTCGCCTCCTTCCATAGAATTTGACATAGAAAATGCGTGGAACGGCTGGAACTCTCCGTATCCTTTCGAGGCCAATGCCTGGTATCACGTAGCCTGCACGTACGACGGTAATAACAAGATCTGCTACGTCAATGGAAATGAGATTGGAAGAGAAGCGGTTTCAGGGTCGATGAATCCAGACACAGAATCGGGATTCATTCGAATAGGGTATCAGTTTGAAGGTTCGATGGACGAGGTCGCGATCTACAACCGCGCACTTACCACGGATGAGATTGCAGCGCATTACCAGAACGGCCTAGCAGGAAATGGATACTGCGAGACACAGATACTGGACAGCGACGGCGACGGCATACTCGATATGGCAGACAACTGTCCAAACGTAGTCAACCCGGGCCAGGAGGACAGCGATGGTGACGGAGTTGGTGACGTGTGCGACAACTGTCTAAACGCGTTCAACCCAGACCAAGCAGATCAGAATGGTGACGGCATAGGAGACGCTTGTCAGGACAGCGACGGCGACAGTGTATTCGATAATGTTGACAACTGTCTAACGACATCTAACCCGGACCAGGCCGATAGCGATGGTAACGGCATAGGAGACGCTTGTCAGGACACCGATGGCGATGGCATACTCGATAATGTTGATAACTGTCTAACGATATTCAATCCAGATCAGGCAGATACTGACAGTGATGGGCGCGGAGACGCCTGTGACAACTGTTTAACGATATCCAATCCGGATCAAGCAGATTCAGAGATAGGTGTTGCGACGTGTGCGTCTGCAACCGAAGGCCGTTGGATAACTGTCGCTTGTGACACTCCTGGCACTTCTATCACTGAAATTCTGAGAGCGGATTATATTAACTATGGCAGTGCGCTTTCCTGTCCGACTGGAGGCATGTCGCCAACCTGCCACAGATTTTGCAATATAGCATACAGTTGCGTCGGACAGACGACATGTTCCTTTAGAGTAAGCAACAGCGTGTGCGGCGGCGATCCATGCTCCGGCACTTATAAGAAATTGATTTTGTCAGTAATGTGCGGTCAGCAGGGTGACGGTGTAGGGGATGCGTGTGACAACTGTCCAAACACATTCAACCCGGATCAGGCAGATAGCGATAGTAACGGCATAGGAAACGTTTGTCAGGACACCGATGGCGACGGCGTATTCGATAATGTTGACAACTGTCTAACGACATCTAACCCGGACCAGGCCGATAGCGATGGTAACGGCATAGGAGACGCTTGTCAGGACACCGACGGCGATGGCATACTCGATATGGCAGACAACTGTCCAAACGTAGTCAACCCGGGCCAAGCAGATCAGGATGGTGACGGAGTTGGTGACGTGTGCGACAACTGTCCAAACGCGTTCAACCCAGACCAAGCAGATCAGAATGGCGACGGCATAGGGGACGCTTGTCAGGACACCGATGGCGACGGCTTATTCGATAATGTTGATAACTGCCCATGGGTCAGCAATCCAGATCAGGCAGATACTAACAACAATGGTATCGGAGACGCCTGTGACGACACCGATGGTGACGGCGTATTCGACAATGTTGATAACTGTCTAATGATATACAACCCAGACCAGACAGATCAGAATGGTGACGGCATGGGAGACGCTTGTCAGGACAGCGACGGCGACGGCTTATTCGATAATGTTGATAACTGCCCATTGATCAGCAATCCAGATCAAGCAGATACCGATATAGTTTCGGTACCGGTATGTGCGTCGGCAAACGAAGGCAATCAGATAAATATCGCTTGTGTCGCTCCTATCACTGAAATTCTGAGAGCGGATTATATTGACTATGACAGTGCGCTTTCCTGTCCGACTGGAGGCATATCGCCAGCCTGCCACAGATTTTGCAATATAGCAAACAGTTGCGTCGGACAGACGACATGTTCCTTTGGTGTAGGCAACGACGAGTGCGGCGGCGATCCATGCTCCGGCACTTATAAGAGATTGATTTTGTCAGTCCTGTGCGGTCAGGGTGATGGTGTAGGGGATGCGTGTGATCCGTGTCCAACCGAACCAGGCCCTATTAATGGTTGTCCGATAATACTGGATAGCGACGGAGACGGTGTGAATGACGATGTTGACTCATGTCCAAACATTGCAGGCCGCCCGGCATACATTGGCTGCCCGGTGGGTGAAAATTCAGAAGTTACAATGAACATCCAGGATCAGGACAAGACAGGCGAATGCGGATGCCGCCAGAAGGTTATAGTAAAGACCTCAGACTTCAAGTACGGCTCAGGCTGTAATGCTGCGAAGATAGTCTCTCCGAAGAAGAAGTCAGGTGAGACAGCTTACATTGAATGCTCTGATGCCCATGACCTGACTACAGTGACGATATATTCATCAGCGCTCAGCAACACTGGAGCGCTCGCCGTGAACAGATTGAAAGTGAACGGCAGGGACCTGACTAATTTCGTTTACAAGGGGACTGATGCCAACGGTTCATACATCTGGCAGACAAGCGTGCCCAAGCTGAAGAGCAGCGACAAGCTGCAGGCATACCTGTCCCTCCACAAGGCAGTCACAGGAACATGCAAGATAGACAAGACATGCACTGATGCGGTCGAGGCCGCAGATGTGAAAGTATTCAACAGGGCTGACCCAGCTTTCATAGCCGCATGGACAAGCTCACCGAAGGAGACTAACTATCCGGCGATATTCGAGAGCAGCGCAGGCCTGGTTGCATCATGCATCACTGACGAGACAGGCACCTGCATCGCAGGGGAGCCGTCAGCGGGCAAGTACCTCGCAATAGCGAAGTTCAAGGATGACTCCATAAACCAGATCGTGTATATCGGAAGAAACAAGGAACCTGGCGATTTCAAGGACACGAACAACGACAAGATAGGCGATTTCGCCGACAAGGACTTCCAGGTGACGAAGGTCATAGATAAAGGAGTAGTGTCATACAAGCCTTCGAGCAAGCTGACGATCACCGGATCAATTGACAGGCTCACGAATGCGCTCTTCGGTGATGAAGCAGATATAGTAGATGTTCTGCTTGTCATGCTCATTCCAGTGATAGCATTTGTCGGTGGATTCTATATCAGAGATCTTTTTGCCAAAGCAAAAAGAAAAAAAGAAGCAAAAAGAAAAAAAAAGAAGTAAGCGCTGAAGAGTAGGACATAATGTGAGCAGCAAGTGTACAGCAAGCGAGCAGCAAGTGAGCAGCAAGTGTACAGCAAGTGAATGGCAAGTGAACAGCAAGTGTACAGCAAGTGAACGGCAAGTGAACAGCAAGTGTACAGCAAGTGTACAGCTAGACGTTCTTTTTCTTTATTTTATCTTTTCTTTCTTTATTTTTAATAGCAATAAACGCAATATAATTACATTTCTTGACGATTCGTCAACTGACTAGCGTCGTATTTATAACGCTTAATAATCTAATATGCTTCTATATGTCCGTATAGTAGTCAAATCCAGCAGAACCAGAACAAAAGTAAGTGCAGAAGCACTAAGAAGTCTTTCTCTTCAAATTCTTTTAGTTCTCTTTAAGCGCATGATTCTCTTTACTTTTTTCTGAACATATAACGGCATTCTTTTTAGATAAGTTTCAAGCACTCCTTTGTTGATCCGTTTTTTCATTTCATCCAGCACATCTTTTCGCAGTGGTTCTCTGAAATAAACGAAGTCTAGCAACGTCTTTTCAACATCTGATACGGGCAGGTATAAATCATGCAACTTTATCGTATCGAATCCGAAAAACATTCTGCGATTTATATGCCTTACCAGAGCATTAACTCCCATTATTGTTCGTACTCCTGTGCGCACTCTCAGCGGTGTTACAACGATTGGATTTGTTTCCTGCTCCCATAATTTATGAATAGTAAGCGCTTCTTGTAATCCATAATAAAATGGAGAGAATGCAAAACCAACGATCTCTCCTTCTTTCCTGAAAGTATACGTTCCCCTTGCTATTCTTTGTATCTCTCCTTTCTTTGTTAGATTGTGAATCAGCAGATAGGTGTATTCATTTGAAACCCCATAAGGGCTTAGAAAAACTTTAACATCACGTATATGAAAGATTGGAAAATCTGCAAAATGTTCACGTAATTGTTTAATGTATTTCATACTAAACCTCATACCAAGAACCTGCTACGTAGTGTGTCCGCAATGTGTTGGAAAGAGGGAATTGCGCCAACATAAACCAAAGCACGCAGTTCTTGTTCATCTATTGGTGGTTCTAGAGTGCGGAGAAGCTGTCGCAGTTCAGTCCGTACTATCTCTTCGTCCGTGAGTTTGTTACGGAGCTGATAGATATCATAAATATCGCGCACTAACCTTCTGTTTTTATATGCGGATATCTTCTCAAGAACAAGAATTTCCGGTGACAGTGTGAAAATATCCATGAATGTTCCATCAATTAGTTCATAGCTCTTAACTACGTGGTCCTTCGCTTTTCTAAGTCCGATCTCCATTCTAATCTCAACGATGCCATCCGATACCTTGGCAAAGATCGTATTCTCTGTTTTCTTGTATTTGTTCAACACCAGACTTCTGCTTTTTAGAGCTTCAGTAAACACTTCTTTTAAGTTTTCAGCCTCTTCAGGCTGTAAAATAAAATCCAAGTCTTCGGAAAAGCGACTACCGCCATAGCATCTCCATACAGCCGTTCCCCCATGTAACACGATTTCAGGAGCTATAGAATACATCAGCTTCAATATCTCATCCTGGAGTGCTGCAGTAGCTATATGCTCCCTTTTTCTTAGAATCTTGCTTAGTGGCAGTTTCATAGTATAATAGAATCAACCAAACATATAAAATAGTATAGGTTTCGTTGATTTAAGATGTCTGCCTGCAAGTTCCATCAGGATACAAGCTTGTAGAGCCTGCAGACTGCGTGCAAGTTCTTGTGGCAGGAGAGCCGACAACAGCCTTGTTTAGTATTGTTGATGTTGGCAGCCCAGAGCCAAACTTCAAATCAGTTATAAAAGCTAAAGGTCCAAACGGAAAGGTGAAACTGGTAGAGAAGTTCTTTCTTTATTTTTAACAGCAATAAAGATAATATAATTACGTTTCCTGACGATTCGTCAATTGACTAGCGTCGTATTTATAAATGTTAATCAGTAAATAAGACTCTATTCTGCTAAGCAGAAGACATGTCGGAAGACATGTCAGAAGACATGTCAGAAGACATGTTAGTGGGTGACTGTATGGACAGAAACAAAGAACAAGAAATGAATGTAGAAGGCATTTTGCCTACAATCAGGTCTCCAGCTGATGTCAAAAAGCTGAACGGCAACGAGCTGGGAAAGCTGGCTGAAGAGATCCGTGTTCAGCTGATAGACCGCATCAGCAAGAATGGAGGCCACCTCTCGCCAAACCTGGGAGTTGTAGAGCTAACAATTGCCCTTCATTATGTTTTCAACTCCCCAAAGGACAAGATCCTGTGGGACACGGGCCACCAATCATACGTTCACAAGCTTCTAACCGGCCGCTTTCCTAAGTTCGAAGGGCTGCGCAAGCAGGGGGGCATATCTGGTTTCACAGATCCTTCCGAAAGCGAGCACGATCATTTTATCACAGGCCACGCAAGCCCAGCATTATCGCAGGCAATAGGAATGGCGTTGGCAAGGGACATGAAAAAGGAAGACAACCAAGTCATAGCAGTCGTTGGCGACGGCGCGATGACTGGCGGAGTCGCTCTCGAAGGATTAAACTATGGGGGCTACAAACAAACAAAATTCATACTTGTCATCAACGACAACCAGATGTCCTACAATAAAACAGTAGGCGCATTTCAGGCATACAATAACCGTCTCTCAGTGAATAACAACATTCTCAACACGCCGATTTACCACCAGGTCAGAGGGGACATTCATCTTCTGATGGATAATCTCTCAAAAGAGCAGACAGAGCTTCAGGCGGCCGTTAGCAGACTGCGCGAAGCGGCACTTACAATACTCACTCCAGGAGTTGTCTTTGAAGAATTAGGTTACACTTATTTCGGTCCGCTTGACGGACACAACATTCAAATGCTGATCGACACTTTCAAGAAGGCAGCGATGATCAAAGGGCCAGTGATCGTTCATGTCATCACGCAGAAAGGAAAAGGCTGCGATTTTGCAGAATCCGATGAGGACTTGCACGGCAAGTACCATGGTGTCGGCCAGTTCGATCCGGAAAGCGGAGAGATAGTTAAGAAATCAGACCAGTTGTCTTTTCCAGAAATATTCGGAAACAAGCTGATAAACCTTGCAAAGCAGGACCCGCGCATTGTTGGAATCACAGCAGCAATGCCGATAGGAACTGGACTTCTCAGATTTTCTAAGGAGTTTCCAGACAGATTCATTGATGTCGGGATTGCAGAGCAGAATGCGGTCACAATCGCATCAGGTCTTGCAAAGGCAGGAATGCGGCCGGTAGTCGCAATTTATTCCTCATTTCTTACGCGCGCTTACGATGAACTGATTTACGAAGTATGCCTGCAAAACCTGCCAGTAACATTTGTAATTGGTAATGCAGGCATTGTTGACGATAACGCAACACAGCAGGGCCCTTACGACATTACTTACCTGAGAACAGTTCCAAACCTCACGTGCATGGCACCAAAAGATGAGCACGAACTTGAGGCAATGCTTGAATTCTCATTCAGCCAGACCAATGCAACAGCAATCCGTTTTCCAAAAATGTCTGCAGCAGGAACATCCAAGCCGGCAGATCTCAAAATAGAGCTTGGAAAAGGAAAGATCGAAGCTGAGAACGGGAAGGATGTGGCGATTTTTGCATACGGCGCAATTGTCTCAACAGCGATCAAAGCAGCTGAGCAGCTGAAGCAGCAAGGAATTGGCGCAACAGTAGTCAATGCAAGATTTGCTAAGCCAATGGACGACACGCTTCTAACATCAGTTGCAGAAAAATGCGGCAAAGTAATCACGGTTGAAGAAGGGGCAGCAATCGGAGGCTTCGGAAGCGGAGTCGCAGAAATGCTCAAGCACAACGGCCTTGACGACGTCCAGCTCAAGATTCTCGGAGTCCCTGACAAATTCTTAGAACACGGCTTACGCACAGATCTGCTCAAGCAGATCGGCCTGAGTGCTGAAGGAATCGTTCAGGCAGCAAAAGAAATGATGGGCAAGAACTGAACAAACGGAAAACAGCAAGAAAAATGAACGGGCCGCAGGCACGTAAAATTAATTTGATATCAAAAAGTACTACTGCCCATCATGTGGATTGCTGTCGCTATTAACCTTGCCAT
>Ga0315284_10010025_pt1 | contig 13486 bp, 6 predicted proteins | sample YL17G09_16_MG_FD_203696 | JGI IMG/M metagenome (GOLD analysis project Ga0315284, IMG submission 203696) | Sediment microbial communities from Yellowstone Lake, YNP, Wyoming, USA - YL17G09_16 | ecosystem: Environmental > Aquatic > Freshwater > Lake > Sediment | place: USA: Wyoming | collected...
TAAATTATTTTCAGAAATATTTCCTTTATAATTTGCTAGCATAAACCGCCGAATAAATTTTACTGGACTTTTATCTCTTATTTTCTGATACATTTCCTCCCATTCATTAATACAACTATTAAAAATATCTTTATTTACAGATGTATTCATCAACAAAAAATTTTTAATTAAATCTGCTGCTGAGAGTTCTAAACCTCTATCATTTAAAGTTTCAAACAATTTGAATGCATTAAAATAATTATGAGCATTAATATGAACAATAAAAATATTTTTTAATATTATAGTCCAAGTATCATCTGGAAAATTTGTATTTTTAAAAAATTCATAACATTTATAGATAAGGTGTTCTTCTTCTTTTATATTTCCTTCTAATATATTTTTTAAATGTTTATTATCATATTCTCCCAATTCAAATTTTGGAAAAGACATTGCCTTTCCTTCATAAAAAGTATTAGAAAATAAAAAACTATTATTTATATATTTAGTTAGTCCATCATTTTTTTCTTTCATCCTATCACGTATTACAGAAAGCCAAATTAATATGGTAGCTAATCTTTGTTGTCCATCAATAACATAAAATGACTTTACTCCTTGATCTGGCTCTTGCGTAGGTATTACTACAATAGCTCCAAAAAAATGACTACCATCTTTAGGTAATGTAAGAATATCTTCTAATAAATCTGCCCACTGGTCTTTGGTCCAAGCATATGGCCTTTGGTATAAAGGCACCTTAAAAACTTCTGTCGGTTGATTTAAAAGTTTCTCTAAACTTATTTCATTTGCATCAATAAAAGACATAAGGTCCTCCTAATTTTATTTTAAAAATTATATAAAATAATAAATACATTATATAAATGATTAGCTTTTATAATATTTGAAAAAATACTATAAAGAAAAATCCTTAATTTCTCCTTTATAATATTTTTCAAGAAATTCAGAAGGTGTAAATATTTCTTTCTTTATTCCACATTCTTCTCTTATTCTTTTTAATTGAGCTCTAAATTGGCGTAGATATCTATAATCAGTAGTTAAATAATAATTCGAATGAATTGTTGAAACAATAAAGTTTTTTGAATCAATCCCGTCTTTATCTTGCATTATTTTTATAAGACAATCTTTTTGTTTGTCTAATATTTTATTATATTCTGGGTTTCCCAAATTTGGCCATCGTCTCCATGCAGATCCCATTATTTTTCTTACTGCTTCTCTTTTAATATTACCTGACCCTGCTTCTTCAATCATAGTAGTAGAAATTGGAATACCAATCTCAAAAATACCTTTGTGATCTAATTCAATTATCTGAAGAAATGCATTATTATCTTCCTTTTTATTATCTGGTAAATTTGAATCAACTAAATCACCTAGTACGGAATTATCTATAGCAATGGGTATCTTACTCATTTTATATTTCCTTATAAAATAACTTATTTTAAAAAATCTTAAAATTGATATGATTTATTATTTATTAAAAGATCTATCTTTAACTTTTATATGTCTACATTCTCTTTCCCTTGCTTCCTTTTCAACTTCTTCTTTAATGGCAACTTCGGTCAAAAGTTTATATTTTGGGTCTCTTGGTTTACGCATAGGAACTTTGGTATCAAATATATCTCCTAAAAGTGAATTCATTAATTCAATTCGATAATCAAATAAATAGGATTGAATATTAACAAAATATTCAATTATTTCATCACAATTTTTTCTAAATTCAGAATATCCTTCTTCGGAAACCAGTTTTTCTTTTTCTGTTTTGTTAAAATATTTTTCAAAATTATCAATTTTATCATTAACGTCATCAATTTGAAATTGAATATACTTCCTTAAATGATCAAATTGAATTACTGCAATTTCATTCGATTCAATAGCTAATATAAATATCACCACTCCCTGTATTAAATTTTCATGTTTTTTCCGTAATTCTAAAATTATTTCCACCTTATTAAATTTTGCAATTGTAGGGTTGCTTTTATATAAAAATAAATTAATAGAATACAAAGTTCTAAAAAAAGCCGATATATCTGATATCGCTTCAGAAAATGTAGTAACAGATTTGTTTATTTCTCGGAATGCATCTATTTCTAAAGATTTCTTAAACTCTTCTTTCTTGGCAATTTGATTATCTCTTCTATTTTTTTGTAAATAATTTATTGCTATTAATAATGCTATTAACCATCCAACGGTATTACCAAAAATAGCAAATCTTCCATGATAAAAATATTCCATTGCTCCATATGTTAATATAATTAATAAAGCGAAGAAAACAAAAATATTATCTTTGATCGCTTTCATAAACCCTCACTTGCTAATAAAATTTTTTCGAGATTGTTATAACAAATAACTATTTACTTATTTTAAATTATTTCTCCTAATATTTTTCAAAAGACTCTTTTTCTGCGCCATTTAAATAACATGTTTCTAAACAATCTTTTAGATATAAAAATTATCCATCATTTTCATCTACATCTATATTCAGTTGTCGGAAGGTTTCCTTGATTGTATTTTCATAATCTTGTTCGGAAATTGAGCCATCTTTAGCGGTGAGTTCTATTTCTAAAGTATTAAATTTAGTTTGTAATAAATTCATTAAACGTAATATGTCATAAATATGACCCTTGGGTATTTTGAATTTCAAATAAACTTTTTCTTTTGCATGTTTTCCAATAGTTGAGGTAACTGAAATTTCTTTTTCTTCTTCTTTGATCGTTTCATCAATTGTAGGTTTTTCTCCTGATTCTCCAGACGGATATGGAGATATTCCAATGCCTTTTCCCCCCTCTTTTTGCTTTTGACACATTTTTTGATTAATAATAATTTCATTTCCAAAAAACATCTCAGCAGGAATTTCCTCTTTAAAATAACGACAAATTGGAGTATTATTCTCAAGTTCACCTAATCCAAAGTGTCCTATGCGTACCCCTGCAATAATTCCTTCTTCAAATACTTTTTTACTTACCGGCCTTAATTCACCGGGTGTTTTAAGGAATGTTTGATAAATTTGTTCTATTGATACATATTCTCTATTAGAAAGATATTTTTCCTTTAAAAATAAAGGAGAAATTTTTTCTAATATTTCACTATTAGAACGCAAACTATCATACGTTTTTTGATCTAAAGATATATCTTCTCCAAAGATAGGTACCCCTAAAATAATCTCCTTAAATTTATCTTTTTCAGGGATAGAAACTGCTCGATAAAATCTACAAATAGATTCTTTCAGTTCAGATTCGGCCTTTTTTAGTGCTTTTTTTATATCTTTTCTTTGTTCTTCAGATAGATTAAGATTTTTATCTTTTTCAATATAATTATAAGCTATTTTATTTTTTACAATATTTATAAAATTAGATCTTTCTGATTCAAGAGGATAAAGAAAAAATATTGTATTTCGATAAACTCGTGGAGTTTGTCCTTTAGTTTTTAGAATAGAATCCATCAATTTTTGGTTTTTGCTTTTTAAGATAACAAGTTTAAGTTCTTCGGAATCCGGTATATTTTCTGTTTTTTCCTCCCAGATAAAAATCTTTAACTTCTTACCGTTCAAATTTTCTCTTAAAAGTTCAGATTCCATTGTAATAAGTTCTTCATCCCTAATATTTTCCTTGTTAATATAAATAATTTTATTTATATTAGGTTGAGTGTTAAAAAAATATTTTTCTCCCCTAGAATGTATGTAAAATAGACTTCCACTTTCTCCAGTTAATTTTTGAAAAGCGTCTGCAATTACTTCTGAAGGATTTTCAATAGTAGTGGCGGAACGTTTAATTTCATTTAAGGTCACACCATATTCATGTCCACCTGAAAAAGAATAAAGAAATATTGTATTAGCCACACGAATTCCTAAATTTAATCCTTGATACGAACTGCTTAATAATTTATCTATTTTTTTTGAGTTAGCATCTATTCCGGTAATATCAACATCTATAATTCCATTATATTCTTCTCCAATATGTCTTATAAATTCTTGGCGAATCTCTTGGTTAGACAAATCAAAATCTGCTAAACTTATATAAGATTTATTTGTTCCCATTAAGCAATATACAACTAAAGAAAGCAATCTAAGCACACCGCGAGTTCTCTGAAATATCGGGAAACTTCCCCAGCGATGATAGAGTACATCTATTACCTCAGGCATAAAGGGATATGAATCTAAAAATCTATCTCTATATTCACTTGGCTGTATATCTTTTGGAAGTATGCCTTCCTCATCTGCATAATTTACAAATTGAGTAATAACTTTTTTTGCCATACTTTCATCAATGTTGTTAAAAAGTCTTCTTCTAATAATTTTAGAAATTTCTTGATCTTGAATGGGTGATTTTATAATTTCCCTCCGACCGGTTATATTACGAAGCTGAATTATAATTTCTTCACCTCTGGGCGTTCTATTATAGGGATTACTAGGGGTTGTGGTAAATACTAAAGCTATATTTTCCATTTCACTTACTACATTAACAAGGTTATTTAAAAAGTTAAGAGTTAAAGCCGTAATATCAGTTCGTCCTACGCTAACTGCATCAGTAATATTTAGATAAGTAATAAGTTCATCTATTAAAATTAATACAGGAGAGTGTTTTTCTAAAAACTTCTTTAATTGTTCTCCACCGGGAGGAATAGAAGATGAAAATTCTGTTTTTGACCCGGCCAATTGTTCTTCCATAAGACCCCAAATAGTATCAAAATCTTCAGGTTTATTCCCAGTTTTCATTTTTTCTCCTACAATCGTAACTGTATTTACTCCCCAATCTTTTGCTTTATGATACATAGCAATTAAGGTGTGAGTCTTACCTCCACCAAAAGGGGTTTGAATTTGAATAACCGGGTCTCCACCTTTCCCGTGAATACGTTTTTCTATAATAGCAAGTAAATTTTTAAGCCCTTCGGTAAGGTAAGTCTTTCTGAAAAATGTTTCTGCATCTTTATATTCATCAGGCCCTCTATTTTTCATAACAGCCCATAAGTCAGCTGCAAATACATCTAAAGTAAGTTTTCCCTCTAAAATATCTTTGTGAGGAACAGCGATAGTATAAAATGATTTCATTTACTCACATCCTTTCCTTCTTTTTACTTTTTAATCTTTACTTAAAAATAATACATATAAACAAACTATCTTACTTATCCTTATAGTTAAAAAGATTTATTCGCGTCTCTTTTGTTTTAATTTTTATTTCTTCTTGTAAACGCATTTTCCCTGATAAAAATCCGTCTAAGAGTTTTTTCTCTTTACTTTCATTCGGTAATGTCTCGGATATTGTTTGTGCAACCCGATAAAAGGCATCACTTTTCCCATAACCTGATTCGTTAAGCAAAGTTATCATTTCGTTTCGTCTACCTTTTTCCCAAAGTAAAAGCACGGCATGAAGAACATCTACAAGTTCTGAAGAATTTCTAAAGTCTTCAAATCTTCTATCTTGCGGTCCTAAAACTCTAATAAACTCTTTTTCTTTTTTAATAAAACTGGGACGATTCCACTCTTTTTCCAGAGAAACATTTGAACTTCTAGAAAGTTTATTCGCTTCATCAAAATGTAACTTTGCCTCTCCATAACTCCAACGATAAAGAACATAAAAGCGAGTTAAATTAGATATTTCTCCTGCAAAACCATTGTGTAAAATTTGATGAACTGCATAATCTGTGGTAATTCTTCGTACATCTGAAAGCATCTGAGATGCTCTTATAATATTACCTTCATAATCTATAATCTTTTCATATTTTCCAAAAATTTCAATAGCAGAGCCAATGGCAGCAATAAAAAAATCTGCCCCGCTAATTCCTTCACTCCAAAGGCGTTCAAGTTTATCATAAAGATAGGTCTTTAATTCTTCTTTTATATTATTATAAAATCCAGTTAATTCTCGTTTCATTTTACGTGCTATAATATAAATGGACGACATAAGCGACGCTGTACCTTGAGCTTTTAATTTAGAAACCATTTCAGTGTTAATTGGCCAAGCGCCAGTTACCACTAACCCCGAATCTAATAAAGAGTTAATCAATGTTTCCCAACCGGAAGTAGATTTATGAGCGTATACTATAGTAGCTATACCATTTGGTTTTAAAACCCGATATATTTCTTGAAAAGATTTTTTAAGCATAGATTCAAAAAATGCCTTTGCTTTATGTTGCCCACCCTGCCTTATGGGATTTGCTACAATTTCCTGAGATTTAGGAACAAGAGGAGTCGCAAACAAATCAGGATATAAATCACCAATCGTCCTTTTTAACCATACATAGAAAAAATCAGACAATTCAGCATAATTAATATTGTCATAATAGGGTGGGTCAGTAAATATTGCATCGAAATAGTTGTCGGGATAGGGAATAGATATGGCAGAGAATTGGGATACGGTAGCAGGGGATTGGGATGTATATGAAAAATGTTTTATTACTCTTAAAATCCAATTCGTTGCGGAATTCCAATCACCAGTAGCCTCGCTCCAAGGGCATAATTCAAAGTAATCCCAAACCATCGGAAGTGCTTGTCTTGTAAAAGTATTACCTATAAATTCTCCATGAGATACCCATCGTGATAATGTAGAGTTATAATCCGCCTGTCGATCTATTGCAAATGCCAAATAACTCTCCACCGCCTTCGCATACTCTTTATTATACCCTTCTTCTATCATTTTCCTATATGTTAATCTAGTCTTCTCCATAAAAGTAATTAGAGACAGTTTCTGACGAGAATTGAAAAGGTCGCCCCATTTTGTAAATCCATATCCTCTTCCAGCAACAGTGGTTGGATCTTTTGTATTCATTAATTCATCAGGAACTGGGTCTATCCCCCATTCCAACATCAATTTTTCCCTTTTTTCTTTTAGATATATTTCTGCTTCTTTAAAAACCTGCATATCTTTATCTGTAGCAATTCTGTACTTCTTCCCCTTACTATAACTTTTTAATTGATTATTTTTCTGACGTAATATAACAGCAACCATCCTCTGCCCAGCTTTTCTTTCTTGAAAAAGTTTTCTCGTAGTTTTGGCATCAATTACGCCACCACAAACCGGACAGATAACAATAGCCCTTGCAACTGTACCTTGGGCTGGATCAAATCCTTCAGGCATTGTTTCATATCCATCTCCAATTATTTTAAAATAAACTCTTTTACCTTCTATATAAGGAGATAGTGTAACTTTCTTATTTTTCTTTTTAGCTAACCAGAATTGTCTCATTAAAGGAATTTCAGCACCACAAGAAGGATTTTGGCAGGGAATAGTCCGCGCCCATATATAACCAACAGGCATAGAACCGTCAGGCTCAGGAGGATAAAATCTCCCAATTTCTTTTTTCACTTCTTTAAGAACCCAGCTACTCCATTTCTCTACATCGTAAAGCAAATGATTGGGTACGGTTTTTGAATCAAAATCTAGTGCCTCTTTTTTTATAATTTCTGGGAAAAGAGCAGAAGGACTATTTTTTATTTTAAACGGTTTTCCATATTTCTGGGGATATTCCAAAGTACATTTCTGAATTAAGACTGCAACCGGGTTATAATCATTCGAATAAGTTTCACAACCTAATCTTAAAGTCTCCAAAGGGATCGAACCACCTCCACCAAAAGGATCAAGCACTTTAAGTAGTTTTCCATTATTTGCCTTTAATATATCTTTTCTTGCTTCCTCTATCATAGTCTGGTTCAAGGAATTTTTCCATTTGGAAAATTCAATAATAAAATCTCTTTTTTTATTTAATTCTTTTTTATCACCTGGAGAGACAGCGGGAATCAAAGCTGCATATGATGTTGCCCTTGATGAAGCTAACGGTCGACGAGCCCACCAGATATGAAGGGTAGAAATATGTCCATGGCGAATATTTTTTTCTCTGGTAGATTCAATACTTACCTCTTTTACCGGAAAACTTTCTTCAATAAATCTTTTGTCTTTATTCAATTTCTTCATCCCCTTTTGTTTCTATTTCATTAAAAGTTATAATATATCTTACTACTTCAACCTTCTGTTCTACTTCTAAATTCTCTACCGGATTTCTTACAATATAAAGTTTTGGCTTTAAAGCAGAGTTTACTACTACATAGAGATAATAATCATCTTTAAATCTTTTTGCTTTAAACCACTCATTCTGAGTTAAAGCTACATCCCCAATTTGTGCCCTTGTTTTAACTTCAATATATCGTATTTTGTTGTCTTTATCTTTTGAACGGATGTCAAAACCTAAATTTTCAAAAGAGACATCTTCGGGTTTTCGTTCGTTTTTTATTTCATAATCCATAGCAATCTTCATACCGATAAGTTCTATTTCCTTATTGTTTACCATCTCCTTATCAATATGAGCTTGTGGCTTTACCCCAAGAATACCAATAAAATGAGGGGCGCTCATAGTAAGTTTCTTTTCTTTTTCTATCTGTATCTTTAGTTCCTCTAACGCTTTTATATATTTTTCTTTTCTTTCTTCTTTATTTCTAATAACCAAATCGACATTTTCACCAAACTCTTTGCGTCTTTCTAATGAAATTAATTCACCATCCAGTTTTACAAGAAGGTAGTCTAGTGAGGTTACTCCATATTTCTGTTTTATTTGAATTTGTCTGAGTCGTTCTTGCAAAAGTTCTTTCTTATATTCTTCTAAGGTTGAAATAATGTTATTAAAAACATATTCTTTAATAAATTTAATATCTATAGAGTCATTCTTTATATTTGCTCCTTCCGCAAGGTCCCAAATAATAGCTGGAGATACTTCCTTTATTAAATTTTTGCCATTGGTATAGAAAGAAAAAAGTCTTTTACCAACAATCTTATCAGTTCCATCTCTTACTTCACCTTCATAAAAAAGAACATAGCCATCTAAATTTCCATCTGGATCAATGAAATTTGCTCCATTTAACAGTGAATCTGAAATATTTCTTTCTATCCAAATCATTAATGATTCAAAGAGAGAATGACCAAAAGAGATAAATTCCACCTCGGGATTCCTAAAAGCGATTTCTTTGTCAAAAGTAACCCGAGGATATTTTCTTACTAAATCTCCATATGATTTTTTAAAGGTGTCTTCTTTTGCAATATTTCGTAAAGCAAAAGGAATGGAGTCGATTATTAAAAAATCATCTTTACCTACATGAAATTTTCCTCCTACTTTCGCAAATGCTTTTTTAAAAAAGCTTTCTGTATATTCCGGAATGAGACGATATTCTTGTGCTTGTTGAGCCATTTCTTTTATACGCGTATAATCTATAAATCGAGTGGCTAAACTTTCACCTAAGTTTTCTTTAACTTTTTTTATATATTCTTCATTTACAGTAATTTCTATGTCTTTTAATATATCATCAATATTTCTTGTATTAAGTACTGCTTCTAACAAGAGTTGAGAAAGATTTTTATCTTGATATATTTCACCAAGACAATCAAATACTTTATCACTCCCAAGTGCTCTTTTAATTTCCTCTAACTTTTCAAATAATTTCTTAAAAACTCTTCCTTCTCTGGTGTCTCCTGCTACAAGATTAAAAACATATACTTCTTTTTGTTGGCCATAGCGATGGATTCTTCCCATTCTTTGTTCAATGCGATTAGGATTCCATGGAATATCATAATTAATCATTAAATGGCAAAATTGCAGATTTATACCTTCGCCAGCTGCTTCAGTTGCTACCAAAATTTGCGTTTCGTTTTTAAATATCTTTTCAGCCTTTATTCTATCTTCCAAGTTCATCCCACCATGTATAACATTTATTGTATATCCCCAGCCTTTTATTTTATTTTTAAGGTATTCTAATGTATCCCGGGACTCAGTGAAGATAACTATTTTTTTATCTTTGGGTTCGGGATATTTTTTAGACAATTCTGCGAGAGAGTTTTTAAGTTCTTTTAATTTTATTTCATCCTCGTTTATAATTACATCTTTAGCACTTTCTATAAGGTATTTTATAGTGTTAATTTCTTCTTCTAATTCCTCTCTATTTTTTGCACCGCTTAAAGTCTCCCAAATTTCTTCTTCCTTCCATCTTTCTTCCTCACTCATATCTTCTATTTCATCAAAATCGATAAAATCTTCAGAATATTTTAAATCTTTTTGTAACCCTTCTTTAAATGAGTCAAGTAAATCTTCTAAACGTTTTTTTCTCCTCTCCAGTGATCTTAATAAAGCAAATGTACTTGAGGCAAGACGACGTTGTAATATTATCAAAGCAAAGGTAATATTTCTTTTTTTATTTTTTGACATCGCCTTATTATATTGTTCTATAACATATTTTGATAGCTTAGTATAAAGATCAGCTTCTTTGGGAGATTCGGTACTTAAGCTGAATGTTTTGGTAATTACATACCTAGGTAAAAAAAGTGGTTTTCCTTCAAAATCTTTTAAATCTTCTTTAATACGTCTAATAAATAACGGATTATCTTTATTCTTAATTGATTCGTAAATCATTTTAGTAGTAGCAAAAAAGCCTGGGTTAAGAAGATCAAGAAATAACCGAAAATTTTCTGGATCTCCTTTATGAGGTGTTGCAGTTAACATTAAAAAATGCTCTGAGTTTCTTGAAAGTATTTCTCCTATTTTATAGCGTGCTGTTTTTTTGGTCTTATTTGCATAAAGATAAGCACTCATCTTATGAGCTTCATCAACAATGATCAGATCAAAATGAGAAGCAGAAATAGAAGGAAGAATATCTTCTCTTTTTATAAAATCAATAGAAGTAATAATTTGATTTTCTCTCATCCATATGTTCTCTCCATAGAGAGCATATAGAAGATTCCTATCGACTTTAAGAAACTTTTCTTCAAATCTATCTTTTAATTCTCTTATCCACTGATCTTTAAGATGGCCAGGTACTACTATTAAAATATTTTTTATAAGATTGCGAAGTTTTAATTCTTTAATAATGAGCCCTGCCATAATAGTTTTGCCTGCACCTGGATCGTCAGCAATTAAAAAACGTATTTGTGGCATTTTTAATACATAACCATATACTGCTTCAATTTGATGAGGAAGTGGGTCAATCTTTGAGATATTCATTGCTAATAAAGGGTCATAAAGAGAGGCAAAACGATACCGGGTTGCTTCTAAAGATAAAAAAACTTTCCAAGGCTCTTCAGAAAATGTAGATTCAGTGCTAAGAACTGAAATGTTTGATAGCTCCTCACGGAGAATAATTTGGTCGACAAATTTTCTTGAATTAATCGTAACACCTAATATATGAAAATATTTTTCGTTTTCTTCAACTAATTTTATTTCTACTGGTTCTGACCATTGATTGCCTTTAATGATGTCGCCTGGTTTGATATTTGTCATTTAATCACCTCTCATTATAGTGTAATTTGAAATAAGTAAATATGCAAACCATACAAAAATAGCTATTGAAATTTCAATATTATTTTCAATTTATATTTTAAAGATTAATAGGTCATCATGTTATATTTTTTACTTGAAAACTATGTAAATCTACTGGGGGCAAATCTTTATTGCTGGCAAATTACATTTGATCCTTTTAATTAAATCCTTCGAGCTAGTATTATTAAGTATTTTCTCCTTAACCTTTTTCTTCCCACACTAATAATACCACAATCAAACCCCTTGCGAAAAATATGAAAAAGTTATCAAAATATTGAGCCGGCACAACGGCTCCTGCCACATTTATTCAAACTATAGAAAAAAGTTATGTCAAACATTTAAACCTGAACTTTTTAACTTTTTACTCTAACTTTTTATTTGGATGCAATGTTGAAAAAATATCATTGCCAGATTTAAAATCGTACGAGTATTCTTTTCTGTTGCATATTCCTTTTTAGGATGACCTATTCCAGTTTCTTGCCTTTCGCGAGCAAAAATGGATTCTATATTCTCAAAGAGTTTTTTCGTAAAAAAATCATTCGGTATTGAATTTCTCTTCTGACCTTCTGTAATTAATTTAGAAATTTCATCCTTTCCAGTCCTACCATTGACTATAATCTGTAAAAATGCCTGAACAGCAGAAATAGTATTAGTAATACAATTGCTATACCCTTGAGGTGTATTTTTTCTATATTCGTCAAAACAATCCGATAAAAGCATACTGACTTCTTTCCATTTTGGGTGTGATAAATAATTTAAAACAGGTTCATAAATTTCATTAATAATTTTTTCCTCTTGGCGAGGAATAAAACCTTGACGTGTTAAACAAAGATTTATACCGAAATCAATAAAAACATCATTTAAATCTTCGGAAAATTTATCAAAATATCCCCATCTATAATTTTGCAATTTCTCTTGATAATCCTCTTCAGTTTCATCTTCTCTTTTATTCATAGTGCTCTCTGCTCTTTCAGAAATCAAAACCTTGCAGTATAAAGAAAGTAATTCCATCACAACATGTTCATCTTGTTTAATAAAAATTTCGTAAAAATCATAACAGGCTGAATTTAATGTTACATCTTCTAGAAATTTTTTAGCATAACTTTTGGCTTTATACTTACGATTAAGAAACGCTATGGAGAGAAAAATCCTTTTACTTTTTGACTCCTTCTCCCAATTTTCTCCGTAAAATTCATAATAGTAATTTTTATACTCTTTTTTTATTTCATTATTGAAAAAATGGGTTTTTAAATACTTCCAAATTTTATATTTTTCGTCCTCGCTTAAAGAATTCCAATTCCTAAAACCGAAATCTGGCTTTAATTCTTTCTTCGCTTTTGGATTTAATTCGCTCCAAAGTTTAAAATTCATAATTAAATACCCATGCTTTATAAAAAGATTGATTTACCTTTTTTTATTTTCTCGTTCACTCCATATTCCTCACCATCAATATATCAGGGGTCGGTTCTTTGACACACTTTAAGAATTTATATCTACATTATTAAATTGCCCCCAGGGAGCATAAAAATTTAATCTTTTAAAATTTTTCTATATCTTAATATTAATACGACAAAAGGTTGGTGAAATCCTTCTTTTTTAGAAGAAAAGTTTTTAGTTGGAGTAATTGGAGAGCAAAATGCAAGATTATAAAACTAACCGATTTGCCAATTCACCAATCTTCCGATCGGCCAATCAATTTAGTTAACCAGTTACCCAGTTTGCCAGTTGACCAGTTGAGATTGTCACATTCCCTTCGGTCACTCGCAATGACAAAAGATGATGGATTCCCGCTTTCGCGCGGGAATGACAGAGGTGAAATATAGATTGTCACGCCCTAACAAACCAGGGTTAGCAAGGACAGAAAATATCTCACCCTCACCTTAATCCTCCCCCTCGAAGGGGGAGGGATATAGGAAAAATATCCACTCAAGAAGGGAGGGAATATCGGAAGAATCTCCCCCTCGAAGGGGGAGGGAATGCGAGAGTAGTATTTATTTTTATATACTCAGAAAGTTCTTTCGCGGTGATATATTTATTATCTTTCATTAATTCTATAATTTTTATTTCGTTTTCTCCCAACTTTTCTCCCAACTTTTTAGTCCATTTTTCTATTGGCCTTTTGAAAGTAACCGTATAATCCCGATGAGCAACTGCATTTATAATTACTTCTCGCAGGACCTCATTGTGAGTTTCATATTTATTATTTTTT
>Ga0315284_10010026_pt1 | contig 13486 bp, 4 predicted proteins | sample YL17G09_16_MG_FD_203696 | JGI IMG/M metagenome (GOLD analysis project Ga0315284, IMG submission 203696) | Sediment microbial communities from Yellowstone Lake, YNP, Wyoming, USA - YL17G09_16 | ecosystem: Environmental > Aquatic > Freshwater > Lake > Sediment | place: USA: Wyoming | collected...
GAAGTTTGAATTCATCATGGACTGATAGAATAGGATCTTATGACGGTTCTATTATAAGAACTGCTGCGGGCCAGGCTACAACAAGAACAATAACTTTGTAAAAGTAGCTTAAATTAATAAATTCAGAATATATAAAAAAACAAATATAGAATATGTCTAATAATCGAATTACGCCTTTCGTAAAAAGAATGAGAACCACTGGTGGAACTATCTATACATTTAGTTCTTCCGTTGAAGACATTGGTCTAAATATCAATGAAAGAAATAATGTTGTAAAGATTTCTCACTTCGCTCTTCTTAATATACCCAAGATTAATGAAAATGATCCTGGTCAATCAGATCAAAACCGTTTTAATGTTTTAGCCATTCCTAGTTCTTTAGAGTATAATACTGGGGCTAATATTAAAGATGGTCGAGTTCTTATTGCAGAAAGTTTTCAGAACTATGCTCTTAATCTAGAATCAAATCTTATTAATCAGGATACTTATGATGCAACTCTACAGAGAACTGTTTCAGAAAGGGTATTTTGGAAATGGCTAAAGGAAACTGGTGCTGTTAGATGGGCAGATCCTTCTAATGGATATTGGATGGAAGCTTTGGATGCCGATGGTTCTGCAGGATATAATACGGTTGTAAAATATATTGGACAAGTAAGCGCAGGAAACGTTAGATCGGATTCATTTGGAACTTATAACGAGACTTATATTTTGGTTCCTACTTCTCATGGTCAGGTAGAAACTTATTTTGAACAGATTGAGGATACCAATTATAAGCATAGTATGAAAATTGGTGATCTTGGCGAAAACATTCTAGGACGTGAATCATATACAAAACCTCATCCAGATGGATTAGGATTCCAGGGATATTATGATTATATTGACAGTTCTTCAAAAGTTTGGGCATTAGGTCCATATAATATGACAGCTAATGGAGTTCCGGGTGGCTGGTATTCAGCTGAAGGAATAAATCCAAGCCCCGGTGTTCAAAATTATTATTTTACAGATAATCCAGTCTCTATTCCCGGTGATTATGATGCATCTATTAGATATGAAATTCCACTAGGCAATGTAATCGAGTTCCGTCGTTCCAAAGTAGATTGTATGAGTATTGTCTTGGATATTAATAAGCTTAAGACGATTTATAATGATCCAAATTTGACATACGATTCTATGGCATCTGGAGATAACGCTATAAATGATCAGTTCGAATTTAACGCAGTAATGATTTATTATTCCATTTATAATGCTGTTCAGGATACAGTTCTTGCAACAAATTTATTAGGAATATTATTCTTGGATGCGCCTTCGGGAAATAGCCAGCTTATAGGAAACAATATGCCTGGAATTATGATTCCTTCTTTAGAAAAAATTCAGAGTGGAGTTGGTGGGTTTGGAACTTCTTATTCTTTACGTCTCAATATCAAGAGTGATAATATTGTTGATGATACAAATGCAACCTATGTTGATAATACCACTTCATCTCAGTTAGAAGCTGAGACATGGAGCGAAGCATTTTATCAATTAGAAAAAGCAGTTAATATTCTAACCCAGAATAATAGTGTTTTAAACTATATTTCTGGCCAGTATAATACATTGCAATCAAATCAGACTCAGATGCTGAAAGAACTTCAGCAACTTGAATTTAAGGTTAATGATATTGGGGCAGACATTAAAGGAACTGCCGGAACGATTGCTTTATTTTCAAACGGAGATGATCCGTTAATAGATTCATCCATTTATCAAAAAGCTGGAAAAATCGGGTTTTTTAATAGTAATCCTACTTGGCCTGTTCAAATAGATGCATCATTAAAAACAAAAGATATTTATATTGAAAAATCAATAAAAGATGTCAGCGGAAATAACTTGTTAAGCTATGGTTCTCCTATGACATTGGGAAGCCCATCATTTTCTCGACCAATAGAAATTTATGTTGGAAATGCTTTACCTGCAATTACAATTGACATTAATAATAATGTAACTATTAATAATGCACTAATAGGTGGTTATATTCCAAGTGCTTCTACTGGCTCTGGATTAGTTTGGTCTGGTGGATATTTAACGGCACCAGGCGGTGGTGGAAGTGGATGGAATGAGGCATCGATAAATCAATTATGGACTTATGATTATGCACAGGATTCAGCATTAACTTTAACGAGAGCACAATATATTCGAAGCGCTTCTATAGGTACTAATTTATCATGGTCTGGAGGATATTTAAATGCTGCTGGTGGTGGAGGAGGAGGTTGGAATGAATCTTCAATAAATCAAATATGGTCTTCTCAATCAGCGCAAGATCTTGTTATTGCAGGAAAACAACCAGCAGGTAGTTATGCTACACCGTTGTATGTTACGACATCATTAATTCCTTATGCTACTACTGCAGCAGTTGCAGCAGGATATGCACCTCTTACTTCTTTAAGTAATTATGTTGCAAAATCTGGGGATACAATGTCTGGAAATCTTACGGTTCAAGGCAATATATCAGCTCCTACAGGAGGATCGGGTGGGGCTACTGTTAGTTTAGGTGGAGATCATAAAAAAATAACCGGTCCAGGATATACTATATCAAGTGTTGCAGGTGATACTGATATGGCTGGATTCTCAGGTACCATTTATCCTAAAGGGAATAAAATTTTTATTTCAACACATATGCCTATTTACACTACTGGAACAGATAAATGGATGTCGATGATGATATATGTAAATATTAATGGCGGCGGTTGGAGTGAAGAAGCAGTTAGTCAATTATTCACACGTTCAAATGCAACAACAATATCAATGAGTACTATAGTAAGTGTGACTCCGAATGTACCTGTTCAAGTTAAATTGAAGTGGAGAGGAGCATGGGCTCAATATTATGGTGGTGGAGCTTATGGATATGGAGCATTAAATATCATAGATTTATATTAATAAAAAATAAACACACTAATGGGAAACAATATTAACTCCTTTACTCAAACAGTTGTAGATTTAACACGAAATGTTAATATCGCCTTAGAAGTAATGTCGGGTATGAATAATACAATGACGACAGAAAATGAATCTGTAACAGTCAAAGTTGAAGGTCAAGATCCAATTACTGGAGATCCCTCTACTTATACATTTACTATGCCTTCTTATAATTTTATTATAAGTCAGCTAAATAGAGTAACAAATACAGTAGACACATTTGTGAATGGAACCGGTGTGGTGCTTCTTAATGATGGAACATATCGACAAGTAACGACAATTCCTGTTGCTAAATCTCCTGTTGCTATTACAGCAGTTTCTTCACCAACTAAATTTAATGTAAGAGATAACTGGTTTTTTGAAGATATGATGTTTCCTCAGCTTTATGTTCAGTTTGATCTTAAAAATAAAATTGACGATCGTTCAGATAGAGTTGTTGTAAGAAGACTTCTTTTTGATAATTTTGATACTGAAGAAACACAATGGTTTATTGATAATTTCGTGGGGGCTTCACGTAGCTATTATGATACTATTAATTTTTTAAATGTAAATGGTAAAAAATTCTGGGAAGACGAGCAAGTTCAAAATCTTCCTCTTAATCCAACTGAGTATACTGGAAGTTTTCTAATCGTTAATAAAGGAGTTATCGGTAATGCTGAGTGGTTCTATTTAGACACTCTTAATTATGGATTAACTACAGATGGTATTGTTGTTAAAGATATTCAATTAAAAATTAATGATCAACTTAGATATAATGATAGTTTATATGTTGTGAATTCTCTCGAAGTAACCGAAAAAAGAGTTCAACTTACTCCTACTATTGGGTTAGGAACTCCTTCTGTAAACAATTCTTTTAACATTTATTCTACTCCATTCCAGGAAAAAATGGTTCAAATACCTGTAGGATATGATGAGTGCGATATTGTATTTTTAAAAGGAGTAAATGATGATTTTAATATCATTGCTGATAATTGGGGTAATTCCATTTGTTTTTATTCAAATAGCTTAACACTTGTTGATAGTACAACGACATTTGAAACATATTATAATAATTATGTTGCGGATTTTGGAAGACAATTAGAGGGCCAAGCGAAAGAAAAATTCATCCCTGCATATTTCGGAGTTGCTCCAAGTGCTCCTGTATTTACTACTGATAACTTTGCTGTTAAGCAAATTAATACTCAGATGAATGCTGCATTGGATACTGATGCAATAAAGAATACGCAAACACAGATCGAGTCAACAAAGACTATCATCAATAGTCTCAAGACTACAATTTCTCAGCAGAAAGCTCAGTTGGTTGAATTAACCGACCCAGCTAGTCGAGCAGATTTAAATGGAAAGATCACAGCTAACATAAATGATTTATCAAAGAAAACTATTGAATACCAATCATTAGTTAGGTCTTTAGCAACTGTGGCTTATGAGAACTCCGCAGTTTTATCAGATCCTAAATATAGGGTAAGAGGATTCTTTGCAATTCCAGATCCAGTAGGAACTCCTCCACAACAAATTATCCAGTTTGAATATGCTTATCGTTATCTTAAATTAGATAATACCGGGGTATCTCTTGACACGTATGAACATTCTGACCCAAGCACAGGTCAAGTAGTTCGAGGAACTTTCACTGATTGGCAGATCATTGCTTCTTCTATTAAAGTAAAAAAATATGATACTACAACCGGAACATACACATGGCAGGATGAAAATGTTGCTGATGGGGAGACTGTTAATATAAATCAAATTGATATACCGATCCAAAAAGGGGAAAAAGTTCAATTCAAAATAAGATCTATTTCCGAAGCTGGCTGGCCTTCTAATCCTCTAAAATCAAATTGGTCTGAAACACTCATTGTAGAATTTCCATCAAATTTGCAAGGCTCTGATCAGATAGTAAATATTTTAGCAGATTCTGCAGCTGAAGAAACAACGATTAAATTAGATGAAACTTTAGCTTCAGCAGGAGTTTATACTCACTTAAATGATAGCGTTCCAAACCCAAACTCCGGAACTGGAACATATTTTAAACATCAAGCAGAATTTATAGCCTATGACCAGCAAACAAAGGATATAAATAATAAAGTTACTAAAGAAAATACTGTCGATTTACAAAGTGTAATTCAGAATTTTCCTCCTAACAGTTACGTTACATTAACAAAGCCTACACTAGCATCGGATCCAAATCTTTCTAAAACAGTTACTCTTCAGCAGCTATTTCAGGCAATGATCGATTCAAGTACATTTGGAGCATTAGTTTATGATAATTTACCAGTAGCATAATAAGATATGATAAAATACTTCAACAACACCGCTATACTAACATCAAAAAATCCAGAGGCGTTTCTAAATTTTTATTTTACAGGAACGGATTATTGGATTGTTCCCAATGCTTCGATAGGAACAAAAGTTTTGTATGTCAATGGTTTGGATATAAATACTTATAGCCCTTCGATTGGATATGCTCTCAAACTTGATTCAATTAATAATGTAGCTTCTTTTCATGTTTATGCTAATACCAATTCTCTATTTGATACCAATCTTGTTTTTAAAGTTTATGATAATTCAGCACTTCTTACAGATGTATCTACACACGATGTTTCTATTTTAAATAGACCTTATATAGTTTCTTCTGGAATTGTTAATTCTTACAATAACCAGGACTTATTAGTAGATGACGAAGCTTCTTATATGCTAGTAAGAACTAATCCCAAATTTACAGGAAATATCAAATTACGTATCAATGAGAAAAATGAAATGTTTTTGGATACTTTTAAAGTTTCTGATATACTTTCAAACAAAAAATATCGCAAACAAGCGGTCTCTGGAAATAGTGTTTTATCAAGTGATATAAGAAATACCTTTCAAACTTTACCTTTGGGGGAACTTTATCGAGTTGATGTTGATAATACTCTTTCGATTGCTATTCCTAAAACAGATTATAAAAATCAATACAACACAACATATAATTATGGAGCATATTTAATCAAGGATGAATTATATACTGAAGACAATGGTTTACTTGCTCCCATTTGGATTAATTCAAAATTGCCCGATTATTTTGCAATTCTTCGATTAGATGGTGTTTATAATCCAGAAACTTATGATGGATCTGCTCTCACTGATCTTGCTTTTAAATATCTAGAGCAAAGTGATATAGTAAAAAGCTGGAGTATGCAGCCAGGAACTCCTTTGGGAAAATATTTAAATACTCATCTAAAGGATTTAATACAGATACAAGCACCTGTATTTCTATCATTAACTGACCCGGATATTGCAATAGCAGAATCAGATCCAAATACATGGTATGGAATTGCTGTGGATAAAGGAGTACTCACTGGAAGATCCGAAACACCATATTTCTTTAATCAGAAATCTAATAATTTTACAGATCTAAATGCTTTTGTTTCTCAGGGATTCGAAAGACAATCATTATTATGTCCTAATATCATTAATCTAGAATATGTTTTTGATGATAATGACGTGAGTCTTTACTCAATGAAGAGATATTTCGGTTTTTATTTAACCGAGAATATCCTCTATAATATTGCTTATTATTCAGACTCTTCCGCTGGAAATGTCTCTATTTTATCTTTAGATGGAAAAGACAGTAGTATATTTTTAAATTCTTCAATAATTTTTGATTCTAGTAATGGAACAATAGTTTCTGAATATAAAAATAGATTATTTGTTTTAAACGATGAGGTTAAACTAAAAAGAATTACAAATGTTAACCAAATAAACGAAACCCAGTTTAACCAATATGTCAGCAAGCCCTATAAAAATATTTTTAGTACAGATATTGAAAAAACAAACATAGCCCCATTTATTACTTTAACACTAAATAATACTCTTGAACAGGGAGAACACTTAAGAGTTATCAATAAAACTCAAAATAAAATTTGGGAAATCTATTCTGTTGATGCTTCACAATATAAGTGCGAGAAATATTGTACAATTTCTGAAAATTCGGGGTATCCAACCGTTTATAGAACATTCTTTAATATGAATGGGAATATTTCATATCAGATTAAACAGATTGAGAGTGCTTTTGATTTATTTGGTGAATATGAAGGAACCCAATTCAGATCTGGTATACGCGGTAGTAATTGGATGTCGTTAATACTTAATGATGATGCTAATTTTAATGATGAGTGGGTTTTTCAAAGAATTTCCTCTCCAACACTAAATGATTTTTCAGATCCTTCATCCGGATTTAATAATGCTTCACTACCTAGTGATATTACTTTCTTTGGAAGATTTACTCCAAATTCTAGCGACTTTGGTGTAGTATCTTATGATGCATCTTTTGGTCCTATAGATTTCGAATTATATGGTTCAAGACAATCCATCTTCATTAATTTTATTAATAGGGGAAGTAAGAATCTATATAGCTTTGATTCCTCCGATAATATTCTAAATAAATTTGAAAATCCTACTTTATATCAGGGAATGGATAAGTGGTATAGAAAAATCCAGGATTTTGATGTTTTAACTCAATCAAATTCATATAGTTATCAATATGTTAAAGATCCTCTTCATTCTTCCAATAAGGTTCTTATAATGACTAATGAAGATATTTTAACAGTAAGAGGTCGTTTAAACGCTTATAACATTTATCCGCTAAAGATTTCTTTAATGGGAATAAATCCTGTCAAGGATATTGATTATACTGTCTATGATGCATCCCTAGGATTTCAGAGCGAATACTATTACAATAGGCAATGCGATCTTAGTACTTATTATGTTTCAGTTAATGCTGGGTCTAATTCTATCATGGATATTCCTGGGTCTTATGTAATTCAATCAGGAGATGGAATTATTGAACAGGATTCTTCAACAAGACCTTATACTGTATCAACTTTATTTAATACATTTGATTCCAGTGTAAATTTAGTTGCTGCAACTAATACTCTTGCAACTTATGCAGTATTAAACGGCTCTCATACTTATAAATCCTTAAAAACTGGTATGAGTGAAGAAAATATTAAAGATTATTACGCTTCAAATACTCTATTAAAATATGGTCTAACTATCCCCCAGGTTTCAAAATGGGTAGGCCTCGGAACTGATTGTAGAAATAATCCATTTAGATTAATTTTGGATGCATCTATCTTCGATGTGAGTACAAACTTTATTCCTACAAGTACTAGTTTTACTCAAGAGCTTTCATATCCTTCATTCAAGTATTTAAGTAATTGTGGAAGAGCTTGGCAGGATTACGTCTTTTATGATATTAACGATATAGTAGATCCTTCAATAGGAACATTTAAAGATGCTATATTTAAATATCCTTATGTTGATTATTTTTCAAAATTAGTGTATTCAAATTATAATGTAGATGCTACAAAAACTCGTTCTTCTATAGTTTATTATAATGGATACAAGAATAGTATAGATACGATTTTCCTTGGATTAAATTTATCTTTAAAAGTAGAAAACGTAGCCAAAAATATCTTGGATATAAAGAATTATGATAGGTATCGATTTTCATTTATCTCATCCCCATCGAAAAATAAGGATAATAAAAAACCCATTGAAGTAATTATAAATGAAAATACTAAAACTATTTTAATGATTTGGTATCAGGGAAATGATGAATTAAATTATACAAAAAGATATTCGACATTCCTTCCGGGAAAATCTTTATTAGATCCTTCTAATAATGGATTTGTATCGGGGGAAAGCGAATCATTACATTCATTTGTAAAAACTCCTTATTATGTAAATAACTCTACTATCCAAAAGAGTATATTGAAATTATATGATACAGCTATAACATACGATTCTAGTACTGCAAGAAGATATGCTCAGCTTAATAAAAATCAAAATGGTTTTAATTCAGCATGGAATGCTTTTGGGGATAACGTAATCTCTGGAGCAGGAGTATTTTTGCCAGATGGAAATAAAGCTTATAACACTTTTCTTCAATATATTGATTATGTGTATACACAAAATCCAAACACCTTTGGGGATTACGTAGTTAATTATGGATATAATTATGATAGCAATTATAACTGGTATGTGAACAATACTACAAATATTAATACATTAAAATATCTTCTTTCTACTTCTTTCAATTATGCGATGTATTACATATTAAGAGGCGATGAGATATACAATAGTTATGATTTTGGTGCCCTTAATCCTATAACTATTACGATAAATCCCCCAAGAACATATAGAAATATGTACACATATAATGGGTGGTTTAAACCCAAATTTAATTCTATCTTGGATTTTAAATCTGATGAGAGCTTAGATATAATTAATATTGTCAATAGGGATTTCATATTCAGCAATACTAATTTAAGATTGTATAATGATATTCCCCAACTCTGGTATAATAAAGTTGTAAATGCCGTTTCTGCAGCAGATGTTAGCGATGGTAATGCAATTTCCTATGCTTCTAACTTTAATGTGTTTAAAGCGCTTTGGGATGCAGATTATTATTTTAATTCTGATACGAATACTTATGTTGATGGATATGAATCTGCTAATGAACTTCCTGCATTTTTTGGATCAAAACTTATAAAATTACCGGATCAGTTAACTCTTGAAAAATGGGATATTACAACAGCTTCATCTTCTAAAACAGCCACGGAAATAACTTTGAACTTTAATTTAACAAGAATTATTTTAAATATGTTTAAGACTAATTCTGCTTTTATTAATAACTGGAGTGGATTATCAAATGCAGACAATATTATTGATGCTTATGTTAAAAATACTATCCTAACTTATTACAATTTTAGCACACCAAAAATTAGAGCAGATTTTTATTACAAACCATATATAACACAAACATTATTCTATACGTATGATTCTAATTTTATCAGTGACGGGAAACAAAATTTTAATGGTCAATTAGTATATGAAAATGATGAATACATTTATCGAATAGTAGTTCCAGTTACAGGAAATTATTCTTATTTTGTAAAATTTACCATGACAGAAAAATAATATGAAATTTCAATATTCACCGGGTTTATTAGGATATGGAGCTAAAGGGTCAAATGGATCTGATGGTCTTCAGGGATTAGCAATTTATTTTACGGATCGTAATCCATTAACGGATTTTATTTCGGTTGAAACAGCTATAACAAATAATGAGGTTCTTTGGTCGACTGCTGTTCCGGGAACTAAATTACCAGGAGGAAGAAAATATCTCACAGAAGATTTATTTATAGACCCTAGAGGATTTGTTTATAGAATTACTGATGCAGTAAATGGAGAATACGAACAAACGGGGATGTCATTAAATAAATCTACTTTTTTTACAGCTTCTCCGTGGTTTAATCAAACTCTTAATGGATTTGAGAGATATTTCAATAAAGCCGACCCCTCATCGTCATATCTTATTGATAATTTTTTCACAGATAAAGAAATAAAATATTCTTTATTACCTTCAAAAATATATGGAATATCTTCTAAGAATTTTGCAAGAATTGAATATTCAAATATTACAGATGTATCATATAATGCTTTTTCTCTTTATTCATCAGGAGAAAATGTAATTGCAGATGATCATAAATCTTTTGGAATTGTTAGAGAAGTTTCTTCTAACACTTTTAGAATAGGAAACTTAGACGATAACAATTTATTAAGAGATGTAGATTTGATATTTGATGATGTTTCATTGATGTATAAAAGAGAAATTGGAAATTTATTTCATAAAAATACAGCCCCGGGAACAGTTTTAACCAATAAAGAAAAAAATACAAATTTACTTTTTAGTCCATGTTTTCAAACCACCCCAGCATCATTTACTGCTTCATCAACATCGACTAGTATAAATATATCCTGGGTTTTGGCTGATTTTTTAAATGCAGCGGATCCTACTATAAAGGGCACTTTACATTTTTATAAAAAACATGATACATCTAGCGGATATAATATTGATGCATCTGTATTTAAACCTTTTGCATTTCATAATCTTGGGAGCTCTGGAGCTATCACTATAACGCATTTAACAATCGGAGAAACTTATGAATATTATATGAGTATTGATAAAGAAGGATGGGAAAGAAATTCATTAATAAAACAAATTACAACTGGTTCAAGCCCAGTATATATGATTATTGTTAATCCTTCGCCACCAACTTTAACAGCATATCCAGATGGAAGATTTGTTGGTCCGCCTGCAACATTTAGGTATGCCGCACAACTTAGTACAGATTCATTTACAGGATGGAGATTTACGGATGTGCCTATGCCGAATTGGATTTCAACTTTAGTTGCCGGTAGTCCTGATCCAGGAATTCCCCTTACATCAGGCCCGATGGGTATAAATAATTTTGATATTAGTATTTCATCGGGATATACTGGATATTTATCTAGAACAGGAATTATTACGGTAAATTCTGAAGCTTCTCCTAAAACAATTACAATTACACAAAATAGACGTCCGCCAAAAGCACATACAATTTATATGTCTACTTATGTAACTGGTATATCTGACGCAAGAGGTAGAATCGTAATTGATCCTCCGCTAGATCCGGGCCAATCTGTAACAGTTACTGGTATGTTATGGGTTAAGGGTAGAGCTCAAGGAAAGGCAAGTGCTACAAGACACGTACGTACGAATACTACAATGTATAAAAATGGCGCATTTGTTGCCAATGCCTCTTCATATACATATTCAACTGGGCCAGATAATTACATAACAGATAATCTGGATATTACCATGACGGGCATAGTTAATGGAGATATATTGGAAGTGAGAAAAGGCCCATATTTTGATTGCGGATATTTTACTAGTGGAACAAATACATGGATGGAATCTTGGGGGTACTTTAGATTAGATGCAGTTACGGATGGTTATGATACATTTACATTAGATACAGCGAAAAAATATTGGAATGTTACTAGGATATCTTGTAACTGCGGAACTAACTGTAACTATTCTTCATGGGTAGGTCCAATAGCTACCACTTAAGATAAATTAAATATATAAATAAAAGATATGAGCGATAAATTTAAATATGCACCTGGGAAACCCGGATTTGGCTCTAAAGGAGATGATGGATCTGTGGGATTACAGGGGCTTGCCATGTATTTTACTGATCTAGATCCAGTCACGGATATTATTGCCATAACAGATAAAATTGTTAATAATTGGGTACTTTGGAAAGGCTCTTCAAATCCTTTGCCAAATAGTAGAACTTATGTTGCAGGCGATTTATTTTTTGATAGTAATGGAAAATCATGGGAAATAACAGATCCATTAACGGGCTCATATATAAGTTTAGGCGGTAGTTTAAATATGGGTGGCTTTTTTGTTCCTCTTGGAATTAATTCGGATAATGGATTTCAAAGATATTTCAATAGTAATAATTCTCCTAAATATATTATCGATGATATTTATACTGAATCTGGTGCAATTAATTATACAGAGTCCCCTATAAACATATATGGTATAACTCCTGAAAATTTTACTAGAATCGAATATACTAATGTTGTTAAACCCGGTCCTGGAGGAAATACATATAATCCTTTTACTGTTTATTCTTCTGGACAAGTAGCAGGATTTGATGATGAAAAATCTATTGCAATTGTTAGAGATAATTCACATAATTTATTTAGAATTGGAAATTTAGATGATGCAGGTAATTTACGAAATGTTGGTTTAATATTTGATGTTTCTTCATTAATTCATACAAAACAACCTGGGAATTATTTTTCTGCAAATACTCCTACAGGATCTATTCTAACAAATTATGAAATTGCAGCAAATTCTCTTTTTGATCCTAATTTTAATAAAGCTCCGTCTAGTTTCTTTGGAAATATGGGAACGACAGACGTATCTTTGAGTTGGGCTTTAGCAGATTTTACAAATGATCCTGGTGTTACTGGAGATTTATATTTTTATGAAATTTTAAGTGGGAATACATTTAGAATTGATTCTTCTGCAGCAAGACCATTAATATTTTCTAATGTAGGGGCTTCTGGAAAAATACGCATAACTGGAGTATCTTCTGCAAAAGCGTATGGAGCTTATATGAAATTGAATAAAAATGGATGGATAAGAAATTCAGAAGCTATAAATATATTTACATCTCATTTACAAGTTTTACCTCCTGCTTATGGACCCGAATCTCCTGCAGCTGGAGGGCCTGTACAATTTGAAGTAAGTACTAATTTCAAATGGACATATTCAGTTATACAAGCCGATCCAACATTTATTAATACTACATCAGCAAGTGAGGCCGGGGGATTAGATGGATCTATTTATGTTAACTGGACTGTTAATGCTTCAACTAAACATCGATATGCAACTATAAGGGTTTCTCCTACACTAGGTGGAAGTTCTGTAGATGTTTCAATATGGCAAATAAAAGGAGCAGTTGGACCAGAATTATATTTATATTCTCCAGCAAATGTGTCAACAAACTTTGTATCTGCAAGCTGGCCAAATTATACAGTTAATGCTTCAGTAAGCGGTAAAATAAAGAATAATGCATCTATAACTATAGAAGTATCTGCTAACACACAAGCTGGAACATGGACAACATCTGGAATTCCTGGCTGGGCAACACTTA
>Ga0315284_10010027_pt1 | contig 13485 bp, 12 predicted proteins | sample YL17G09_16_MG_FD_203696 | JGI IMG/M metagenome (GOLD analysis project Ga0315284, IMG submission 203696) | Sediment microbial communities from Yellowstone Lake, YNP, Wyoming, USA - YL17G09_16 | ecosystem: Environmental > Aquatic > Freshwater > Lake > Sediment | place: USA: Wyoming | collected...
TGATGCAGTTTGTGAAGTTCCTGGCGTTCCTGTAGCATCTCTAGCATAACCGTCACTACTTGCGGTTGTGACCCAACCAGCAGCTTTCATAACTCTAGTTAATTTCCAAAGTAATTGAAAAGCATTTGTTGTACTTGGTATAGGATAGTTTGTTGCAAATGCATTAGCCATGATTAAATCCAATCCACTCTTATATTAGCCATATCTAATATAACTTGATCTGCTGGCGCTCCTGCTGCCATTAATATTTGAACTTGATACATTGCATATCCATTAGTTAAATTTGCTTTTAAATCCCCAGTTGTTAATGCAATTGGTACGGTTGATGATGTTGTTAATGTGCTTCCAGTAACATCTGAAGCTGTTGTAAGATTATATAGTTTTATTGACATTTGAGGAGATGTGGTTTCACCAATACATCGTAATTTAATTGTAGTATATCCATCTGCAAGCTCTAATGGATTCAATTCAAATGTTCCGGCAACGACATATGTTCCTGAGGCTGTATTTGTTGTTCCCGCAAATGGCGTAATGATAAGATGCTTCCAGGCGGCGCCACCATTTGTTACGGCTAGCGTTGATGAAGTAAGATTGCCGCTTGCATCAGACTGAACTGCACCGACACCCAAATTAGCGATCGTTACTACACCAGTTGGCTTTACTGTTAGTCTTGTAGTTCCACCAGTTTTAAGATAAGTATAACCGTCAGCACTTGAACCGGTTCCAGAAGTAAGAGCTAAATTACCGCCAATAGCTGTAGTTCCAGTAGCATTTTGACCTTGAATAGTTAGAACTTTACCAGTTGCAGAGTTAGTTACAACATCATCAAATTTAATTGTTGCTGATGTTGGCGATGATGCATTACTAAAATGCATTGCAAGATTTCCGCCATATGCTAGATCAAATTGATATTGCGGACCGCCACCAATAGTTACTTTGCTTCCAGACGCATCCAACACCAACATATTGCTGCTGCCGCCATCACGGAATGTCTGTAAATTACTGTCCGTACGCAGTTGAGTAGTAGCAGAAATAAATAAACTAGCACTAAAAGTCCAGGAGCTATTACTTGCACCATTTATATTTAGCACTGATCCATTTAAAGTTAATGGAGATACAAGTTCTCCAATTGTATGTTGCGCTTGTGAAAATGTTGCCCATTGGTGAGTTTCGGCTTGATTACCTATACTAACTCCACCATCTCCAACTAATTGAACGGCTGCAACACCAGTAGACCGATTAACAGTAACAAAAATTGGGCGACAACTAGTAACACCATCTTCATATTGCCAATAACTCTCAAAAGCATGCGTTAAAGCTGGAGTTTCATAATTTTCTTCTATAGTCCAATAAAATGCTGGCTCTGAAACAAATTGACGCTTTGGATTATATCCAATAGATGCTCTTGTATCTACAGTTGAGAAAAATGTAGAAGATTCGAGATACATTGCAAATGGAGCTTTAGCAGGATCAGTTGGTTGGACTGCCCATGGCACAAAAGTTGTTGGAGATGGTATGGTACCAGGCTGCGTCCATTTAATTTTTGCCGATCCAGCAGAAACTATTCCACCAGATCCGGTTAATGATACTACTTGTTGGCTAGCTGAAGTTCCAGTTAAATCGCCACCGGCTGCAAATCCACTGGCGGCTGGTTGTGGCTGCCACTCTCCAGCACTATTATTCCATGTTAATGTATATCCATCTTGAGTTGACCCTAATGATCCACTTTTAATAGTATTGCCTTGAATTCTAACAACGGTTGGAGTTGGGTATAATCCAACTATATCTCCACTGAATACTGTGGTTATTCCTGGAGCTGGAAGCATTGGCATCCAAACTATTCCATTCCAACCAAGAATTTCACCAACTACTGGCGCCTGGGATGAGATAGGACGACCTTGTATTCCAATAACGTAGGGATGGCTAGCCGTATTTCCCAAGTCGTTAGAAAGGCTTACAGCGCTCAAAAGGGTGGTATCTATAGTGTCTAATCTGCCTCTAACGGTAGATGATACTCCGCTTGGTTTTACGCCTAATTCTGCTTCAATTTGTAATACGGCACTTCTAAGATTATTAAAAATACCAGCGCCAATAGGAGTTGAATTATCAACTGCCGCGGGCAAAGTAATACTATTATCTATTTGAGCGGGAAATTTAGACATTGAGCCCTTTAAAAGAAGATATTACACTAATGTCATCTTATGTATTTAACTTTTGCATCGAGGTATCCTTTTTGCATCATTTCGGCTATTTTCTTTGGGCTAAAATCAAGCAAATCTTCGATTAAATTGTAATCTGGTCTTAAAATATTAAGTTTTACATATTTCTTATCTGAAAGTCCTGCTAAAGCTAATTTATTATGCATTTCTACTTTATCAATATCATTTTGCATTATTTTGTCTGTAGAAAGGTCGAAAGCTCTTTTTAGAATATCAACGGCAGTTGGCTTTTCTATAAACTTTTTAACTCTTGTTTCCGGTGATGTTATAATTATATCAATTTCAGTAGCTCCAAGTTCAATAGCTTTGTGGATGGAGCTTAGCTGTTTTATTCCGCCATCGGTCCATAACTCTCCTAGAAAACTGATAGGGGCAAACATTCCTGGAAAAGAAGCACCGGCAATAACGGCATCTATAAAATTATCAGATGTTTCATCAAAAATTGTATATTTGCCAGTAGAAATTGAAACTGTGCCAGCTGTTACTTTTTTGCCGCTAGTTCTAATTTTTTCTAAATCAAGATTATCTCTTATTAATTTTTCTAATGGCGAACTATCATAAAAAGACCTTGCCCATAAAGCGTGAAATCTGCCAAACGGAAAGTGTCTTTTATATATTTTAGAGTTATCAATTTCTAGCCACATTTTTTTAAGAGTGTCGGCGGCTTCTTTTTCTTTTCCTGATTCAAACATACTTAAAAGAGCGCAATTTATGGCACCAGCGGATATTCCACAAAAAATCTTATAATTGATCTCTAATTCACCTAATATATATTGTAATGCGCCCGCTTGGTATGCCGATTTACTGCTCCCACCACTTAGTACAAGAGCTCTCATATATGTGCCCAAGCTTTTCTAGTAACAATATCACAAATTACACTTTGAGAAACCCCATATATAATTGCAAGTTCATATTGATAAATTTTTTCATTTTTATATCTCTCTCTTATTTCTAAGACTTTTTCGTTTGTTAATTTAGAATTACTAACATTTTCGCCTCTCTGATCATTGGCTTTACGAGACTCAGACATTTTATTTTTTGATTCAATAGAGTGGGTTTTGCCAACCCTATATTTATTGCCAGCATTTATTTTACCCAAAAATCCTGGATCATCTAAATGTCTTTGAGTCATTAATTCTGATAATATTTTCTGTTTCTTTGGACTATTTTGGGCATCAATTAATTTTTGGCGAGTAATTTCTGTAGGACTTATTCCTCCTTCGCCTCCAGCATTGCAATTATATCCAAAATTACCATTAGAACCTAAATAATCTATCCACCAAGTTTCAAATAAATAACATTCTTTTTCATCGACAAATTGTTCAATTATTTCAATATTAAAATTATCTGCTCCATATTTAGCAATTGCCGAATGAATAATGGAAAAATCTTTTGGATACTTTTGTTTACCGCCAAAAGCAATTTTTTTATGATTTCTCCATCTAATTTTTAAGTTATTAGTTTTACCAACATAAAACTTACCATTTATCAAGTTCGTAATAAGATAAATATAATAATTTCCAACAATTAGATCTGACAAAACGAGGGCGCGCATCTTCGAGGAGCTCCAATATGGCTCATTAATTGCTGATTTGTGGGAGTAATTTTCAACCATACAGCCTCGCTATCGTAAACTCTATTAGATATATATCCAATTAGTTAGATGGCGTGAGAATTTTTTCACAAGATTCAAGCACCTGTGTAACTTTTAAGGATAATCCTATCCCCAATCTATAATCTTTATGACCGTCAATAGCTGCTAAAAATATCCTTATAGCTTCATCTAGTGGTGGAGCGTGTTCAGAAGGTCTGTACTTATCGTTATATTCTACCTTTAGTCCGCCACAATCAATTTTTAACTTTCTAATTGGCTTTTGACCACCATTACCAACCAAACACTCTGCGTCAAATGTTTTAAATTGTAATTTTAGTTTGAATAATGACCCTGAATTAGTTTTCATTTCCGCGGCATTAATCTTTTCCGGCATATCACCAGCTAAATCTAAAATCATCGATAAATCATGGCATCCATAATCCCATAATGATGAATAGGATCTTACTGGACCTTTATTAAAACCTAATGATGATATTTTATCAATTTTATTTGTTTTGACAATATTTCTTAAGTTTTGATATGCCCCTGAAAACAAATGAATATGATTTACTAGAATTGGTGAGCAAAATTGTTTTAATACATTGGCTTCTGATAAAGATAAGCTTAATGGCTTCTCAATCATAGTTGGAATTCCAAGTTTTAATGAATAAGTTGCAATTTCAATATGAGATTGTGGTGGGGTACACACAATTACGCCTTTAGGCAGAATTTTAAGTATAAGAGACTTCCAATTATCTCTATTAGCTATTTGCAAATTAATATTTGGAAATTTAGATAGTGTCGAGATATATTTTTGAGCCCACGCACCATTTCCAACCAAAACTATATTCATTTAAAATGTTCTTTATTATTAATATACCAATTAACACATTTATCTAAACCTTGATCAAAAGTATATTGTGGGCGCCATCCTAATTCTTTTATTTTAGAGCAATCAACAGAATATCTAAAATCATGCCCGGCTCTATCTTTTATAAATTCAATTCTTGGTGATTCTTGTTTTAATATTTTAGATATTTTATTAACAACTTGTAAATTTGTAAATTCTATGCCAGATCCAATATTATAAACTTCATTTAATGGTGCATTTTCAACAATCTTCATAATTGCAGAGCAATGGTCTTCTACATAAATCCATTCTCTAAATTGTTTGCCTTGTCCATGAATTGGTATAGGCTTATCGTTTAAAATTGATGTAATAACCATTGGCATTAAGTTTCTGGGGGGCTGGGAGGGTCCAAAATTATTAGAACATCTTGTAATGTTGTAATTTAAACCATGAGTTTGGTTTGCGGCATGCACCAGTAACTCTCCAGCTGCTTTTGATGCAGAATATGGATTTCTCGGCTTAATTAGAGATTGTTCTGTCCAAGACTTGTCGCCATTATTTAGCTGTCCATATACTTCATCTGTGCTTACATAAAGAAAACGTTCAACGCCATATTTTACAGACATATCCACCATTACCTGAGTGCCAACAACATTTGAATGAATAAATGGTATAGCGCTTCTTATTGAGTCATCAACAAAACTTTCGGCGGCTCCATGAATAATAATATCGGGCTTTTCTATAGCAAATATATTATCCATAAAACCTTCATTCGCAATATCTCCAAGATAAAATGAATGATCTTTATTTAATTTTATATTATAACGATTATAATCTGCTAAACATTGATCTACGCTAACAAATTCATATGACAACTTTTCGCGCATAACTTTACGCATAAAATTAGAGAAAATGAATCCGCATGACCCTGTTACAAGTATTTTTTTCATGTATTAAATTCCTTTAATTCAGGAAGCGGAATAATCCATGTTCCTTTAAATGATTTATGATTAGAAATAATACTTTCTGCAAAATTCCATCCTAAAATTAATACCACGCTACCATCTTCTAATGCGGCATCAGAAAATATTTGAATATGCTTACCAGGTGAAAAAGTATTTTGTTTTAATTTTGCATCATCAATTCCATAAGAAATTAAATTTTCATCAATATTTAAAGCATATAACAGAGTTGTAGATTTTGCGGGCATACCATAAACTATAATAGTTTTTTGTTTAGAATGTAATTCCTTAAGTCTATTATTTAAATTTTCTTTTAAAATTTTAATATTATCACAAAACTTAACTAATTTTATATTTATACTTTCCTCTTCCTCTAGAATATTAGTAACTGATTGACTAATAGGTTTAGTGCCACGCCTACATGTAAATACTCTAATTGATCCGCCATGATTTGACAATCTTGTCACATTATAAATATCCATATCAAATTTATTGAAAAATTTTTGTAAAGCTCCAATATGATGATGATGCATATGTTCATGATAAATTAAATCAACTAATGTTTTATCAAGGATATCTAATAAATATGAATTTTCAAATACAAAAATACCATCATCATCTAATAATTCTAAAACCCCTTCAACTATAGTGGTTAAATTTTCATTATGAGCAAACATATTATTACATGTTATAACTTTTATTTTTTTATTTGAAAGATTTTGCCTAATTATTTTAGATGTATCTTTGCTAAAAAATTCAGTTATAGTATCAATGCCATTTAATTTGGCCAAATCTTTTATATTCAATGCCGGGTCTACTCCAATTACATCAAAATTATATTTTTTAAAACATTTTAAAAATGTACCATCATTGCTTCCGATATCTAAAATTGTTTTATCAATATTTTTATCTAAATCCAATGAATCGCCATCAGTAAATGTAGCAAGATTATAATATGAAAATATTATTTCTCTAGCATATTTTTCAAAATGCTCAACATTAACTTTACTTGTACCGCTAACATATAAATAATGTTTATACAGCCTGTCTTTATCAACAATACAATCAAGTTGCACATGATTACAACCAATACACTGTATAAGATTTAATGGAAACAAATCTTGTTTTTTAGCAATTAATAAAAATTCATTTGCTAATGGAGTGTCTCCAAGAGACATAATTTTTTTAGTATTATCTCCACACAATAAACATCTGTCTATTATTTTATAATCTTTCATTTAGAACTCCGCACGAATTAAATCTGATTCATGTGAATCATGATCTCTATTTCGTTTAGATAATGAAACTAGTACAGAATCCTCTAAAAATACAGTTTTATGTATTTTCATGGGCGGTGTAAAAACCATTTGCCCAGTTTTAACTATTAATGGCTCTACAACAAACTTTTCATCAAGACCGCGCTCATAGTATTCCATAGATCCAGACACTACATATAGATAGTGGAAATCTTCTTTATGATAATGGTTACTACGAATAGTTCCAGCTTTACTTGTAATTATAGCTGCACCATTTATTGGCGCATTTAATAAATTCTGAATAGCGCCTCTTACATCTGTGAATGGCTTATCAAGAGGAACATTAGCATCTTTAGGGTAATGCTTATTTTCAACTAAAGTTGTATATTCTTTATTATTCATTTTAATTTCTGGTGGAAGCAAAATATCAGAAATAACTACAACCTCTTCTTCTTTATAACCTTCATTGCCATATTCGCCGCCATCAGTATGCCAGTAATATCGTCTTTCTCTGCCAACCATCAATGATCCCTCGAACTTATTTCCTTCAATGTAAGAATATAATCCCATAATTGGATCTGGATCATCCCCATCTGCAATAACATAAATCCAATAATATCCTTCTTCTCGAAGTTTTGGTCGTTCTGGATCTATAAAAATTTTATCTGCTGTAGTCATTTCTTACCTTTATATTTTTGATTTGATTGAATAGATTGTTCCATACCCTTAGCTATTTTATCCCATGTATAGTTGTCGGCAAACTTTCTACATTTGCTTATTACGCTATCTGCAAATTTCTTATCAGTTAATGATTTAATGACAGCTGATGTAAATTCTGGAAGACGATCTCTAACCGGGCTTTTAATAACGACGGCTCCCGAATCATTATATATCGAGCCCAAACAATCTACATCTGTCATAACTGGAACAGTAAATCCTGCATGATTTTCCATTGTAGAAACTGAAAATCCTTCGGTAAAAGCAACTGTATCTGCCGAGAATGCAAAAACTGATGCCTCACTTATTTCACGAGCCATATCTATTCTACTAATAGATCCAACCTGCTCTACGCCTAATGGTTTTAGTCTTTTAATAGCTTCCTTTACATAACGAAGACGTTGCCCCATCTCTACAACATGAGGATGATTCGTTGTAGAGTTTGGTTCTATATTAAGAATGTCTCCATAGTTGAAATGATAAAAGATCTTTAAATTAGCTTCTGGAACGGCATCTTTAATTTTTGGCCATTGACTTAGTAACCAGTGTAACCCTCTATCACAACTACTAGTCCAAATGACTCTTCCTGGCACCCTTTTATCTTCATAAATTTCTGGGCTACATCCTAATGGCAATACGCTCCATTTTTCTGGTTTTGGAGATAAACTTTTAAGATGCGCCATATGCATTTCACATACTGAAAGCCAACTATCAACGAAATCATCAAATCCTGTATAGCAATATGTAAAATCATTAAGAAATTGCCAGCAAATTCTTAATGGCTTATCATTTACGCCACGAAATGCGTCAGGCTCATTTATAGAGATAACTGCATCAAAACTTTCATCAATAACAGTGTGCCGATCTATAAACGAATATAGATTACAATTTTGCCAAGTTGTTGGTTTATTATTAGGCTGCGCATGCTCTGTAAACATATGAATTTCATGCCCCAATTTTTGTAATTCTTGACTAATCATACAAAAAGAAAGATCTGTTCCAGTTAATCCTCTTGAGCTTGCAAAAATATTATTATACCAAAAATCAAGTGGTCTGGTACCTATACTAAAACTACCTAATAATACTGCTATTTTCACTTTTGCCCTGTAGTATATTCGGAGTGTGAATATGGTAATGGAATTATAAATTTTCCTTTAAATCCCTTTTCTCTTAATTTTGGTTTTATTTCGTCTGCAATATGCCAAGACAATAAAAGTAAATTATCAACTGAACTAAGTAATTCTGGGGTCTCTCCTAAAATTGGAATTTTAGTTCCTGGAGAATATTTACCAATTTTATTTGAACCTGGAGCCTCTAATACGAATTTAATTATGTCTTCATTTAATCCAATATAATTTATTAATGTGCTGGCTCTTGATGGTGCACCGATAGCTCCAATAGTTCCGCCTAAATCATGCATAGTGGAATAAAGTCCAAATTTTGATTGAACCACATTCTTTTTAAACTTTTCAAAATTTTCTTTTGTTAAATACTTTGATTCAGCGTCTAATATTTGTGTAACACTTTCGCTAACTTTAAATTGTCCTTTATTAGCGGCATATACGCGAATTGATCCGCCATGTGTTGGAATTAATTTGGCGTAAAATATTTGCAATCCATGCATTTCAAGTAAATACTTCAAACTGGTTAAACTGTAGTATCTTAAATGCTCATGATAGATTGTATCATACTGATTTGTTTCAATTAATCCAACCAAATAATGAGACTCATTAATAAATACACCTTTATCATCAATAAGCGCTTTAATTCCATCAATAATAGAATGGACATTTTCAATATGAGCAAAAACATTAGCAGCTGTAACTAATTTGGCGTGACCTTGATCGGCAACAATCTTTTTAGCAGTTTCATGATTAAAAAAACTTTGAATAGTTGGTATACCATTTTCATTAGCATATTTTGCGATATCTGTTGGCTCTACGCCTTGAACTCTAAATTTTGTAAAATTACTTAGTAAAGTTCCATCATTTGATCCAATGTCTACGACCAAATCAGATTTGGTTAATCCTAATAATTTTTCAGATTCTTCAGCCAAGTTCTTAAAGTTATCTTTCAATATTCTTGTTGTTCTGCTAGTGTAAGCATAAGATGGTGGAAAAATAATTTCAGGATCGACTATATGGCTAAGCTGAACCAATGAACACTTTTTACAAAGCAATAGTTCTGCTGGGAAGAATACATCTTCTTGTAGCTCTTCTCCAATTGTTTGCATGACATTTACTTGTGGCAAATGTCCTAAAGAAATAATTTCTTCTAAATCAGGAGAATCGCAAACTTGACATGACTCTATTCTTATACTTGATTTTGTTCCAAATGCTAATTTACTCATGGCTTCCTTTATTCAAATAAAAATCTTTATACCAATCTACTGTCTTTTTTAGACCATCATATAAACTATTTTTAGGCTCATATCCCAAACTCTTCATTTTCTTCATAGATGGGCATCGTCTACTAGTTCCTCCGACAGGATTAGTCCCTAATGGATTAACTGAAATTTTTACATTCAAAATTTCGGCTATCAAATCTACTAATTCAGATATTTTAACTTCATTTTGAATTCCAATATTATATATTGGAGATACTTCCGTATTATTTCGTTCTGCCAAAACCATCTGGTCTACCGCATCATCTATATAACAGAAGGCTCTCGTTTCTCTACCGGTGCCCTGAATGTTAATAATTAATTTTCCATCTATATATTGCGGCTCATTTGGAATTAAAATCTTTTTGATTATCTCTGGTATAACATGCTCTGTGCCCATATTAGGTCCATACACATTATGTGGTCTAAAAATTTTAGTATTTAATCCTTGTTTTGCGCCATAATGAATGGTTAACAATTCGCTAATAATTTTGCCGCCAGAATAGCTAAATCTGGGATTATAAATATCTGAAATTAATATTCTTTCACTTTCAGGAGTCGGCACTTGAGTTGGCTCATTATAAACTTCACTTGTACTACATAATACATATTTTTTTATATTATTCTTTAAAGCTATATCTAATGTATTAATTGCTCCCTTAACTCCTACATCTAATACCAATTCTGGATGAGAATAAAATGTAGATGTTCCATTAATATAGGCAAAATGCCACAAAGAATCAAAACCGGAATATTTATCTATAACAGTTTTAAAATTATCAATATTTCTAACATCACCATCATATGTTTCATAATTTTTTACAGTATTTTTCAGATGTGATTTGCGTGAAAAATTGTCAAAAGAAACAACCTCATGACCATCTTTTGAAAGACCATCGCAAAGTGATGACCCTATAAATCCACTACCACCTGTAACTAATATTTTCATTGTTATCCTTTGTTTAACAATATATCAGTTAAAAACTGCGCTCTGGCTCCATCGTAAATATTTGGAGTTGCCTGTGAATTTAATTTAATTCCATTAATAAATTTTCTGGCTACTGAGCTAACCAATTCAATTCGCCCGTCCTTATTTGATAAATCGTTCTCATAATCTACAATTATTGGCTCATTAGTATCATATTGAATTAATAAAGAAAAATTCTTCAAAACTGCCGTATTATTTTTTAATAAAAATGTGCCATGTTCACAATGTACCTTTAAAATAAAATCTGATGGTGATTTAGTGTTAGCATCAATATTAATTGAGCCATTAAAAGATTTAAAATCGGTAATTGCCTCCATATAAGTATTAAATTCTAAACTTGGTAATAATTTGCCAGATACAGACTGAATACGATCTGAAAATACATATTCTAATAAATGAAAAATATGTGAACCAAAATTATTTAATGCGCCGCCGCCTTTATTTGCATCAAGTTTCCAAGAACTATTATTTGAAAAATTAGTTATTAGCTTCCAATTTAACTCAAAACTATTGACATATCCAAGATATTTTGAACTAATCATTTGTTTAAGTTTTTTTACTATTCTTGATTCGCATATTTCAAAATCAATTGCGTGAATAATATTGTCATTTAATAAATTCTTAATATCTATTGCATTTGATAGATTTGAAGCTAATGGTTTTTCACAAAAAATATGTTTATTATGTTTAATGGCTGATTTAAATATTTCATATGACTCTAATGGTGGCACGGCTATACTGACTGCATGCACACTATCATTTTCCATAATATCAAGCCAATTATCTGTAACAATTTTAATGTTATTATTATGTTTTGCGACATCTGCTGCATTGTTAATATTTTTTGAACATATAGCCATAACATTTGCATCTTCAATTAGATTAAATGCAGGCACGTGAACTTTAGATCCAAAATTGGCGCCAATGATGGCAACATTAATTTTATTCATGCCAAATATTAACTATTTCTTTACCTTCTATATTTTTAATAAATGCATATTCATCATGAGGTACGCAAACAATTAATATATCGCTTTTGCTTAGAACATAATCTAATGATAATAAATCAGGATCATTAACTAGCGGATCTGTTGTTAATACTTTTTTGGCTTTAAACATAAGTATTTTCTTAAGCTTATAACTTAGTGATGTTCTTTGATCGTCACTATTTGCTTTAAATGCCATACCTAATAAGCCAACAGTTTTAGTCTTCAAATCATATTTTTTTTCTAATTCATTAACAATAAATGCTGGTAAACCCTCATTTGCCTGAATAGCTGCATGCCCTAAATTAAATTTACCCTCAGAATAAGCGCATAATTGTAATGTATCTTTATATAAACAAGGTCCTCCAGCAAATCCTGGGCTTGGCAAATCATGAAGTCTTGGATAATCTTGTTTTGCTCCTTCTAAAATCTTATTATAATCCAATCCCGCTGTAGTTACCATTTCATAGAATTGATTGGTTGTAGCGAATTGAATATAACGATATGTATTAGCAAATAATTTTGCAAACTCAGCTTCCATTGTTTTAAGTTTAACTATCTTTGGAGATATTATCTTAAATAAATTAGCTGCTGCAGTAACTGCCTCTTCAGTAATGCCACTTACTATTTGTGGTAACTTTGGCATTTCTTTTATTGCTTCTCCTTGAACAATTCTTTCTGGACAAAAAGCAATGAGCGGTTCTAAATTTTTAGATTTGAGATACTTATGAACATAATTTGTTACACCAGGGAAAACTGTTGAGCGCAAAATAAGAGTATGGTTATTATGAATAGGTAAGGTATCTAAACATTTAATAATCTCATGTATCTTTGGATTATGAAATTCATCTATTGGAGTTCCAATTGTAAGAATTACGTGTTTAGATAGTGCTACCTCATCAGCTTTCGTTGTGAAAAACAAATTCTTTTGTTCTAAGGCGCTTTTTAAGAATGGCTCACATCCATTTTCTAAGAAGGGTAGCTTGCCAGACGCAATAATGTCCATTGTCCTTTGATTAAGGTCGTAAATCAGAACCTTGAGCCCCTTAGAGGCAAATAAAATAGCGAGCGGGGCGCCTATATGTCCAGCACCTCCAACGATACAGACATCATACTTATTCATTTGAAATACCTCTTAAACTAATGGTTTTTGACACTTATATGTTAATTCATATAACGTTACGCTTGGATTATGAATATTAGTTCTCTCTAAATTAATAAATCCAGCAGTTTTTAGCATTTCAGCCAATGAAGCTGGAGTAAATCCATTACAATGTCTATCAAAATCCGTCCAATCATCGTGCTGACAGCCCCAGATTAATTTTGTAAGTCCAATGTCAGATGGATTCTTTAACCACTCTGTCATAACCCATTCCATATTAATATCATTTACTGTAAATAAAGAACCTGGTTTTAAAACGCGAAAAATGTCTGCAAGAACTAATTTATGATATATTTTAGGGATATGAAGAAAAAGCTCTCCAGTTTCAACACAGTCAACCGTATTATCTGCAAATGGTATCTTATGTT
>Ga0315284_10010028_pt1 | contig 13484 bp, 9 predicted proteins | sample YL17G09_16_MG_FD_203696 | JGI IMG/M metagenome (GOLD analysis project Ga0315284, IMG submission 203696) | Sediment microbial communities from Yellowstone Lake, YNP, Wyoming, USA - YL17G09_16 | ecosystem: Environmental > Aquatic > Freshwater > Lake > Sediment | place: USA: Wyoming | collected...
AATCACGTATTCGCGTGTCAAATCGTCCTGGGACAACTTCTGGATGACCCGAGAGGCCTCGGCAACTGTTTTCCCCAGGCGGGCCAGGAGCACGCGGCGGGGGAACAGCCCACGTGCTGAGAATTCTTTATCGCGTTCCCGGCGGTCCGGGGCGGCGCCCAGCCCGGAGATAATCCATTGCCGGACGTTTCCCTCCAGGTGCAGAACCAGGTTGCCCACGCTGTTTGAGGTGGGGTGCGGTCGCCACCAAATCTCTTTCTCGGAGAGCATCCGGAGGCAGCGTGCAATGCGGGTCAAGTGGTGCGCCTGAAGTGAGTGGCGGGCCTGCGCCAGGATCTGTCTCGTCAAGCGCGAAAGATTGGTTGTCATCGCTTCTGCCTCCGGCGCTCTGAGCTGAGTTTGGCGGCGGGGTGAGGGAGCACGCTATAGGTGTTTCCCGCGAACCAGACCGGCTCTCCGTAAGTTTCGGTCTAAGCCTTCTTCCTCCCCACCAAACACCTCTTCGGCCGGATGGTGAGACCGCGCAGTGTACGACTCCGGGAAGGATTGTGCACCGGACGGGCTAAAACCCGCAAGGTTTGACCAGCGCGGGTGTCGGGCGCGGTTGAGGCCGTGAGAAACCCGCGTTGTGCTCGTGGTGGGGTCACTCGGCGGCCCGAACACGCGTGGTGAAAAGATAAACGCGCGGTGCGTGCCCTGCCGGGGAGGGAGGAGGCGGGACGGGCACGACGAAAGGTGCGGAACCCTCGACCCCAAATCCGCGATTGCAGGCAAGGCAGGTTCCATGTAACTTAGCTGTGGCCCGAGCATCGAATCAAGCAGGTCATGGATGCTTCGGGGCTTGGGGGGCGACGGAAACGCCGCCGCTGGTTCCGCTGCCCTGCCAAAATGAACGGTTAGTTCGGCCTCACGGAGCGTTGATGACTGAGTCTTCCCCGGTTGTGCCCAGGAAGGATGATTCGGTTCTGGTCACCGAGGCGAAGGCTGGCAATTATGCGGCCTTCGAAGAACTCGTGAGCCGTTACGAGAAAAAGATCTATCGCCTGGGTTTAAACCTCACCGGCAATCCTGAGGACGCGGAGGATGTGCTCCAGGAAGCCTTCCTCAAGGCCTTCGCGCACCTGCCCGAATTTCGTGAGGATGCACGCTTTTACACCTGGCTGGTGCGCATCGCCATCAACGAAGGGTTGATGAAACTGCGCAAGCGTCGCTCCGACAAGTCGGTTCCTATTGAAGATGCCGTGGGCGAGGAAGGCGAGATCATACCTCGGGAATTCACAGACTGGAAACCCAACCCGGAGCAACTCTATGCCCAGGGGGAGATGGAGACCATCTTGCAGAACGCGGCGCAGGGCCTCTCTCCCGGCTTTCGCGCCGTGTTTCTGTTACGGGACGTGGAAGGGCTTTCCACGGAGGAAACGGCACAGCTCCTTAACCTTACCGAGGGTGCGGTGAAGGCACGGCTATTCCGCGCCCGGCTGCAGTTGCGGGAAGGATTGAGCAAGGTGTTCAAGCGAGGATGAACTTGTTAAACTGTAAGGACTGCCTCAAGGAGATTTCGAGCTACCTCGATGGGGAAATGGAGCCGGACCTGAAGCGGCACCTGGAAGAACATCTCAGCCTGTGTCACCATTGCCAGGTAGTGTTTGATTCGGCTCGCAAGACCATCGAGCTTTACTGTGACGGCAGGCTGTTTCCACTCCCCCTCGAGGTTCGTGACCGTCTGCACCGAGCCCTGCGGCGCCGGTGGGAGGAAAAAGCCAGCTAGCTCCTAGGGCCGCGAGCAGTCATTGAGGTTTCCGCCGGACCGGTTTCTGTTGTCCCTTTCGGATGCCGCATTCCAATTCCCAATTAACCGAACAGAGTCTGCGGAGCAAGCAGACTTCTCTGGCAGGAAGCACGCCCCTGCCATTAGCATTGTGGGGAGAACTGCGGCGTCGCTGCGGGGTACAAGGCTCGACCGGGTCTGCGGTGGACGCGGGTTGTGGACGTTGTGCCTCTCCCAAGATGGGGACAGCCAAAACTCAATAGAATTTGCACGTCTCACGTCGAACGGCAAAAGCTCACAATGCGAATGCACATTCGCAGGCTCACAAGGTTGACAAATGCTTTCAGCAAGAAATGGGAGAATCTGAAAGCAGCCCTGGCCCTGCATTTCGCTTGGTACAACCTCTGTCGGATTCATTCAACACTGCGCGCGACACCGGCGATGGAAGCTGGAGTAACAGACCATGTTTGGACATTGGAAGACTTGGTGGGATTACTATAGGGAGTCTAGAAGAGTAATTCCCATAAAATTGAAACCAAATAACTCGTTCATTTGCAGCAACATAAGAAGTGCATTTTTGGTGTCATAATTATTTGCGTTGAGGGCTTGACATCTGCATCAAATCATATAATCTTAGCAAGGCGACTGGGTAGAGACGCTATGCGACTCATGCAGGGCCGAACGGCCCCGCCCCAGACGCTTTTTTATTTTTCATCGCAATTTCCTTTTTTTACAACCTCTGCAGGAGACGAGCCTAAATTATGTACCTTTGCTATATCGACGAGAGTGGAGTGCCCGAAATTGGTCATGGTACATCCCATTTTGTTTTGGTTGGTCTATCAATTGAAGCTTGGGACTGGAAACGCCAAGACCAAGCAGTCACGGTGGTAAAAAATCGCTTCGGTCTAGGCAACGCAGAGGTACACACTGGCTGGATGACTCGACGCTATATTGAGCAGGAGAAAATCGTTGATTTCCATACCCTCGATCAGACCGAGCGCCGCCTCCGAGCCCAGCATGAACGGGATAACCAACTAATCAGAGTGGCTGCCTTGAAAGGCCCAAATAAGGCCCAAGAACTTAGGAAAACCTATCGTAAGACAGAGGCCTACATTCATCTTACTCATGAAGAGAGAATCGACTTCCTGAGAGAGCTTGCTGATCTAATAGGCTCATGGGGTAACACTCGACTTTTCTCGGAAGCCATAGACAAAACCTCATTCGGTGCGGTGCCACCCATGATTCCACCGCGGGAGGAGGCATTTATGCAGGTGGTAAACCGTTTTGAGAGATTCTTGGTGGACATTGGTGGGCCAAGAATGGTCGGGTTGCTCGCGCATGACAATAACGACACTTCCGCAGATCGGCTTACCCAATTGATGCGTCATTTTCACGCAAGTGGAACAATGTGGAATGACATCACTCGAATCATTGAGACTCCGTTTTTCGTAGATAGCCGATTGACCGTCGGGGTTCAGTTGGCGGATTTGTGTGCTTATGCAATCCGTCGCTTTTGTGAAAATGGTGAAACCGACCTGTTTAATAGGATTTACACTCGGGCACACAGGGTTGGAGTCCATGCTGTCGGAGTGCGGCATTATGCTCGCGGAAGAAATTGCGCCTGCACAATTTGCGCCAACCATTAACATCTCCCGATCAAACTGCACCGCTACCGACCTTTCAGCAACACAGATTTAGGACACCACCTGGACGCGAGGCGGCTTGACAGTTTTGCGGGGAGCCCATAGAATGGATAATTTGTGGAATACGATTTATGCGTCTAAGGCAGGTCATGGATAAGAAGAAAGCTGGAATCTTTCGAAAACGCCTACTGGCCAAGCAGGAAGAGCTGTTGCGCCAGGTTTCAAAATCCGAACAGGACGGGCGGCAAGCGGATGGAGAGGCCACTCAGGACATCGCCGACAAGGCGGCCAATTCTTACACCAAAGAATTTCTCTTCCATCAGAGCGACGATAATCGCCGCATGCTGCAACTTATAACCGAGGCCCTCGAGCGCCTCAAGAACGGCTCCTACGGCCTCTGCGTGGCCTGCCACGAGGAAGTCCAGCACAAGCGCCTGGAGGCCGTTCCCTGGGCTCGTCACTGCATCGAGTGCCAGGAAAAGCAGGAGCAGGGCCTTCTCTGACCCGGGCTTATCCGGCGGAAAGCGAGGCTCGTCTTCCACCCTGCGGCTGAGCGCCAACCCGCGTTTCCTACCTTCCTTCGAGAGCTAGCCGCTAGTCTGTTTGGCGTCGTATTCCCGGCCGCCTGTAGTCTGTGCGGTCAAGAGCTCGTCGAGGCGGGTCTGGTAGGCATCTGCCGCGCCTGTTGGCAGAGCCTGGAGCCCTGGGGCGGGCCAGTCTGCGCCTGTTGCGGCTTACCATTCGCCTCGGGTCACGCGTTAGAGGCTGTTCAGCCCCAGTGTGCGCTGTGCCGCGGGGAAGCATTCAATTTCGATGGCGCGCGCAGTTACGGGCTGTACGCAGGTAATCTCCGCGCCGTCATTCTGCAACTGAAATTTCAGCGGCGGGAACGGCTGGGGAGGAGGCTGGGAGAATTGCTGTCGTCGTTGTGGGGATGGGTTGCGGAAGCGTGTCCGGATGAGCCTCCGATCCTCGTGCCTGTTCCCCTGCATTCCTCGCGGGAGCGCGAGCGGGGCTTCAACCAGGCGGAACTGCTGGCCCAAGGGCTAGGGCGCGGACTGGCGCGGGCCCGGGAAGTTGGGGCGCCGCAGCTGGAGGCAGGCTGCCTGCGCCGGACGCGAGCTACAGCGCCCCAAACCGGTTTGAGTCTGCGGGCGCGTCAAGAAAATGTGCGCGGTGTTTTCTCTGTTGTGCGGCCGGAACGCGTCCGCGAGCGGGTGGTAGTGTTAGTGGACGACGTCATGACCACGGGCGCGACGCTATCGGCCTGCGCCCTGGCGCTCAAAAACGCGGGCGCCCAGTGCGTGCTGGGGCTGACCTTGGCCCGTGCCGCGCCTGAGTTTCCGGATGTTGCCCCCCATCCCGCAGCTCAGACTGTTGACGATCTCGACCCCTCGCGGCCATAATGGGGTTTCGACACAGGGGCTGAGGGGCCCCTGAGGGTAGGTTGCATGTCGCAGGAGAACGGACGATTGCTGCAAACGCCGGTGCTGGTGCTGAACGCCACCTACGAGCCCGTCAACGTCACGGCGGTTCGCCGGGCTATCGTCTTGGTGCTGAAGGGCGTGGCCACCACTGAGGAGGAGAATGGCAGCTTCGTCCACTCTGCGCGGGTGGCCATTCGCATACCCTCCGTCATCCGGCTCATCGAGTTCCGTCGCATTCCTTACCAGACGCGGGCTCTCTCCCGCAAGAACATTCTCTTGCGCGACCGATACACCTGCCAGTTCTGTGGCCGCGTCTTTCCTGCGGCTGAGTTGACTCTTGACCACGTCATTCCTCGATCGCGGGGTGGTCATACTGATTGGGATAACCTCGTCGCGTGCTGCCACACCTGCAACAATCTAAAGGGCGATCGCCTTCCCGAGGAAGCGGGACTGCGCCTGCTGCGCCCGCCCCGCCCCTTCACCTTGCATACCAGTCGCCAGCTGATGCGCATGATGGGCAGTTCCGATGAGCGCTGGCGGAAATACCTCTTCTATTGAAGTCATTTCCCCTGCGTTTGACCAACCGCGGACAGCGCGCCGACTCCGGGTGAGCATTCCCGCAACCGCAATTGGGATGATGCCTGAACCGGCGAACACATCCTGTAAGTTGGCTACTTCGAGCAGGCAGCAGCCAGGGCAGAGACGTGGGCGGGGGAGGAGTCTTGCGGGGCAAAGTTGGTATTGCTGGATGTGCGGATATGGAATCCCCCCTGGCGGGCAGCGACGCGTGCGTTCTTCTTGATTTCGCGGACTTCGGCGCAGGCAAACTCCAACTTGTGCACCTGGCTGTCTGACGCCGATTCGCCTGCAAATCTAACTTGGCTGCCGACGACACTCAGCGTGCCCAGACAGTATGGGCCCTTATCCGCCGGGGCTTTCTCGCTGTGCATATGATAGGCGCGGAAACTCACCGCGGCCACCGGGGCCGGCGGCGGACGGTGTGCCGCCTCGTCAGCCTTCTCCGCGAGGTCGACATCCTTCTGGAGTTCCTTGATGTCGTTGCGCCCCGGCAGGAGCTGAGCCAGGGCATTGGCCACCCGATGGGCCGTGGCGAAGTCCTTGGCCTGGATAGCTTGCTGTGCCTGATACTTCCCACCGTTCACGCTGTTCTCGAGGATCGTCTTTGCGTAGTCGTCGTTCGGAGCGAGCGCCAGGACGCCCTTCGCATAGTTGATGGCGCACGACTCGGCCGGTTGCGCGTACTCCCCTCTAATGTAGGCCTCGCGCGCGAGGTTCCGGAGTCTCGCAACGTCGATCGCCTGAGGGTTGGGTGCCGCCGTCTCAGGTGGGGGTGGCGCAGGCGTAGGCTTGGCGGCCCGGGTTTTCTTGGGCTGGACGGTGGCAGAAACTTCCGTGGGAGCCGGGCTGTCCGTCGGGGCCGGGGTGGGCGCAGCTTCGGGCTGAGCTGGCAAGCTCACTGACGGCGTCGGCGCGGCAACCTGCGTGGACGGTGGCAGCGGTTTCACCCTGGAGCGGTGCCAGTACCATGCACCAGCCCCTGCGACTAGGATCATCAGGCCGGCCCCCAGAATGACAATGGCCACAGGAAAAGCTCGTTTGGGTGGCGCGCCGGCTTCCGGCGCCTCGGGAGCAAAGAACTCGGTCGGCCCAGGCTCCGCAACTGGCACTTCCACCGGGGCAGGTGCGGCTATTGGAATCGGCGGGGCTGCGGCCGGGGGAGGTGCAGGCGGTGGCACAACGCGCGCCGGCTCCGCTGCCTTCGGCATTCCCGGCGGCGAAACAGAAACGAGGCGCGGAGGGGGAGGAATGCGAATGGCAGGCCGGGGGGCTTCCGGCTGCGGCCGCGAAACGGGCGTAGCAGGGGGCGGGGCAGTGGGGATGGCCGGAGCCGCTTGATACGGCGGAGGAACAGTCCTCGGGACCTCCGGCGTCCGAGTCGAGACAGGCCGTGCGGGAGCGACAGCCGGTGGCACGCTGGGCACGGGCTTGGGCGGCGCAGGGGCGGCCTTGGGGACTTCCATCGGCGGAATGGGCAAAGGCCGTGCGGGAGCGGCAGCCGGCGGCACGCTGGGCACAGGCTTGGACGGCGCAGGGGCAGCCTTGGGGACCTGCACCGGCGGAATGGGCGAAAGCCGAGGGGAAGCGGCAGGCGGTGGCACGCTGGGCACGGGCTTGGGCGGCGCAGGGACGGCCTTGGGGACTTCGGGCGCCGGCACCGAAACCGGGGGAGTGAGCCTCGGAGCGGCCGACATGAGGGGCCCAGGCGCAGGCTTCGGCTTGAGTAGTCCCGGAGGGGCAGCCTCTTCGAGTGGTGCGCCACAATACTCGCAGAACTCGGCCTGCAGGTTGAGCGCCCCTTTGCAGAAGCGGCAGATCGCCTGGGGCGGCGCAGGGGCCGCTCTGCGCTCGGGTGCCTGCACAGGTTCTACAGCTTTTGGCTCCGGCGGCGCGGGTGGCGCAGCCTCCTTCAAGCGTACGCCGCACTCAAGGCAAAAGACCGCATCTCCGGGCAAATCCGCATTGCAGTAAGGACAGGAAGCCATGGGCGCTGCCAGCTTTGATTATCCGTCTTGCGGGAAGGTCTGGTTCGATTCCGCCTTCCACGGCCAATCCTATTATAGCGCCGCGCAAATCTCAAGCGACTTCCGGCGTCAATAGCCCGCTATGGAGCCGTTCCCTCTGCCGGCGAGGCCCTGCGGCGCACTGCAGGCTTCCCAATTCAGGCGCGCTTCCCGCGCTCGCCGCCTGTGTTAAAAGGACTTTGAAGAGACATCCTGCGTGACGGCTTCCGCGTCTGCGGTGATCGGCGCCACCGTTCTCGTGTGAGGTCGCCGGAGGAGTCGGCGAACCCACTGCTGGAACGATTCCAGATACAGGAAGTAGACCGGAGTGATGTAGAGAGTGATGAGCTGGGAGACGACCAGGCCGCCGACCACCGCCAGGCCCATCGGCCGGCGCGATTCCCCTCCAGCCCCGTATCCGAGAGCAATCGGCAGAGTTCCCATCAGGGCTGCCATGGTGGTCATCATGATGGGTCGGAAGCGAACGAGCGCGCCTTGGTAGATGGCTTCCAAGGCCCCCTTGCCCTCATTTCGTTGCGCGGCGATGGCGAAGTCGATCATCATGATGGCGTTCTTCTTCACAATGCCCACCAGCATGATGATTCCCACAAACGCGTAAAGGTTCAGTTCGACGTGGAAAAGCATCAGGGTCAGCAGCGCGCCGAGTCCGGCGGAAGGCAGCCCGGAGAGAATCGTCAGCGGATGGATGAAGCTTTCGTACAAGATGCCCAGCACGATGTAGATCACCAGGATGGCCATGATCAACAGGATGCCCAGGCCTTTCACGGAGGATTCGAAAGCCTGGGCGGTTCCCTGAAAGCTGGTGCTGATGGTAGCGGGCAGCGTTTGACGCGCCACATCCGCGACGGCCGTCACCGCGTCTCCCAGCGCTACGCCGGGCTTAAGATTGAAGGAGAGGGTTACAGCGGGAAGCTGCCCCAAGTGGTTCACGGTCACGGGGCCCAGGCTGCGGGCCAGGCTGGCCACGGCATTCAGCGGGACCAGCGCCCCACTGGACGAGCGTACATAGAGCATGGACAAGGCCGAGGGGTCCGCTTGATACTGGGGTTCCAGTTCCATGACGACCATATACTCGTTGTTAGGTGCGTAGATTGTAGAGATCTGCCGGGAAGCGTAAGCCGTGAAGAGCGCATCTTCCACCTGTTGCGGTGTCACCCCCAGGGCTGAGGCCTTGTCCCGATCAATCAAGACATTCACCTGCGGGTTCTTGATCTGCAAGTCGGTGGTCACGTCTTGGAGGCCGGGCAAATCCCGCACCTTGGCTTCCAGGATCGGCGCATACTTATAAAGCTCCTCGGTGTCCGGGCTCTGCAAGGTGAATTGATACTGGCTCCTTGTCCTGTACCCGCCGATTTGAATCGGGGGTGGATTTTGCAGGAATATCCGAATGCCCGGCACGGTGGACAGCTTGGGTCGCAACTCCTGGATCACTTCGTCAGCGCTTAGCCGCCGCTCGGAGCGGGGCGCAAGCCGGATAAACATCCAGCCGCTGTTCATCCCGCCTCCTCCGGGACCGCCGCCGACGCTGGAGTTCAAAGAAGCGACGTTAGGATCCTGGCTGACGGTAGCAGCAAGCTGTTGTTGGAGCCGGGTCATTTCATCAAAGGAGACCCCTTGCGCTGCTTCCGTGGATCCGGAGATCTGCCCGGTGTCTTCGCTGGGAAGAAATCCTTTGGGCATCACGACGAGAAGATAGCCGGTGGCCACCAGGATGATGAGCGAGGCCGCCAGGGTAACCAGGCGGTACCGCAAAACCCCCTTCAGGCTCCAGTCGTAGACATCACGCATGCCGTCGAAGAAACGTTGGGAAACGGCATACAGGTGGCCGTGCCTTGCGTCTCGCGACGGCCGCAGGAAGCGGCTACACAGCATGGGGGTAAGAGTCAAGGAGACAACCCCAGAAACCAGGATGGCCACGCCGATCGTTACCGCGAATTCATGCAGGAGCCGGCCGAGAATCCCGCCCATAAAAAGCACGGGGATGAAGACCGCGACTAGCGATAGGGTCATGGACACGATGGTGAATCCGATCTCGCGCGACCCGTTGAGCGCCGCTTCGAGCACGCCTTCCCCCTGCTCCATGTGCCGGACAATGTTCTCGAGCATCACGATGGCGTCATCCATCACGAAGCCGACCGAAAGCACCAAGGCCATCAAGGAGAGGTTGTCCAGGCTGTAGTCAAGCAGGTACATGAAGGCGAATGTACCCACAATGGACATGGGGAGCGCCAAGCTCGGAATGGCCGTCGCCGACAGGTTGCGTAGAAACAGAAAGATCACCAGCACCACGAGGCAAAGGGCCAGCCAAAGGGTGAACTTAACGTCGTTGACGGATTCGCGGATGGAGACGGATCGGTCATACATGATGTCCAGGTTGACCGAGGCCGGAATCAGGCTCCTAAAGGTAGGCATGAGCTGCTTGATCGAATCTACCACTTGGACCGTGTTGGTGCCGGGCTGACGCTGCACGGCGAGGATCATAGAGCGCCGGTTGTTGAACCAGCCTGCGCTCTTATCGTTCTCCACGCTGTCAATGACCTTGCCAAGTTGTTCGAGGCGCACAGGCGAGCCGTTGCGGTAAGCTACGATGAGGGGACGGTAGGCCGAGGCGTCAAAAAGCTGGCCGTTGCTCTGGATAGTGAAGGCCTGATGGGTCCCCCACAGGGTTCCGACCGGGAGGTTGACGTTCCCGTTCTGGACGGCATTGGCGACCTCATCAATCCCGATCTGCCGGGCGGCCAGCGTCTTGGGATCGAGTTGGATGCGCACGGCATACTTCTGCGCACCATAGACCTGGACCTGCGCCACGCCGCTGATCATGGAGATGCGTTGGGCGACGAAGGTCTCCGCGTATTCGTCCACGGTGGATAGCGGCAGGGTGGGTGAATTCATCGACAAGAAGAGAATTGGCGCGTCCGCGGGATTGACCTTGCGGAAGGACGGCGGACTCGGCATGTCAGGCGGAAGCTGGCGTTGGGCGGTGGCGATGGCCGACTGCACATCCTGGGCTGCCGCATCGATGTCGCGGTTAAGAGAGAACTGGAGCGTGATCCGCGTGCTACCCTGGGAATTACTCGAGGTCATCGAATCAAGGCCGGCAATCGTGGAGAACTGGCGCTCGAGCGGCATCGCCACGGCGGCGGCCATGGTATCGGGATTGGCTCCGGGAAGGCTGGCGCCCACCATGATGGTGGGGAAGTCCACGTTCGGCAGGTCGCTCACCGGCAGGGCGCGATACCCGACAATTCCGAACAGCAGGATGGCCAACATGACCAGCGTGGTCATGACCGGCCGGCGAATGAAAAGTCCCGCGATGCTCATGGCTTAAGAACAGTGACTAGGGACGAGTGACAAGTGACGAGCCAACCCCAATTCCTGGTCGCCAATCGGCAGTCCAGGCGCGAGGCCCGGAGCCTCTCGCCTTTGAACTTTCAACTTTCAACTGTCAACTCTCGACTGGCTTCTCGTCACTGGTCACTCGTCACTGTTTCTTCAGCTCCACTTTGCTCCCCGGCGCCAGCCGAAGCTGGCCGTCGGTGACTACCTTCTCTCCCGGTTGCAGCCCCTTCTCGATGACCGTTTCGCCGCTGACCGTCGACCCAGGAACCACGGGGCGCGATTCTGCGGTCAAGTTGGGCTTTATCACGAAGACATACTGGCCGGCCTGCCCGGTCTGCACCGCCTGGGACGGCACCACGACGGCGTTGGGCCGCGAGGTTAGCTTCAACACCACATTAACGAATTGCCCGGGCCACAGGCGCCGCTCGGGATTGGTGAAGGTCGCCTTGAGGCGGATGGTTCCCGTGGTGCTATCCACGGCGTTGTCCACGAAAGTGAGCGTACCCTCGACGGGACGCTGCTCGTCGTCGGGGATGATGGCCATCACGGCAAGGCTGCCCGCCGCCATGCGGCGCTTGATCTCTGCCAAGTTCTGCTCCGGCACGCTGAAGCTCACGTAGATGGGCGTCACCTGGTTGATGAGCACCAGAATCGTCTCGTTGGCTTTGACGATATTGCCCGGATGGATGAGCAGGCTACCCGTGCGCCCGTCGATAGGGGAGCGGATGGAACAATAGTCGAGATCTACTTTGGCCTTTTCAATGGCTGCCTGGTCCGCGCGCACCGTAGCGGCAAGCGCATCGGCGCCGGTGCGGAACGAATCGTATTGTTCCTTCGAGACAATGCCTTCCTGGAACAACCGCGCATAGCGCTCCGCTTGCGCCCGGGCGTTTTCTAACTGCGCTTGGTCTCTAGCGAGATTGGCCTCCAACTGCTGCAGCGTCGCCTGGTAGGGTCGGGAATCTAAGGTGAAAAGCAGGTCGCCTGTCTTCACATCCTGGCCCTCCTTGAAGAAGGCCCGCTCCACTTCTCCTGCTTGCTGTGGCTTCACCGAGACTGCCGAATAGGCTTCCACATTTCCGATGGCGCGCACCTCCACCGGGACCGTTTTCTGAACGACCATGGCAACCGTCACCGGTACAGCTTCCTGCCTGATACCTTGCGACACCGTCTCGCGGGGCGAGCAGCCGGAAAGCAGAAAAAGCCCGAGCAGTATCAGTCCGAGATGCGCTGGGACATTTGATCTGGGACGAGCCAAGGGCTTGATTGCGCTGTGGGCTATTGCGAAGCTGCGCATGCCGTGGGTTCCTTTGCTTCTCCGTTTAACTGCATACATACTCTATGCTGAGCGCCGTGCGCAGGTCAATAACCTGCCCAGGGGAGGTTCGACGCCGCGACGAACCGCTGCCTGCGGGCTTCGCAGGACACGCTGGTGCAATCCGGGTTTTTCGAGTAAACTGACACCGTTCGGCAAGCTTTAGCAGGCGCGCCGCTCGTTCTCCATGCCGCACGTCGCGGAGAGGTGGCCGAGTGGCTGAAGGCGGCGGTTTGCTAAACCGTTGTACGGTCAAAAGCTGTACCCAGGGTTCGAATCCCTGCCTCTCCGCCATGTACCGTACGGTGCATGGCTCCACCATACCTTAAACACCGGGGGGCTGGATGGCCCCGATTCTTCTGTACCTATGTGCTCAGAAGTATGCGAGAGGGGCGTGGGTACATGCTATCAACCGACGACCTGAAGCCGTGTGTGGGGTTGCACAATGCTGGGGCAGTACCAACTAACCTGCGGTAAGGCCCAGACCCGGCGGGTCGGGAAGGAGGAGTCTCCCGTTCTTGACTTGCACGCCCCTGTAGGGGTCATTGGCAATCAGCAGATTCCCATCCAGGTCCGCGAAGTCCACCAGCGGCGAAAGGTGCGCCGCTGCCGTGACGCTGATGGAACTCGAGATCATGCAGCCCAGCATGGTCTTCAGGCCCAGCGCGCGCGCCATCTGAATCATCCGCAGGGCCTCGAGAATGCCGCCGCACTTATCGAGCTTGATGTTTACGCCGTCATAGGCAGCGACCAAGCGGGGAATATCCGCCGGATGCAGGCAGGCCTCATCCGCAATGATGGGGATGTGCACGCGGCTGCGAACCCAGCGCGTCTCCTCCAACATCGGGGCGGGCAGAGGCTGCTCCACCAGCTCCACGCCCTGCGACTCCAGCCAGTTGATCTTGCGGACTGCTTCCTCCTTGTCCTTCCAGCCTTCGTTAGCGTCCACGCGTAACCGCTTCGCCGTCACGCTGCGCACGGCAGCGAGGGTGGTTTCATCAGTATTCAGGCCGACCTTGATCTTCAGGATGGGAAACGACTCAGCCTCGCGTACCTTCTGGCGGGTGATCTCCGACGTGTCGATACCGATGGAGTAAGTTGTGAGCGGTGCGTCGGAGGGGTCCAGACCAAAGTAGCGGTAGAGCGGTACACCCAGCTTCTTCCCCACCCAATCCATCAGCGCGATGTCGATGGCCGCTTTGGCGGCAAATTGGCCTTTCACGCGACGAAAGACTTCCGCCATCAGCTTCTCAAACTCCCATGGGTCGGCAGAGACAAGAAACTCGCGGACGGATTCGACCGCCTCCCGGGCTGACTCCGCGCTCTCTCCATAGCGGACGATAGGCGCGCCTTCGCCTAGGCCAGTCACGCCGTCGTGGGTGAAGCGCA
>Ga0315284_10010029_pt1 | contig 13484 bp, 15 predicted proteins | sample YL17G09_16_MG_FD_203696 | JGI IMG/M metagenome (GOLD analysis project Ga0315284, IMG submission 203696) | Sediment microbial communities from Yellowstone Lake, YNP, Wyoming, USA - YL17G09_16 | ecosystem: Environmental > Aquatic > Freshwater > Lake > Sediment | place: USA: Wyoming | collected...
ACGCGGGGGGCGAAGTTTGACGAAGGCTGCAACGGCCTGCGGGAGCCTGTGCGTTCTGACTGTGAAACCTCGTCCCATGAGGTCGATGGCCAGGTATCAATATTCCGGAGGGAATGGCGACCTGTTACTGCGGGGACCGGTTCAGGCCCGGAAGGGAGCAGACTTACCGTAGACATCCGGCGCCCATGGGGTAACGGGGCAGAGAATGAATGCTTTGGTGAACGTAGTAACGTACAGTCGACCGATGACGCGTCCCCATTTACGATTACCATGTCCAAAGTGACTATCATCGGTGCGACCGGTAATGTGGGGATGTTTGCATCCTATGCGATATCAGCAAATCCTCATGTACGCGAAATTCTTCTCTACGGGAGAGAAGGACGTGAAACGCTTCTCCGTGGAATCGCCCAGGATTTTATTGATTCATTTGCCGCACGTGGAACCGATCTCAAGGTAAACTGGACGACAAACTTAAAAGACGCTGCCGGATCAGATGTCGTTGTAATCACAGCCGGCGTTCCGCGCAATCCCGGACAGGATCGTCTTGATCTCGCGCTGGGAAATGCGAGGATTATCGCACCGCTCGCGCAGACTGTCGGTGTCATCGCTCCTGAAACCAAGATTCTTGTAGTGACTAATCCGGTTGATGTGATGACCTGCGTCGCCTTAAAGCAATCCGGTCTGAAGCCCAACCAGGTATTCGGACTGGGAACACACCTCGACTCGATGCGCTTAAAATCCCTTATTGCTACCTATTTCAAAGTTCATGTCAGTGAGGTCCACACAAGGATTATCGGTGAGCACGGTGAAAGCATGGTCCCGCTCTGGTCAGCTACGACGATTGGGGGTATCAAGATATCCAACCTGCCCGCGTTTGCACACCTCCCGGTAAAAGAGATCATTGAATCCGTGAAATGCAGTGGGCAACTGATTATCAAGGATAAAGGATCTACCGTTTATGGACCTGGAGAAGCAATTGCCTCGTTAGTAAAAACGGTGCTTGGTGATGAAAACCGGATCCTTACTGTGTCTGCCTATATTCAAAGCGAGGTTCATGGTATAGGAGAAGGGGATGTCTGCATTGGTGTCCCGGCCCGCATTAACCGGGACGGGGCGTTTCCGATTACTATCAGGATCGATGAATCCGAAGTGATCGCATTCCGCGAATCAGTTGAAAAAATCCGGACAAGTACCCGGCAGGTTCTTGCAAATCTGGACGTATAGGTAAAAAAGGAACGATGTAACCTGAAAATTCAGGTTAATGTCACTTCAACAATTTCTGCCCGTTCAACACCCGCTACTTCACTGAGGGACTTTTCGATTGCATCGGTCTCGCCACCGGCGTCGTTGAGAACTGCAAGCAGTTTAAGCGCCTTTAAACCAAAACCTATGGGTTCTTCTCTGATTTCCTGGATACCGGGCAGCTTTTGTTTCAGTGCCTTTTTCAATTGTTCAAGGTTCACATCCGGTGATTCGGGCATGACCCTGACAATGACTGCTACACTGCCCATGTGTTACGGTCCCCCAAATCCACATTTTGGGCAGATATAGGGGATGCTCTGCTCCCTGCACCGGTAACACCGGTTGATCTCAACACCACATGCAGGGCATCCGAATTCCGTTGCGCCCTCTTCTGCAAGCGGGGCATTACAGGATGTACATTTCTTATCTGACATTTATGCTCCTCCAAGGATTCCCATAGTATCTCTTTTAGAACCATTAAAAGGTTGTACCGATCTCAGTACGTGGTACCAAATCCCCTTGCAGGTATTTTTCCACGCGATCTGGTTGTGATCCATTGATGATGGTTGTTTTTACCGATTTTTTTAACACAAATGGAATGAAAAATGGGTCGATTACATCCGATTTCACTGCCACTGTCACCTGTTTCTGGAGGATCCCGTTGATGAAAATGCCATCAATTGATTTGAGGAGGAGGAGATCGAGATGCAGGGTGTCTGCCATCCATGCAGCGATAGTATCAGAAGTCACATCCCACATGTGGGGCAGGACGTCAGTCAACCGGAGGTACCGATAAGGAAGAAAAACTGTTGTTGTAAGGGGGGTAGCTGGTATATCCGTTGTTGAAATGCCAAACGATGCGATAAACCAGCCATACTGCTCCATTGCTGCGATAGCCATCCAGTGTGCCGTGTCATTATCTGCCTGAACGTGTCTCACTAAATCAGCAAACGGTCCTCCACCGGGGATAAGTAACAATGGGCGTTCTGACGCGATAAGAACCGGTACAAGGTCGGGGATCCGATTATACAGGCTTCCCCCGACTTTCACTATGAGGGGGGTGGATGATGGATCTCTGGTTGATTTCCCCTCCTGTTTCATGCTGCCGGAGAATTATATCGCCAGATTATAAAAGGAGCATGGCGAAATGGAGTGTCTATGCGTTGGCTCCTTGTGCTTATCCTTTCCTTGTGGTGGGTGATGCATGCAGGGGCCGCAGTCCAGATTGCTGAATTCTGTCCTGATCCTTATCTCCATGATGATGCGGATGAGTTTTTAGTCCTCTCCGGTACCGGTTCCCTTGATGGTATCACGATTTCCGATGGTAGGGGTGGGTTTCGTTTCCCGCCGGGAACAAAGATTGATGGTTTACTTACCATTGCCCGCAGCGGAACAGCGTTTAACCAAAGTCATGGGAAGTTTCCGGATTTTGAATGGCTGGATTATTCTCAGGCAGTTCCGAATGTGATCAGTGGTACTCCGCTCCGTATGGCAAATTCAAAAGATGTTCTCATGCTGTATGAGGATGGGCACCTTGTTCAGAAGGTTGCATGGCCAGATGACGTGAAACCACGCGAAGGACAAATCCATTATCTCGAAAAAGGGGTGTGGGATCCCCGCCCGCTCATGATCGGGCAGTCACGTTTCTCTCCCGCAGTATTCCATAATGTGTCAGTTACAACATTTGTTTCCCCTGATTGCGCCAGTGATGTATTTACCTATGCTGTGAATATGGCATCGGATGAAGTGCTCGTTAATGTGTATGAATTCTCCAGTCCTGCGATAGGGGATTTGTTGATTGCAGCCAAAGCGCGGGGGGTTGATGTCAAGGTTCTTGTGGAAGGTGGACCAGTAGGAGGAATAAGTCCGGAAGAAAAAGCAGTTATCTGGAAGATGAGTGAGAGTGGGATCCCTGTCCTTGAGATGGTATCCCGTAACGGGGATCCTGCTCCCTATCGCTTTGATCATGCGAAATATGTGGTGATCGACCGGCGGGCAACCCTGGTCACGAGCGAGAACTTCAAATATAGCGGATTTCCCCCCACGGGAATGACCGCTAATCGTGGTTGGGGGGTATACCTCGAAGATCCCGCACTTGCTGATTATTTCTCAACTGTCTACATTACGGATTATAGCGGAAAGTCTGTGACTGCTTATAATGGAACCCCGGGAAACCCCGAACCCACCCCAGAAGGGAAATATACGGTGGAGTTCTCATACGGATATTTTACCGGTGCTACGGTTCGGCCGGTCATAGCGCCAGATACCAGCAACGAGATTACCAACCTGATAAACTCTGCAGAAAGGAGCATCGAGATAGAGCAGGCATATATTACCAATGAGACTCCTGATTCCCTGAATCCGTATCTTTCGGCGGCGATCAATGCGTCACGGCGTGGGGTTCATGTCCGGGTACTGCTGGATTCGTACTGGTACAATATTGAAGACGAAAAGGACAATGACGAGATGGTTGCCCTGATCAACCGGATTGGGACGTATGAACACATTCCCTTAGAGGCCCGGTGTGCAGATCTCCCGACGAATCACATCAAACAAATCCACAATAAGGGGGTGATCGTGGATGATAGTCGCGTTCTTGTGAGCAGTATCAACTGGAACAGCAACTCTCCCAATTTCAACCGTGAAGCAGGTGTTATTATTGATCATAAGGGCGTTGCGGGATATTTCCTTGAGGTATTTGAAGATGACTGGAATCCCTCATTAAGGTCACCTGAAATTAAAACGGATTACCTGAAGATTATCGTGGTTGCAGTCGTGATAACCCTTCTGCTTCTCATATATTATCGCCGTCGCAGGACATGACCGGATAGCGCGATTTTCAGTTTGATGAATAAGAAAAACGGATCTGGTAAAAGAGTCAGAAGTTCAGAACTTTTTTAACGCACACTGGCATACATCACACAGGTTCATGTCACTTACTCCAGTGATCACGGCAAGTGCCCAACGGTCTATCAGGTAATCAAGTTCATTGGAGATATGGACTTCACCTGCACCTCTCTTCCTGCTCATGTACTGGCATACAGCCGCTCTTGTAACCCCGAGACGTTTTGCAGCATCACTCTGAGTGAGCCCCTCTCTTTGCACCAACCGGGATACCATCTCGGCTCTCATAGGCGGCAATATGTTCCGGACCATGGTATCACAATGCATCAGGGTACAGGTATGTTTCGTCATACACACACAGACTGGGGTTTTATTGTCTGTTCAGTCCGGTTCTGGTAGATAATCTGACGGGCATCGCGGAAGTTGAACTTCTCAATAATAAGATGCCTTTCTTTGAGTTTTTTCAATGCATAACGCACCGTGCGTGGCGCAAGGTGGGTTTTTTGCACAAGATCTTTGTGCGTCATTGCACCACCCAAATCCAGTACCTCCAATACCGTCCTTGATGAGGGGGGTAATGTTGTAGAATACATGGTTATTGTGTTAACGCTGTTAACATATGAACCTGTCGGTAATTTAAGGAAACCTCCTCAATATTCAATGATGTTCGAGCGCCAGGAACGTGTGGCGGTTTTGCTTTTACTGGGTGTTATGATTGCGGTGGTTACTGCGCACCTGATTCTCGGGACGCTCGGGAAACAATCGTTTGCACGCCCCTTCACCAATAATTCAGCAGATGGTGAACTGGTAATTGCCAGGGGAACAATCGATCAGATTACCACAACACAAAATGGTGGACACATGAATTTGTATATGAATAACATCACCGTTTTTGTGCCGGCTCAGATTGCACGGGAATTGACGATAAGGAAGGGAGATTCAATCTCGCTCTATGGAGTTGTCCAGACGTATCGCGGGAAAAAAGAGATTGTGGTAAGTTCCGGAAAAGATATCACGCTCGTTCTCATGAATACATAGCATTTTTCTCTGGTACTTAAAAAAATCAGAGAACACTAAAAAACGAGAGCGTAAAATGCCGGTGTATTCCCAGAATCCCTTTCGAGTAAACGCAATAAAGCCCCGTACCTATTTTTTGACCGGAGAATCAGCACTCTTTCTCATCGATTCTTTATATATCGAATCAAGAGCTTTTTGTGCTGTGTCCCGCACATCTCCATCCGTATCAAGGAGTGTCTCTTTCAGAGAAGGAACCGCCCGTTCATCAGCAATATTGCCAAGAGCCCACGCAGCAGTTTTCCGGACATTTTTCTTTTTATCCTTCAGAAGCGGGAGAAGCGGATCTACGGCACGTGAATCTTTTAGTTTTCCCAGTCCCCACGCCGCTCCTGTCCGGAGCCATTTATCGTCCGATTTCAATGCATTTATCAGGGGTTCGACAGCACGGAGATCCCCCAGTTTTCCCAAAGATTTTGCAGCAAGCCACTGGACATCAACAAACGGGTCTTTGAGTGCATCCATCAGCGGTTCAACAGCTGTTACATCCCCTTCATTCCCCAATGCTTCTGCCGCCCTCCAGCGATAGTTGAGATTGGGATCCTTCAGGAGTGTGATATAACCTCTTATCCGCAGTTTCCGACGCTCTGTTATTGCAGCTAACTCAGCGGGCGTCGGTTCATCAGAATCTTCTGGAACATTTACCTGCGTTTCAGGATTATCCATCCATATCCCTCAATAGCCACCCATACGTGGTACATGACCATTAAGGTTTTTAAATAAAATCCTGCAATCTTATAACGTTAATAAAAAGTGCACACCCCCACGGACACAAGAATCTGTAGAATATTTTGTGGGATGAACGGATTTGTGGGATAAAAAACATCACGGGTTGATTTCCGGGATAATTTCAAGATTCACAGAGAAATTACTGACCGAATGAGTGAGAAAACCCAGACTGATCATATCTACATCCAGCGCAGCGTAGGTTATGAGTGAACTCTCATTTATGCCTCCTGAAAGTTCAATAAAAATACGATCCCGCAGTCCTTCGCGTGTCAGGAGCGCGATTGTCTGGTTGACCTGATCCGGGTTCATATTGTCAAGCATAATGATATCCGCACCCGCAGTTGCCGCGATCAGGGCATCGTCAGAAGTTTCCACCTCAACTTCAATTTTTTTATATGCTGAAACCTTTTTTACTGCCTGGATAGCGCTCCTGATTGGAACCAGCGCCAGATGGTTGTCTTTGATAAGTATCCCGTCGCTCAGGTTCATGCGGTGAGGATCGCCGCCGCCGACCTGCACAGCTTTCTTATCGAATACCTGGAATCCGGGACACGTCTTCCGTGTTGCCGCAATCCGGCAGTGTGGATTGACCGATGAGACGATTTCTGCCATCTTTCTTGTCTTTGTCGCGATGCCACTCATTCTTCCTATGATATTGAGTGCTGTCCGTTCGACAAGCAGAATCTTTTTTGCATCCCCAAAGAGTAAGAGAAGGATGTCATTCTGACCAACCACATCCCCGTCTTTTGCGAGGTGCTTAACTGAAACACCAAAATGGGAAAACAGTATAGACACCTCTTGTAGTCCAGCGATAATTCCAGCCTGCTCTGCCCGTATGACCGCATTACAGGTTATATCAGGTATAACTGCAGCAGAAGTTACATCCCCGAATGGGGCATCATCCTCAATGAACCGCAGCAGATAATCGAGCACTACCATACCGGTTTTCACCTATTATTTTGAATCATGTTCCAACGATTATAGGATCACTGAGATTATTCAGGAGCGAGAGAATGGACAGGGCTGCAAGGTAGCTTGTGGCAGGATTATCAGGACTGGGAATATTGGTTACTTTGATGTAGGTTTCACCAAAGCTCCCGTCAATGAATAATTCGTGAACATTGCGGTCGACTGATGGGTCAACCCAGAGTTCCACATCAGTATCCTGTCCTGCTGCAAGACTCATGGCAACTGACACGTTGACATTTTTCGGGAATGCCTTAATACACTCGTTGGCTTTCCCGGAAAATATCAGCCTCCGCGAATCAGAGGTAATACCTAGAGATGCGGGACTTTTTGTGGTTCTCAATAGTAACCTTTTGATTGCCGATATCTTTCCTACCTTGAGGTTATCGAGGCCAAATATCGCCCCGCTGGGGATATGAATTTTCTGTCCGAACCTGACCGCAGTTTTCCGGATCTCGTCCCGGAATACAGCGTCGGAAAGCGCACCAACGCTCATAATCACCAGATCTTTATGGTGGGACAGCACCGGTCCTGCATAGATTTTCACGGCGCTCACCGATGCCGCTTCCACTACAATATCGACATCTGCGGTAATAAATGACTCAAAATCTTCATACGCGTGGGCACCGGAAATCCCTGCTATCTCCTTTGCCCGCTCAAATACCAGATCATAGACTGCTGAGATTTCAAAACTGCCGCCATGCTGTGCGATGATATGTCCGATATTACCACAGCCAAGCAGCCCGATTCTCATCATGATAAACAGATTATGGGTACCATCGGTTAAGTATTGTGCTCACGGGATGAAGTGCGATGGTGAAAACTGATATTATCCTCAGGAGACCGGATTTTTTAGCATCCTGGTCTTCTCAATTTGGAGTACTTTCAATACTATATATTGAAGCGCGTTCAATGGATCCGGTGGTGCTGAACCAGTGGCAGAAACCCCGGAAACCAGGAGAGAAAATATCACTGATATTGATATTCTGGAAATGTTTCGCGACAAAAATGTCTTTGTCGAAACGTACGGGTGCCGCTATAACTTCGGCGACACCGCAAAACTTGTTGAGATCCTCAAACACAAAGGCAGCACCTTTGTGGATTCAGCAAAAGAGGCAGACACGGTAATCATCAACACCTGTACTGTTATCGGGACAACTGAGAGGCGGATGCTCAGGCAGCTTTCGCGGTTCCGGGAGTATGATCTCTATGTGACCGGATGTATGCCGGCCGTGCAGCGCGAGGCAATTTTTGCGGTTTGTACTCCCACAATTATCTCTTCGGAAACAATCCGCGAGGCATACCGGAGTATCAGGACTGTTGCGGGTGAAGGAGTGGCAATTGTGCAGGTGGCTCAGGGATGCTCAGGCAGGTGTACCTACTGTATAACCCGTATCGCCCGTGGACCCCTGAGAAGTTTCACTGAAGATGAGATCCTTGCAGAAATACTGGCGCATGCACTTGCCGGGACCAAGGAAATCCAGATTACCGCACAGGATATAAGTTGCTGGGGACGGGATACCGGGAAATCACTCCCCTTTCTTTTAAAGAGCATTGATGATCTGCCGGGGCGGTTTATGATCCGGGTTGGTATGATGAACCCTGCCACGGTGAAAGGAATGCTTGATGATCTGATCGAGGCTTTTGCCAGTGATCGTATTTTCAAATTCGTTCATATCCCCGTTCAGTCGGGATCAGATGCTATTCTTGACCGGATGGGGAGAGGATATACCGTTGCAGATTTTGAAGAGATTATCACTGCGTTTAAGAAACGGTACCCGGAAATTACTCTTGCCACCGATATGATTGTTGGATTTCCTAATGAAACACAAGAAGATTTTTCAAAATCGCTTGAACTGATCGACCGGGTGCGCCCGAACAAAGTAAATATCACACGCTATTCCCGGCGCCCTTTTACCCCCCTTTTTCCTGAGAAAGACTTTCCGGAATGGGTTAAAAAAGATCGCTCACGTATCATGAATTCCCGTGCTGAAAAGATCTATACCTCTATCAACACCGGATATCTTGAAAAGCAGGTACCCATTATCGTGACAGAAACGATAAAAACGGGATCGGTAATGGCCAGATCCCCAGGGTATCTGGGAATTGTGATCCATGAGAATCTTCCTCTTGGGTCCGAGGGTCATGCAATCCTGAAAAAAGACCGGAAGTATTATTTTATCGGGCAGCGGGTTTTCTGATTTTACCATCCCTGTGCATGCATGCTCACGTAGCTGCGCAGCATGGGGAGATCAACATTTTATTATCCAGGAACTTTCTCCCATTTTAAAAGAAATCCCCGGTATACTATTCCTTTTATTCCCACCTGCAGGGAAATCCTCACGCTGGTTTTTTTAAAATCATGCCTGTTGTGAATCCAAGGGGAAACGAGTGGTTTAATAAGCGGAGTATCAACATTTCTTATCCGTTCGGTACGCGCCGGGCAAGGGTGAAATAATGGATGAAATTGAAGCCGGATTACAAAAACTGGAGCAGAAGATCGAAGAGCTGCAGGAAAAAGGAGATACTCTTTCAGAAGAGATCAGGGATCATGAATCAGAACTCCTTGCGCGGATGGCCAAATCCACGGTTCCAGTTGTTAAAATTGTTGGCCTGAATATGCTTAGAAAGGGTAAGCAGGATACCAAAGGTGAAATTTACGATCCCGCGTATTTTCCTCAAAAGATGATCATTCTTGGGAAGGCTGCCAAACCCGCTGCATTCCGGCCGGACAACCCCCAAATGCCAGTAACCGACCAGTTCTGTGTTCTGTCTGAAGAAGGAAAATTTTTCGAACTTATGTACAGTTTTGATGGTTTCCTCACAGATTCTTACCTTAATCCTATCGATACGAAGACAGCAATAGAGCACTATGGATATGATATTATGTTCATGCTCTACCGCGCGATGCACGATTACTTAAAAGGAGAAGAAGCGCTTGTTGAAGCTCTTGAAAAAGTGATAGGGTATATTTTTGCCCGCACTCCCTGACCAGCAGATCAGGCTCCCTGATTTATTTCCATTTGAAGAATGGAAACAGTGGTTTCAGCAGGTCATCCTCTGTTTTCCCGCGTGCGGAAAGTGAAAACGTCCGGGTGTAACGCGCACTTTCCGCATTTTCAAATTCCACAACACCTTTTGCTTCATTTATCATGCTCTCCGCGGGAGACTCAACCAGGGTATCAGGTGCAGGAGTCTCCAGTTTATATTCAATGTTCAGCGGGACGATTGTGACATGGATTTTGTATGCTGCTGCATTTCCCTAATTGACAATCACTATGCCGTTTGCACCTTCGCGCAATCGGATGGTGATATCGGGAAGATCGCGGGTTTCCTGCATGATGAAAACTGACATGGCAGGCGCACCGGGAATGACCACTCCGGTAGCACCAGGATAAATATCGATGAAAAAAAGGATAGCGCAGATAATAATTCCGGTACCAATAATGAGGATGTGATTTCTTTCCATGGGTTAATGTGGGATAAAAAAACTATATCAAAATGTGCAGGATGGGCCCGATGTGATTCGAACACATGACCTCCCGGTTATCAGCCGGGCGCACCACCGGGCTATGCTACGGGCCCAAAAGTTTGCCTGAAATTTACTTTAAATTTACCTTATTTACTACTCCATCAGAGTTATTATAAGTTGTGAATCGCAGAGTGGGATGGCTGAACAATCAGATAGGGATATGTGTAAAAAAGCCACGGTATAAGTAGGGATCGGTGATCATGGAACGAAAATATCTCCTCGGGAATGAAGCAATTGCCCATGCATGTGTTGAGGCGGGTGTGGATTTTGTAAGCGGATACCCCGGCACGCCATCATCTGAAGTGATCGATGTGCTGCGTGTACAACCGGACCGTTCATACTATGTTGAGTGGTCAGTGAACGAGAAGGTGGCACTGGAGAATGCTCTCGCTGCTGCGTGGTGCGGTGTCCGTGCACTGTGCACAATGAAACACGTGGGACTCAATGTTGCTGCAGACCCCCTGATGACGAGCGCTTATACCGGTGTAACCGGTGGGCTTGTTATCATGTGCGCAGATGACCCGTTCGCCCACAGTTCGCAGAACGAACAGGATACACGGTGTTACGCACATTTTGCCCGGGTACCGTGCCTTGATCCTGCAAGCATACAGGAAGCACATGATATGATACCCGAAGCGTTCGGTCTTTCCGAGGAGTTCGGGCTGCCCGTTATCTTCCGTCCCACGACACGGATCTGCCATTCGAAAGGCGATGTGGATCTGGGTGAGGCGGTTGAGAGTTCCCGGAAAGGGGTGTTCCATAAAGATCCAAAGCAGTATGTCGTGATCCCCGCGCATACCCGCGTCCTGCACAAGAAACTTAACGAAAAACAATCCGCAATCCGGAAGCGGCTGGTTGAGCGGGGATTCAACATCCATACCATACGGGGAAAAACAGCGATCATCGCGAGTGGGATTGGCGCCACCTATGTGCAGGAGTTATTACCGGAAGGCATCTCGTTTATGAAAATCGGTGCGTACCCGATAGATGACGAATGGCTGGGCGATTTTGTAAAAAAGCATGAAAAAGTGCTCGTGATCGAAGAACTTGCACCGGAAGTTGAAGAGGCTGTACGCCAGGTTGCCGGTTGTGTCCCGGTATTTGGGAAGAAGAACGGTTACGCACCGTACGAAGGGGAGTTATCCCCCCCGGCAGTTGCGGCGATAATGGAGAAGGCGGGGTTTCTTGATAAAAATCCGTTCCCCCCGGCTGATCCTGTTCCAAACCTCCCACCCCGCCCACCTATCCTTTGTGCCGGATGCCTGCACCGCGGGACATTCTATGCAATAAAAAAAGTATTCCGGGATGCAATATACCCCAGCGACATCGGGTGTTACACCCTCGGACTCCAGCTGGGTGTTGTTGATACTACCATCTGTATGGGGGCGTCGGTCACGGTGGCGAGCGGTATTTCTCATGCCGGTGATCCTTGTGACATTATCTGTACAATCGGGGACTCAACGTTCCTGCATACCGGTATCCAGGGACTGATAAATGCAGTGTACAATGGAGCAAACATAACCGTTGTGATCCTGGATAACCGGATCACTGCCATGACCGGACACCAGCCAAACCCGAACACCGGGGTGACTGCATGTGGTGTGGAGAGCCCTCAGGTATCCCTCGATGCATTGTGCCGCGCCTGTGGTGTCAGTTTTGTTGAGAGTGTTGACCCGTACGATATTACCGGCATGATCAATATCTTACAGGAGGCAAAGAAACGGAAAGGCGTGAAGGTCGTTATCGCAAAACAGATGTGCGTTATATCTGCGCGACGTGCTGGGGTGAAACGGGGGAGGTACATGGTCAATCCCGGGATATGTACCGGGTGCGGTACCTGCATCAGGTTTGGCTGCCCGGCCATTGAATTTGCAGATGAAAAAGCCCGGATTAATGATCTTTGCAGCGGGTGTGCAGTTTGTGTGCAGCTCTGTCCTGCCGGGGCAATTGCCCGGGAGGGAAAGAAATGAGCGGAAGTTTTGATATCCTGATCGTGGGAATCGGTGGGCAGGGAACCATTCTTGCTTCAAACATTCTCGGAGAGGCATGCCTGATGGAAGGGAGGCACGTGAAGGGGGCGGAAACGCATGGTATGGCACAACGCGGTGGTTCTGTCGAGAGCCATATACGGATCGATGGGTTGTTCGGGCCGCTGATCCCACCCGGGCAAGCTGATTTCCTGATCTCGTTTGATCTTCTTGAAGCGCTCCGCTATTCTCACTATGTAAAACAAGGCGGGAAGATGGTGGTGAACCGGCAGCTGGTTCTCCCTACGTCAGTGTTTATGCAAAACCTCGTGGCGCCTACGCAGGACGAGATCATTGCGGCTTTAAAAAAGCATTCACTCTGCCTCCTTGACGCAGATAAAATGGCAGAGGAAGCGGGAAGCCCCCTTTCGCAAAATGTGGTTATGCTGGGAGCGGCATCGCACTCAATTCCGCTCAACCCCGAATCGCTTCTCGAAGCAGTAAAACGTCTTGTCCCGAAAAAGACAGTAGAGATCAACATAAAAGCGTTTGAGATGGGCAGGGAATTTGGCAGGACGTGTTGATGAATACGAGGGCAGGGTGCGTTTGATCCTGGTACCATCTATCGAGGCGATGCACCCGTGCTCATGCCAAAAATTTCTGGTGGAGCTATTAACCTCATCGTCACTGACCCCCCGTTGCCATCGACTTTAAAGCACAACGGGGGGAGGTATTTCCCCGGGTTTGAAGTCGTTTTTTAACTATTTTTCCTTTGCATAAGAATGTCACTGTTCAGATGAAAAAAATCATGCAAAAAAGGGTAAAAACAACAAAACGCTGAGGGGGGGAATTGAACCCCCGAGGCACTTTCGCACCACAGGCTTTCCAGGCCTGCGCCCTACCGCTAGACTACCTCAGCAAAAAGCGTATCTTATTTATTAACCGGGTATTTTTTTAATGCTATCTCTTTTTTATGTTCAATTTTTTCTGAGCCGGAGCCTGGTTTCTTCCTATCTTCTTTTCCTTACAGGATTTGATCCAGCCCCGGGGATACGTGCCCGGGGGGAGGAAAACGGTTGTAGGAGCGATGACGAGCCCGGTCTCTCCGGGTTTGAATGAATCTGACGGGA
>Ga0315284_10010031_pt1 | contig 13482 bp, 12 predicted proteins | sample YL17G09_16_MG_FD_203696 | JGI IMG/M metagenome (GOLD analysis project Ga0315284, IMG submission 203696) | Sediment microbial communities from Yellowstone Lake, YNP, Wyoming, USA - YL17G09_16 | ecosystem: Environmental > Aquatic > Freshwater > Lake > Sediment | place: USA: Wyoming | collected...
TGAAGTCGCCTCCCCCTCGGAGGCGTGGATTGAAACAGACATATAACGGATGTTAAACCAGGCGATAATGGTCGCCTCCCCCTCGGAGGCGTGGATTGAAACGTCGTGATCAAAATGTATAAAACGGGAACGCCGCCGTCGCCTCCCCCTCGGAGGCGTGGATTGAAACTATAGTGATGTGCGGCCAGGCTTCTTTTAGCAATGTCGCCTCCCTTGTAGAGGCGTTAATTGAAAAACCCTCGGTGGCGGAAATATCTCAGCCACCATCACATCATCTCTTCCTCCGCAGGCGTGGATAGAAACTCTATATCATTATAATAACCGCTAGTCGTTCCATCCGATGAGGAACTAATGTTCCCCACACCCGTTTGGGTGAAACGATGCTGCGAAAGATCCAAACTAAAGAAGCCGAATGTTCCTAATACGTGCGTAGATTAACCGCAGGGCACGACGACGCTGTACACACCCTGAAGTAGTAACCCGTTCTCCCGCGTTCGTAGCCTATCTTTCTAAGCTATTTTCCCAGTTCTTCCTGGCAAAGCCATTCCCGTCTTATGAACGAAACTTTCATAAATTTTCAGGTGCGTGAGTTGATACAACTATTACCCCCGTATACAGATTATAGGGATCATTTTAGATTTCAAATTGGATCATTTCTCCAAGTTGGAGAATATTCCCAATACGTGTGTGGGCGAGCCGTGGAGATACACGGTGTTTATGTGAAGATATCTTATTCTCCGTACCCGCTTGGATGAACTGATATCGAACCTTCCGAAAAACCGAGGAAGGTTGGTATACCCTCTCGCGCGTGTTGATCCTTTTGTTGCGGTGCCACAAAAAATCTAATTTGCTAGCGGTTGTTCCACGCACGCATGGGGGTAAAGTCCGTTGCTGCCTATTGTCGCAAATTTGAGAGCCTTGGCTTATTATTCCATTTCGTGCCAATATAATTTGGTAAGTGTCTCTACTATCATATCGTTAACTTTTTTGCCTTCAGCTTTAGCATAAGTTTTAATTGTTTCCCTTAGCTCTTTTGGCATAAGAAGATGCAAGCCTACACGTGTGTCACCCGTTGCGAGTTTGTACAACTCGTTTATATTGTATTTCCCGCTCATCAGAGCCTCTTCTCCATCTGTAAATGTTTTTTCTATTACCCCGGCTTTTCTAATGCTCGTAGTGCTCAGTCGCACCTCTTTGCCAATTTTTGCTAAGGATTCCCGCGCGTGTCTGTCTGTGCTTTTAGCCATGTTAATTACCTCTGTATTCCCCACACCCGAGAGGATGAACCGCTCTCAAGACAGTGAGTAAATGAAGTCAGTGCAATATTCCTGGATAGTTTGTGTAGGTTAATCTTCATTATCGTCTTCCTCGTCTTCTTCTAATTCCTCGAAGAGATCGTCTTTCTCATCCACGAGATAGGCGTAGCCAGCAGAAATGGCGCAGTTATCGCAGCGCCAGACGCCATCGTCACACTCGATTGTGGCTGGTTCTTCCCAACAGACTTCACATTTTTTATTCATCTTTAATCCTTGTCGAGTTCATCTTCTTCGACAATAAACCTGTTTCGGGAATGAAGCCATACTCGATAGCACAATTATTGCAGCGCCAAGTTCCATCCTCGTACCAGATATGTGCTTTCTCTTCTTCGCAGATTTCACAAAGTCTTAATGATCCTGTGGGTTTTGTGGTGTCCATGAACATTGTGCGTCGCCATCTGACAGCTTCGCAGAGGGCTTGTCTGGCAGGCTGAAGTTTCCCCATACCCGTGGGGATGAATCTGCATGGGTTCACCAACATCCTCTTATTCCAGGTACGCAGGATGAATATATGAGTGGCTAGGTGATCGCTGTTGGCTGTCTTCCAGTCTTCCTCCTTCAAGGGAATTCAGATCAGCGCGGTCTTATTTCGGGAGTTGTGAGGGAAAAGACCCTTGTATACACTTGCCTGCTCCCAAGCGCATCCAGTGTCAGTTCATCCTCTCACCCATGGTCATCATAGAAGGATTTCTAGGTAGAAAGACTCTAAAACCGCTCAAAATGTGTGAAAATGTGTGATTTTTTTCCAAGTTGGAATCCAACAATGTGTAGGAAAAGAGAGAAAAGTCCTCCTTTGAGTCCCTATGTGATGATTGAAACTTGCTGCCTTGGAGAGTTGAAACGCGTGGTGCTCGTCCCGAAATATCCGCACAAACTGGCCAGCGTGGAGGAGGTTCTGGGACTCAAGCCCGAACTCCGACCGCCTAAAAAGAATTTCCTTGAAGGAGAAAACCCCCGTTGCGATTATCCGCATCTGAGGGCAGGGCTCGATTCCCATTCTGGGCACTTACCTGCGACCTTCGGGTGATGAGGCCTAATCCCAAACCCGCCAATTTTACATAAAGCTCGTGTTTTCGACCTGCTTTCGGGCCTACGATGAAGAAGAACCCAAAGAACTGTGATTGGCTAATCAGAGAACACTTTTAGGACCGTAAAGCACAGATGTTTTAATTAACCATATATTAATGAGTCTACTGCAGAAAGGTCGGTGCACCATTCTCATAAGCGAAAGTGGGAGAAATTTGGCAAAAAAGAATCGAATAACTGCAATATACTCGTGAAAACACCGAAAACGCCATCAAAATGGGAAAGAATTGTTTGCGGTTTTTAAAAATCGAGTAACTGCAGTGGAGTCATTAATTTGACTCATTTGAGATTATCCTCATTACCAAAACGATCTAAGAATTGCGTAGCCGTCATCCAACCCTCGACGCGTTGTAATTTTAATAACTTGTGGCTACGTAAGGTTGCTGGATTGAATGTCCACATTAATACCCAAGTATAAAAATTTTCCAGAAATACTCCGATTTTCTTCAATGGGTGAGGATAAGGGAAAAGTGTAAAACCCAGCCGTCTAAGTATCGAACTTCCACCGTTGTTTGAACCGTTGAGCCAGACATGGGATGTCACACCACCGACGATACAAACATCTTGGTACGACTCATTAGCCTGCATATGCCGCCCCAAGGTTTCCAACGAGGCAAACATTAGACGATAGAAACTCTGTGCATAAGCCAGATCGGCGCCCTCGGATGGCATAGGTGGTATTCGTTCATTCCATAAATGCAATAATAATGCCTTTGCTCCTGCAGGAATATCGCTTTCCGGTAATAGGATGGAATGCGACAATCTTATAACTTGTATGCGCACAATTACCTGGGGGGCGGTGGAAAACTCCTTTATCTTATTTAAACGGCTCAAGAGTCGGTCAAAATGGCGAATAAAGGCTTTTAGCGGCCGCGTAATGGATGAATTTATCAAAGTACATTTCCTTCTAGGCGGAGGCGGAGTGACCAAGTACAACCATGACCTAGGTGTTGATTTTGAAGGGAATTGCTCCAAGTGCTCCCCCTGCTTGAACAAAACTGGAGGTAGAAAGGATCAAGAGGCGAGAGTGACAAGGTGATGGTTTATGGTACCTCCCACTTCTGGATAGGGAAAACCCCTGTAAGTATGCACAGCGTACCGAGCCGTTGCGTCGGGGTGATCGATTCGTGAAAGTTGAACTTCGCTCCTATCATCTGTACGCCCAAGATCGCCAAACCGGTGGTGATGGGATAAGCTATACACAAGTCCAGATATTTGAGCAAGCCAGTCAGTGTCAAACCAGTAAAGAAACCAGCCGGGTTGCTGACCACTTGCCAGAGGGAGAAGTTTTCCAATTCTCCCCCAGAGCCGAGAACAAAAAACCGATGATTGTCAAGATGTTAAAAGCCAAATTGCCGAGGAGTAGGGGAACAATGAGTAAGAAGACATTTGCAATCTTAGGCATGGAAAGGCTTATGAAGCGGTTATATGACATAGGGTAATTCCGACGAGTGAGCATTCAAATTTTGCATGGAACCAGATAAGCTTGCAGACTCTGGCAGGCTTGTCTTCCTAACCAAATTAACGAGATTGAAAAACGATCACCAAAGGCACATGAATCATGTTTTTTGGAAAAAGGAATTTACCTTCTCTGACGCCTTTGAAATCAATTCAGCTATTTCCTCCACGAAAGCACGATATGCCTCCAGCGTTTGTTCCTCTGGTTCTATCAAGTCGTAGGAGGAGCCTGCCAGTGCACTCAGTAGAAAGATTCTCTCCTCCAAATCTGGATATTCAACCTTCAATGCCTCCAGTTGCCCCATTTCCATTACAACTATATCATATTCTCTGAGATATTCCGCTGTTACCCGCTTAGTGATGATTTCCCAAGCCCCCGTCCAGCGCCTGCATAACCTCTTGAGATAATTAAGATGCGGGGCGAAGGGCTTCTGCCCATATCCCTGCTAAATCCACTCGCCATTCATCACTCATCCCAGCGCGAAAAAGATAGCCCTTGAACAGTGCGGTCGCTATTGGTGAACGGCACTGATTCTTCTTGCATACAAACAAGACTTATGGAATACCTCTCCTTACTTACTTTGGCGAATCTCTCTCCATGCAGCAAACAAATGAACCGCAAATCCAATTGCAAGCAATATCCACAGGATGGATTTTATCCAATTATCAGAGCCGCCGGATTTACCAATACAAAAGAGCATCAAACCGGCGTTAATCACCGCTTGATAGATTGGCCGCTTAAGAATCTCCACGGTTCGTCGATATTCAGCATTTGCATAAAAGTGGACAACCCCGAATATCGTCAGGATGATTGCCAATCCGATAATCCACAAGCTGGCAAAGCCCACTAATCGCCAATTAATTAGAGTGAGGGAATCCATACATTAATGGTCTAAGAGAATTGGATTTCATTCCTTCAAGTTTAAATGGTTTGGGAGTACTAGTCGGTGAGCTGGTTGGATTACTCATTCATGAACTATGCTCCCCTCTCTGCATTGCCACCTCCCGCACTGTTGAAGACACCCCATTCTGCTGAGTTGATTGAATATGCCGGAACAAGCCAGCGATCAATCCTATCAATGTCCAAATCAGGAGGTATACTCCTAACCCAATCGATTCGGTCAGGCCAAATACCATATACGCCAGGATCCCCCCTCCTAAACCCAGCACAATGGCTTTAGCCAGGAACTCCGATCCATTCAGCGAGAGAAAACCTCTCTTAATTTGAGGATTGTCTTGCCACCTGCTCACAGTTCTCCAAATCTTGAACAACATCCAAAGGCTTCCAAATTGAACTCCCAGAAAGGCGATCAAACCGGGGATTCCCAGATCCAACGCAGCCTGCAGATAGGTGTTGTGAGCGTTGACATTAACCACATCCGGGGCGACATGAAAATGTGGATACAGGACAGGCATCACGTGTTCGAAAGTGTTCATTCCTATCCCCATGAATGGAAAGTCCTGGATACCGAAGATTGCCCACGACCAGATTTCGATGCGATTTTTGAGGTTATCCAGAGACAATGCAGGGTCATCGGACAAAGAACTTCTGAGGTTTTCTTGTAATGACGCAAGGTCCCCCCATTGCCAGAGCGCGACAATGACGACCGCGGCTACAGCCGTACCGCCGAGCAAAAGCCATCGCCTGCGTGGGTGTAATACGGCCAAGATTAAAAAAAGACAAGATACAGCAAAGGAAATGTAGCCACCCCGCGATTGACTCAGCAAGAGAATAAAGCCACTAATGACCGTCGATTCTATAAATAACAAGGATATTTTTATTGCGCGCTTCCACCCATAAATCGTTACCCATCTCTTCCTGTGAACAAGGGCTGATACCGTAAAAACGATCTGAAGCGGCAATATCCCCAATAAGAATGCCGGAATAGTATTGGGATGAGGCAATTCGGACAAATTGTGCAAGGCAATCACTGGTGATGCCAAATGGGATGTGATCGGAGTGAGCAGACCAATTTTCTGAGGCAACTGTACCATCAAGGTTACTACAACTGCCAATAATATATTTATACCAAAGTAGAAGAAAAAACAAAACCACCAACCTTTGGGCGTCTCCGCGTAACGCGCGACGGTAAAGAAGGCGCCCAGTCCCAGCACCGCTCCGGCAATATATCCAATGCTTACTTTGAGATCGTACGTGGCCCAGGTACTGACCAAAATCATTACGGCAATGACCAGGATGGGGATATTGAGGGGCGTCCGGACAAGCGGTTCACCACCCACCAGCCATATCGCCAACCATAACGCCGGGACAACACAAAGAGGTAAAAGAGGCCATGGGGATGGAAGAGCAAAAAGAGGCGCTGATAATAGCATAGGCACCCATTGCCAACGGATAAGAAAAGCATCTGTCCCGGAAGGAACTGCCTTCTTTTCCCGTCTCAATCCACAGTTTCGTCCCACTGTCACGCGCTTGCCCGCAAGAATTCTTTCCTCAGACTTTCTCGTGGAGTTTATCTAGTCCACGCGCCTCCGGATAGCCCGGGGCAGGCAATCCGGCACTTGGGCCGGCTCATCACCAAACGAGACTATTTGGTTGTACCGGTATCCATTGTGAGGTTGACATACTGGTCTGTTCGAGATCTGACCAGGTAGGATTTCCATAAGGAATCCATTGCGAATCGTTTTGAATCTAGTGAGTCTCGTTTGAAGGTGATTGTACCATTGATGTTCCAACTGAAATTGGGTTGACTGTTGAGACAATGGCCGATGTTGTCTCTGCAATATTGGGAGATGTCGATTCGATTGCTATCGCGGTAGTATTAGAATCCAACAGCGGCAGCCAATACCCGTGGAAAATAGGTCGTCAATCCCAAGCATAAATAATTGAGATCTTGTCACATTGTTGACCAACGCCTACATTCTAAAAAGTTTCCTTCAAATCGATATTCACAGCCCACTCTAAGCCAGACTTCAGGAAACTTGTTTGAAGCAAGCGGATTATGCACGAAAATGAAGTCCCTATCCGTTGCGCTACGAAATTCATGAATACCGAATCTGTCAAAACGGATACCACTGTTGCTTTGCTTTGGCGCGAGCTGCTCGCCCGGCTGTCGTCGCACGGCTACTGGCTGCCCGACCTGGGCTACCTGCCGTGTTCCTGGCAGGGGAGTGTGAAGGTTGAGTATAGCCAGCTGGTGGCGGCAGTGGGGAAACAGTATATTGGTGGGGATATGGCTTCGTATGATGGGTTTACAGAAGGGATCCTGACGACGTATGTGCCGATGTTGTTCTAGAACGTGTGGGGGGTATACAACTCAGCGCTGACCGTGTAGAATATTGACCCGGGCAACACTGCAAACATAACGATCCAGTTCTATGATGTAAACGGCAACTTGAGCTGCGTGTGGACGGACAGCATCCCGACTATGGGTTTGTTGAGCTACTGGCTGCCTGATATGACTTGTTCGTCGTAGAAGGAGGGGGATGGCAGGGACGGGTTATCTCGCCCCTGGCGCAACGGCAGACGCACGGGGAGTTGTGGAGACGTGACTGTACTTGTTCCTTTGCCCGGTGCAATCGGAACCTACCGTACTAATGCGTTGAGTGGGAGTTTTATCATGGAGAAAAAAGATAACCGGAGTCAGGATGTCCGAGCCTTGGGCGAGATGTCCCATAGGCGCATCGGACGTAGGCCGGCACATCACAGGAAGTCCGACCGTCAGGCAGGCGGGATGCAGTTCCTCCTGAAAAACCTGCCGCTTATACCGCTGCTCATCGCAATTGGCATTGTCCCACTGGTGGTATTTTTAAAAGTCACGCCAGTCCCGCCCGAATACCGACAGTTCTGGGTGACGAACTACGTTTTCGATTTCTTCTCCTATTACAAGGCCCAGATTATCATCGCCTGTGCGAGCCTTATCCTGGCGGCTGCCCTCCTGCTGTATTTTCTGGGCCGCCTGCCGCGGAAGAGAAGCGCTCTGTACATCCCGCTGGCGGTTTACGCGGCCATGCTGGTCGCAAGCACAGTTGCATCTGTGCACCCGTCGATTGCCCTGGGTGGCTTCTTCGACCGCGCGGAAGGCATGTGGGTGCTGCTTGCCTATGTGGTCTTGCTAGTCGGGACTCACTTATTCGTGACTGAAGTCAGGCAGGCCTGGCTGGTCCTCACAGTGTGGGCCGCTGCGCTATGCATCATGTGCGTCCTCGGCATCTTCCAGTTCTTTGGTCTCGACTTCTTTAGCAGCCTGGGCGGTCGTCTCTTGATCCTCCCGGCGCAGTATCATAGTATTGCTCCGATCCTGGACTTTAACTTCCCCCGTTACTGGATCTATGCCACACTATATAATCCCAATAATGTCGCCAGCATGATGTCCCTGGCCTTCCCGCTCGCAGCCGCCTGTTTTCTCCTTTCCCGATCACCGAGACGCCAGGTGGTGTTTGGCATTCTGGTGATACTGTCATGCCTGACGCTCGTGGGAGCCAACTCGCGAGGCGGGTGGATCGCGGTGCTGTTTGTACTTTTCCTGCTCGCGGGGCTATCGGTCAAAAGAGGGATGGCGGGCTGGCAGAAACGGCTGGGTATCCTGGCACTCGTGGCCATCTTGGAGTTCGGTGCCCTCAAATATGCGAGCGGCGGCGTCCTGGGCTGGCGGGATGCTCAACCCGCTGCTGTCGTGCAGCAGGTAGTGGAAGATGGCACGGGCCAGATCCTAGAGGGCGGACCATCGACTCCGCCCGCGACGGAAGAGAGCCTGGCAGAGCGGCTCATCCGCAAGTACGGGACTGCGGTGTCGGGACGGGGCTATATCTGGATCCGGTCGCTGCAGATGGCGGGGGATACTGTTTTGCTCGGGCGCGGACCGGATACTTTCGCCCTGTATTTCCCTAATACCGACCCCTATAAGGCCTTTTATATCCAGCCGCAATACTTTATCGACAAACCGCACAATATGTACCTGCAATCCTGGCTGAACCTGGGTGGCCTGGCCACCCTGGCCCTCCTGGCGATGGTTGTGCTGCATGCAACCCGCACGTTCAGGGTCCTGAAAGAGGCGAACCCGGCCGGGGATCGGTATATGCTAGCGTTGGGGCTTTATGCTGGCTGGTTCGCCTACCTCCTCGCGGCCTTTATCTACGACAGCGCTGTTTCGGTCGCGCCAGCCTTCTGGATCGTGTTCGGCCTGAGCATGGCGATGAACGATGCGCTTTATGCGGAGAACTCACGCTGAGCATGGGCGGGATGCCTTGGTTTGCCGTGCAAATGGCGAGTAGAGGCCGGAAAAGGCGACGATTGTGTAAGAAATGTTACAATTGCCTATTGTATAATTCCTTGATGTGGTTATAATGATGATGTGGATTGTTGAACAAGGGATAATGTTTTTGTTCCCTGAACCCGAAAGTAGTTATTTACTCTGAGAGAGAGCATGTACGCTACATCTCGAGTTAGAATTTGCAAAGCCCTTTATGGTTTCATAGGAGGAGGAATAATTCTGTTATCTGCGTGCGTACCTCGCGTAGAAAACCCACCTTCACCAACCCCCCCCCCATCCCCACAATTGAAAACAGTCCTCAACCCAATACAAGTACGGAAATATCACTAACTCCACAAGAAGGTCTCGAATTCACATCTACCCCAGAGGTGGGAATGCAAGAAAGTACTCCTCGTGTCTCGCCCTATATTGATGTAATGGTTGATGATGTGGAAATTCGATATCTTGAAACCAATCCTGTGCAGGTTGAGCTGGTTATTCGGGGCACACTACCAGATCAATGTAAATACGGTTTTTATTCTGTAGAATATCGGGGGAATCTGAACGTCAATATTAGTTTGAGTGGTATACATCCTGCCGATAATAGTTGTGTACAGACTATTCAAACCATAGAATATGTACTACTCTTGGGACGCGATATGCCCGAATCAGAGCGCGGTTTTGCCCCAGGCGATTACACGCTTATAGTAAACGATTATCAGATCACCTTTTCGATAAAATAATTGAGCATAACTGGACTTTCGCCAGAATTATGTTCTGGATAGTTTTTACCCCAAACAGGAGATGGAAAATGCGCACAAAAAATTTAGCTGTTTTCTTAAGCCTGTTCGTTGTTGTAACCGCTTTGTTGTTGCTAACTCCTAATTCTGCTTATGCAGCACCTTTAGACGATGTGCCTGTCGCGGTTACCCAACCAGATGGTATAGTACTCAATTTGTTTGCCAGTGGGGATGAGTTTTACAATTGGTTGCATGATGCAAAAGGGTATACAATAATTCAAGACCCTGACAGCGGCTATTATGTTTACGCGGATTTGGTCAATGGGGAGTTAGTCTCTACAAAATTTGTCGTAGGCAGGACAGATCCGATATCGGTGGGGTTAAGACCCTATTTGAATATTTCACCAGAGCAACAGGGCGAAATTCGGCAGGCTTTTCTCGATCAAACTCGAAATCAAGCAGGGGAGATTGGAAACGCTCCACATACTGGGACGATCACCAATTTGGTGATTTTCATTCGTTTCTCTGGTGAATCTGAATTCACGGATGCAACATCAATATATACGAATATGTTAAATAGCTCAACTGCCGGTGCGAACTCGCTGCGTAATTATTACCAGGAGGTGTCGTATAATGCGTTAACTGTCAACTCATCCCTCTTTCCCACGCCTGGGACCACCATCGTTTCGTATCAAGATAGTCATACACGTGGTTATTTTCAACCGTTTAATGAAACAACAAACCCCACTGGATATACAGGGGGCAATAATGGAACAGAAAGAAGGCTGAGAGAACACACACTGCTAAGGGATGCGATCAACTACGTTAATGGCTTGGGACAATTCCCCAGTGGGGCAACCATTGATGGTGATGGCGACGGTATAGTTGATAGTCTCACTTTTGTAGTGAGTGGCAGCCCGACAGGGTGGGCTTCATTGCTATGGCCCCATGCATGGAGCTTGTATACATATAATGTAACGATCAATGGCAAGACGGTGAGTGGATACCAATTTCAATTGCAATCAACGATAGATACCGGTGTTCTAGCTCACGAAACGTTTCACGTCTTAGGAGCCCCTGACCTCTACCACTACACCAGTAATGGAATTCAGCCGGTTGGTGGATGGGATGTTATGGAGTACGATGCAAACCCTCCACAGCATATGGGCTGTTTCATGAAATTCAAGTATGGAGATTGGATAAGCAGCATTCCAGAACTTATTTCACCCGGCACGTATACCTTAAATCCGCTGACTTCGTCAACAAATAATTGTAAAAAAATAGCCTCTCCTTATTCAACTACAGAATATTTTGTAGTGGAATATCGTCGCAAGGCGGGCAGTATTTTTGAAAATTCACTGCCGGGAACGGGACTGCTCGTATATAGGATCAATACAATAGCAACCGGAAATGCTGGTGGTCCGCCGGATGAAGTTTATATCTACCGACCAGGGGGAACAAATTCTGTAAACGGGAGTGTGAACACTGCGAATTTTAGCAGCAATGTAGGGAGAACAGCGATAAATGATAGTACCGACCCCTCCAGCTTCTTGTCGAATGGAAGTGCTGGTGGTTTGAATATCTGTAATGTTGGTACTTCAAACGGGACGATATCATTTGATATCTGTGCTGGATCTGTGTTCGCCATTTCCGGTAACGCAGGAGTGGGTGGGGCTACCCTGAGCTACACGGAAGGCATTCCCAAGACTGCCACAGCGAATGGCAGTGGTATGTACTCATTCGTTGTGCCATCAGGCTGGTCTGGTACGGTCACACCCTCAAAGACAGGCTACACCTTCTCCCCGGTCAGCAGGTCTTATACCAATGTGCTTGCAAGTCAGACGGCACAGAACTATACCGCCACTGGCCCCACCAACCTCTTGCAAGATCCCAGTTTTGAGGCGTATACACCCAATCCTTACTGGGCAGAAACCTCCACGAACTTTGGAACACCGTTGTGCACGGCCGCGGATTGTGGCACTGGCGGTGGATACGCCGGGCCGCTAACAGGTTCCGTCTGGGGTTGGTTCGGTGGTGCAGACGCCGATGAGGCGGGATCACTTTCGCAAATCGTTACTATTCCCAGTGGTTCTGCCAGCCTCGAATTTTATCTTTGGATCGGCGCTGCTTCTTCAGGAAGCGATGCAGATGACATTTTCAACGCCAAGATCGATGGCGATACAGTTTTTTCAGCGAATGCGACCCAAATTAGCTCTTACCCAACTTACACGTTGGTAAGCGTGGATGTCAGCGCTTATGCCAATGATGCCTCGCATGCGATAACGTTTTCATCAGTAACGACTGGACAAGATGTTAACTTTAACCTGGACGATGTAGCTCTACTAAGTGTTCCCGCCGTCACATGCCCTACCGATTTCTTATGTGTTCAGGTGCTGAACAATAGCGGGAATCCGGTTGATGGAGCATATGTGGAGGTTTATACTAATTTTAACGACTGGCCCATAGCAACAGGTGGGACTGATGCGTCCGGATGGGTCGAATTCGATGATATCAATGCTGGGAGCTACAAACTGGTTGTCCGTTCAATAAGTGATCACTTCCTGGTGATGAAGGATGTTACGGCTCCGGGGTTGGTCACGGTGGATCCGGGCGGAACGGTTCAAGTCAATGTGAATGCCCTCAAGCTGGATGGTTCACCGTTGCAGGGAGCGTTAATTATAGCCAACCCATCAATCTATTCCTGTGGCCAATTGGGTTACACAGACAGCAGTGGTTCACTCATCGCCTGGGTGACGCCCGGGACATATGCATTCCTGGCCTGGTCCTGGAATGATCTGTACTACCTTGCCAAGAGTGGTGTCTCAGTAGCCGGCACAACCAATGTGGACCTGCATGCGGCTTCGATGCCCACCGGGCAGATGCCCATCACTCTGACAGACTTTGAGTATGGAGGAGTCTTTCCATGGAGTGACCAATCGCAGATGTGGGCTCCATGGTTCAGTGTGACCAGCGGGGAGGTGGTGACCTTTTCTGCGATGAACTACAATATTGGGAGCCAACTTTACAAACAACAAAACACTGAAAACAGTTGGTATTATGGTCTGGATGATGAACCATTCAGTATCGCGAGCGGGGGTACTTATCCATTCACATTCGGTGGCGCTTTTACCATTACCACCGTTGCGGACAGCGATTCGTACATGGCCGGGGATAATGTCTCGATCGCGAATACGATCACAGATAGTTATGACAACCGCATCAATAATATTAATAAACAAACAAGCTCGCCATCAGCCATTACAGTGAAGGATGAGCGCCTATTCATGCTGGATGAGGCCGGCCAGGCCAGGCCATTCAGTCCTTCAGGGATTGATGCGGCCACCTCGACATGGGTTTATCCCCACATCACTGTCACCAATCCGGACAGCGCCATCATCAGCGGGGCTCAAAATTGGGATACCTGGTATGGACACGACTTTGTCTTACCCGGCGACAGTGTATCGGGCACATACCAGGTTGATCTCACCCTGGATACCGGGCCACACAATGGCGTGATCACAGCGAATGATACCTTTAATGTCGGCATTCCTAAGGTACCCGATGACTTTGACGGGGACGGCAAGTCCGACCCGGTGAAGTATGATTCCAGCACGCACACCGTGTCGTGGCTGAAGTCGAGCACGGGCACCTGGGACAGCGCCGACATGGGCA
>Ga0315284_10010032_pt1 | contig 13482 bp, 20 predicted proteins | sample YL17G09_16_MG_FD_203696 | JGI IMG/M metagenome (GOLD analysis project Ga0315284, IMG submission 203696) | Sediment microbial communities from Yellowstone Lake, YNP, Wyoming, USA - YL17G09_16 | ecosystem: Environmental > Aquatic > Freshwater > Lake > Sediment | place: USA: Wyoming | collected...
CCGACTGAGGTTACTGAAAACATTAGAGCTGCTAAAAAGTGTATCTCTGTTATCTGTACGGGTTTAGGTTGGAAGGGAGAGGAAGTAGATCAGATTAAAGATGTCGACTTGAGGGTTCTAACCCCAGAACATCTTTTAAGCTTAATGAAATTCTTGCAGGCAATTTCAGAGAATGTTGCTGAAGATATAGAGATTAATGAAAAAGCTCAGGAAGAGATTATTACAACTGTTGAGGGTATGAAGTATTCATTGAATATGGAACATCCTGTTGTAAGAAATTCTCTTATCAGAGCTATCGGAACCTTTGCAATGTCTATTGCAAAAGATAAAGTTGCTGACAGCGGTAAGCGACCAAAAGTTACCTATGCTGTGGGTAAAGAAGCCATCGAAGCCTTTTTCAAAATCGAGTAGTTTCCACAAACAAAGAGAACTCTGATGCTTTCATACGAAAATAAGTTCGTATAGGAGTTGTCGGAAAACATAGGAGACAGTCATGTTGATGCATTACGGGTCTAGGGATTACAACGAGGCAGCTTCTGACGCTGCTGGTCGTGCTAGAGAAAAGATGGAAGGAATGTTCGAGGCAGGTAGGCAACGAGGGGCTCGAATCATCGAGAAAGTAATGACAGAGGTTCCTCAAGACTACATCATTAAGGGGAATACGATTAAGTTCGACGGCGACATCGACAGCCGTCCTGTTGGATCTCCCATCGGGTTATTGTTGGGCCATCGGTCTGGCGAATTCAATCCTCTAGAAACTCAGAAGTTTGCCATGCAGCAGGTCTGTTCTAGGGCAAACATGCCCATTCGATTTGCGGAGTACCTGAAGGAGCCAGAGCGAGTTGGATGGGGTCAGAAGCTTCTGTCTCACAACTTGAACGAGCTCTACTCTCGGGATAAGGCTAACTTCCTCCTTCGCTCTTATGATGGCCGTCTCCGCGGGTTCCTTTCTGATCGTTATCGGCGACTCGATTCTCGGCCTCTTCTTGATGCTTTTTGCGGGGAGAGTGAGAAGTATGGATTAGTTCCTGTTGAGGGTTATGCCTCGGAAACTAAAGTTGCTATGAAAGCACTTTTACCCATAGTGTTTGAACCTGTTCCAAATGAGGTTATGGCTTTTGGAGTTATGTGGGAGAATTCTGATTATGGTAACGGAGCTCATACCATTAGAGCTTTTGCTTTAAGACTATGGTGTACCAACTATGCTATAACTGAAATTGGATTTAGACAGGTTCATCTCGGCAGAAGGCTTACCGATGACATAAGTTGGTCTAAGAATACTTATGATATGGATACTCAAGCAACCGCATCCCAGATTAAAGATATTGTTAGTCAAGGAGTGAGTCCCGATGCCACCTCTGCATTTTGCGAAGTTATTAAAATGGCTCATGAAAAGCAGATTGACCCTAAGAAAATGGTGGTTGACCTCTCGAAACACTTGACAAAGGGGGAGATAGAGATGGTAAGAGATAAGTATAATGAGCCTGACGTGGTTGCTCTACCTCCAGGAAATACTGTTTGGAGAATGAGTAATGCGGTTAGTTGGGTTGCTGGAAATAAAATAGAAGATTCTGAACGAAAAGTAGAGGTTATGAGAGTCGCAGGTGGATTACTTGAAAAAGTTGCTAAAGCTGTAAATTGAAAAAATTGGAATCACATCCATGATTCGGGTTGATTTGCGTAAGAGAGAAATCCTTGCACATTAGAATTGATTCTGAAGTCAAGGGAAGGATGTGATTCCATTATGTTCAAGTGGACCGTTAAGATAAACTTAATGGACGGCCAGACTCGTCGCCCCGGGTTCCAGGTTCGACTCCTGGCTTGAGCACCTCGACAATGTTAAACTTTTTTCATGACGGTCTCGGACCTCGAACGACGGAATGAATCTCAACTCTGCGACGGGCCTTACGCGGTCTTCAAAGAAGAAGTATGCCCTGACTGTTTTTCACGCCGAGCTGTTTTTGTCCGAGATCGTCATAATAATCTCGTGTATTGGATTTGTTCTCTGTGTGGTTCTCATCATCTAGAAACAGGGGTAAGAGCATGAGAGGAATTCCTATATTCGAGATAGAGTACGTTAAGAAGGTAGATGGGGGTTGGGCTGTCTTCTCTAAAGAAGGAAAGCAACTTTCTAAAGCATATGGCTCTAAGAAGGATGCTATGAGTCGGTTGAAAGAAATCGAAATGTTCAAACACATGAAGTAGGAGGAAACAATGGCAAAAGGTAAATCCAAGGGTGACAAGTCTAAGGGTGATGATATGCCTATGAAGGGCGGTGGTAAGGGTGGTGGTAGTAAGGGCGGCGGCGGTAAGAGTGGTGGTAAAGGCTGCAAGTAGTTTCTTTCCTAAAATCCTTCAAAAATTTGGAGTAAGATATGTCACTGAAGGATCTCATAAATGAGGTTCACGGGGCTGGGGAACTCATTCCCGCTATTTCTCAATACCTACGAAAACGCGCTTTAGAGCCTAGTGATAGAGAACCAGGATGGCACCCTTCCCAGTTTGCAGGTATGTGTTGTCGTCAATATGTTCTTGAAAAACTTATAGGCACTAGAGTTGAACCATTTGATGATAAGACTCTTCGTATCTTTGATTTAGGTACAGCTATTCATGAGCTGTATCAGAATGTTTATTTTGGTAAAATGGGTATTCTTTGGGGTAGATGGAAATGTAGAAGGTGTGATTCTATTTATTGGGGCTATACACCACAATTTTGTGATAATTGTCCTAAGATAACTAGCGATGATTTTGAGTATCACGAAATTCCTGTTAGAGCTAAAATCCCAGAACATGATGCATACATAGTTGGAAAGAGTGACGGGATAGTTTTTCTTCGGGGTATTCATTATCTTCTTGAAATTAAGTCTATAGGTAGTTATGGTTATGCAGGTCTTGATGAAGCTAGAGATTATCAAGTAACTCAAGCTAGACTTTATGCGGAATTGATCCGACAAGGTTTTGTTAGAGGTATCCCAGATGGAATACCTATTCCAGTAATAGCAGGAATTATCATGTTATACGTTGGAAAAAATGATTCTAGGGAAAAAGAGTTTCTTTGTCCTGTAAATGAAGAAGAAGCTAGAGCTGAACTTAAGAAGCCATATATTGTTGAACAAGCTTTTAGAACTAAAGTTCTTCCTAATAAACAAACCTCTTGTGTGAGTGTTTTAAAAGAACCAGCTAAGAAATGTTCTGTTTGTTCTTATTGTTTTGGCTCTACAAGTTGGTCTGATATGGAATCGAGATTTTCGAGATGAGAATAGAGAAGAAATTATTGCTTCATATGATTATAGAGGATGATTCTGTTACCCTTACAGCTAAGACATCTTGTGGCACCATTACTATAGATGATTTAGTTATGGTTTTTACCAACTTGATAGTTTTTAATAATTTTAGTGGTGCCAATATTCCATTTGATGAAATGCAGGATTACATCTGTGATTCTTTGTATGAAGCTTATTCTAGTCCTCAGAATTCTAACAGTTTAGAAAAACACATACATTGAGGTGTATTCAGTGGAAGAAACAAAAGATAGTAGGACATTACAGAAAGCTGAGTTACAGCTTGTTCAACTTGGACTTCCTATCCCCAATCAACCTAGAGAAAAAGTTCTTGTCTGGCCGGAAAATGTGGCTGATTTGGATGGGCCTGAGCTAGCAAATCACCTTAGTTGGTGTGCAGCTTGGAGTTCATATGCCCGATACCAGCTTGCAAGGTCCGAGACCAATTACGCCGCATTTCAGACAGAACTTTCGGTTAAAGAAAGCATTGCCATCGTAAATTCTAAGGGAGATCATAGTTCTGTTACTGAAACGAAAGCTTCTGTTTACCAGCTTCCAGAAATTCAAAGGTTGAAAGCCAAACTTTTAGAGTCCGAAGCTCTAAAAAAGATGATAAAATCCTTGCTAGATGGCTATGAAATGAAGTACGCTACGATCTCAAGAGAGATTTCAAGGCGTTCTCATGAATGGGACGAGAAACGAAGCTAGTTTTAAATGAGCATTGTGGCTATTGATGCCTCGCTTACAGGTCTCGCAGTAGTTTCTGCAAAAGAACCTGGAATATTTGAATATTCAGAGTTCACATCTAAACCAAGTAAAACTCTTTCCGGGCGGATGGATAGGTATAAAAAACTATCTGATAGTGTCTGGGTAATAATTTCTAAAAATAATCCAGAACTCATCCTCATAGAGGGTTATGCTTATGGGGCTAAGGGTTCTTCTGTGGTCACAATGGGGGAATTTGGGGGAGTTCTTCGATATTTTCTTTTGCAGCATGGCGCTCCTGTTGTGGAGGTTCCTCCCACAACTTTGAAAAAATACATAACTGGACGTGGCAACGCTTCAAAACTAGAGGTTACTTCAAAGCTTTCTTCCAAGTATCAGATGGTATTTAAAACGGATAACCACGCTGATGCTTTTGGATTAGCACAGATGGGTCGATGCGTGTTAGGCTTTCTTGACATGACAAATAAAGCTGAACGGGATTCAGTTTTGGTCGTTCAGCAGAGTTTAATACGCGGAGATACAGAATGAAGACCCAGCAAGAGTCTGTTGAAAATAATGGAAACTTGATAGAACTTAAAGTTGCTGGCGGTTCTCAATCTTCAAAAGTTGCTGGAGCAGTCGTTAAGTATATGCAAGAGGGGAAAAAGGTTTCTCTTATTGCTATGGGTGCCGGTGCTGTAAATCAGATGGTTAAAGCCATCTGTATAGCTAGAGGTATGGCTGGTCCTTACGGCTGGAATCTTACAATAGTTCCTGGTTTCGTGAATGAAATGGTCGATGGTGTATCTAAAACAGCTATTCGATTCTACATCTCCCAGGGGTAATTCTATGAAAGCTAGGGTATGCAAAAGCATCGAGTTTGATGCCGCGCACAGGTTATTTAATTATTCTGGAAAGTGTTTTAATCTTCATGGACACAGATATAGAGTAGATTTTGAGTTTGAAGGTCATCCAGACGAAAGAGGAATTGTTATGGATTTCTCTTTAATTTCTAAGATGACTAAGAATTGGATAGATGAAAATTGGGATCATAATGTTCTCTTACACAGAGAAGATCCTTTAGTAGGAATTATAGATTGTAAAAAATTAGGTATGAGTCCCTTCTTTATTTGTGATGGAAATCCTACTGCTGAGTTTATGGCTGAATATCTTTATCATAAGATAACTATGATTTCTGTTCAGGTTAAGGTTATTGCTTCTCTTCGTAAAGTTAGGGTTTATGAAACTCCAACTTGTTATGCGGAGTTTAAGATATGAGTTCTTTGTATAAAATAAATGAGATATTTCTTTCTATTCAGGGAGAGGGTTCTCATATAGGTAGGCTTGCTATTTTCGTTAGATTTTCAGGGTGCAATTTAGCTTGTAGTTTTTGTGATACTAAGCATCAAACTGGTAGTATTATGACCTCTGAAGATATAAGACGTAAGATAGATTTTTTGTTTGAGGAAGAAAGTATTTCACCTTGGGGGTCTGTTGTTGTATTTACCGGAGGTGAACCTTTCCTGCAACTTGATGAAGAACTTAGAAATGAATTAAAAGGTATGAGACGTTTCTCTTTGCATGTTGAAACTAATGGAACTTTTGGGGAAAAACTCAATAAAATTGATGACTTAAAACGGGAGAATTTCTTTAGCAGTTTTCAGCATATCACTATCAGCCCTAAAAATACGGATATTGACCCTATATTGCTAAAAACCTCTCACACTTTGAAATTTCTGTATCCCTTCCCTGAAACTTTTAAAATTTTAGATTTTGACAGGTTAATTGAGGAGTCATATAAGGGAGTTGCTAAGGAATACATCCTTCAACCAATTACTCCTAGGGATCATTTGACTTCTGGGAAAGAGGAGTTCTTAGAAAATTGTTTTAAAGCTATAGAATTTGCTAAGGTTAGATTGTCCGAAAAAAGAGAGGAATGGAAAGTTATTCCTCAGATTCATCCCATTATGGGAATACGCTAAACACAAAGGAGTAAGACGTGACTGAGTACAAAGAGGGTGGAGAATTGACAGAAGAGTCTGCTGTTGAGACTGTTGATAACATCGCAGGTTTTATTGGTAAGAAAGAGGAAAATCCAGCTGAAGAACCTCTTATCCCAGTTACAGCCTTGCTTGTTGTTCTTCTTCCAAACGGCAATGTTGAGGTATCCACTGAGCTATCTGGTTTCAATATGACCCGGAAAGCCACTATGAGGGATGCAATCAATCTCTGTGAGTCTGCTGCTAGCGATCTTAAGATTTCTATCATCGCTAAGACTGTGGCTAAGGAATTACAGATTCAAGCTCAACAACATGCAATTCAACGTCAAATGCAGCAGGTAACTAAGGAAGTTACCAGGACTAAGCGGTGATGTTGAGTAGAGAAGAAAGGTTGTTTATGATTTCGGAGGCAACTAAGATTATTCTTAGGGCTATCGGAGAGGATGTAGATCGTGAAGGTCTATTAGATACTCCTAATAGAGTTGCTAAGATGTATCTGGAGATAACTTCAGGTCTTCTTAGCGATCCTCCAGATATGACAACTTTTTCTCGCGGCGATTGTGACCAGATGATAACCATTTTAGACCTTGACTATTTCTCGGTCTGTGAACATCACCTAGTTCCATTTCATGGTAGAGTTCATATTGGTTATCTTCCTGATGAAAGGATTGCAGGTCTATCTAAGTTTGGTCGTGTTGTTGATTGGTATGCTAGAAGACCTCAGATTCAGGAACAATTTACTGCTCAAATCGCAGACTATATTATGAGTCAGATTCATCCTCATGGCGTTATTGTAGTAGTAGAAGGAAATCATATGTGTATGGCAATGCGAGGAGTTCGTAAGCCTAACCACAAAACAGTAACTTCTGCTATTCGTGGAACTCTTCCTAAAGATGAGTTCTTTGACATTCTAAAAACTCAACAGAGGTAACATGCTTCCTACAATCTGCTTTGACCTGGATGGTGTCATCGCCACAGGTTCAAAGGAAGAAGTATATTCTGAAAAAGCCGGTTGGGCCTATGAAAAGTGTGACCCTTTACTAACGAATATTCTTATTATTAGACAACTTAAGTCAGAAGGGTATACTATTGTTATCTACACAGCTAGAAAACAGTGCGATTACGATAAGACTGTTCTTTGGTTGTGTAGGTTTGGAGTACCTTACAATGAGTTACGGATGGATAAACCACTAGCAGATCTATACATAGATGATAATGGTATCAGATTTAATAGGTCTGATCCGTTAACTCTTAGTAGGATTAAATTGTATGCACAGAATTCTTCAAATAGAGTGGGGTTTCGGCGATGAAACATATAGTTTTATTTTCAGGTGGACCTGATTCTCTGGCTACTTTATTCAAGATAAGGAAACTTGTATCCAGCGTTGAAGCTATCTATTTTGACCTAGGACATAGATATTCTTTTTTAGAGAAGAAAATTTGTGAGACCATATCTTTAAGAGATAGGAAGATAGTTATTTCAGATGTTCTTTCTGGGTTAGGTCAATGGGAAGAAGATGATTCTTATATTTGGCATAGGAATGCTTTTCTTTGTATGGCTGCTTCTAAGTTTATAGGAGCAGAACAGGGGAATATCTATCTTACTGTTCAGAAGGATGAGCTTAGCGTTACAGATAGAACCCCAGAATTTATGAGTTCAATCACTAACTTGTTTAAATCTTTGGGTCAAGACATTAGTGTTTCTTCCCCTTGGATTTTTCAAGATAAAACAGACATGATTAAACAAACTATACAGGAGAATTGTGTTGCTTTTCCTAATATAGTTGAAAGGTTAAAGGATACTTGGTCTTGCTATAGGCCAGTTAAGATCTTTACTTTAGGCGATTGGGATAAGGGAACCCAGGAATTAACTTCTCATATGCAATGCGGTAGTTGTCCTGCTTGTTTTAGACGGTGGGTTTCATTTTATTTAAACGGGATTGAAGAGAGATACTTTGTTTCTCCTTGGTTTTCCGACGTAGCTAAGGAGTATAGAAAGAAGGCTGAGAATGGAGAATACAGCTTAGATCGGTGTAATAGAATTCTGGATGCGTTGTCCAAAAAGGATAAAGAACTATGAAAGCTAGTGAATTACCTGTTCTAAAAGTTGAATATCTTATGACACGTAGATGTCAGTTTGGATGCTCTTATTGTAAAATTACGGATTCTTCCAACTGCGGTCCTGAGATGTCTACAGAAGACATGTTACGGATGATAGATAATATCTCCGAATGGTGGCCAGGTGCTCCTATTATTTTCTTCGGAGGAGAACCTACTATGCGAGATGACCTTCCTGATGCCATTAGGAGGTGTTCCTCATTAGGTGTAAAACACGCGGTAATTTCTAATTCTAAGCGTGTACTAGAAGATGAAGTTTATACTGAAAATCTTATTTCCTCCGGTTTGTCTAATTGGAGTACTTCTTACGATGGAGATTCCTTAGAAATTGCCGCAGATAAGTTTTCTCTGATGAAGTCTTCTTTAGGTTTTGATGCTCTTAAGATGTTCCGAGATAAATATGGCATCAGAGATTTAGTTTCGTGTATCACAGTTACTAAAAGGAATATAGATGATCTCCCCAGGATTATTGAGAAACTCACAAAAGAGGGTATCTGGAGTATATGTACGCCGCTCCAAACACCGGATCCTTTATGGAGATACCGCTATTCTTCAGGTAGCAGGAAAGACCTTCCTAGTCAGGAACAAATTGAGCATGTATCTTCTATCCTTATTCTTATGGCTCGTAGTGGTAACTATCTTATGCATAACGCTCCTGAGTGGTTTGAGGTTTGGCCGAGTGCTTTTAGAGACCAAACATGGAAGTGTAATAAAAAAAGTGGTTTAACTGTAGATGCAGATGGAAGACTATTAAAATGTGTAGATATTTGTTTATATAATTCTATACATGTAAATGATTTAAACCTTGAGTCAGTTGTTGATGACTACTATAATAACCTAAATATGAAACATACTTGCTGTGGTTGTTTATGGGATCCCGCTTATGAGACTGTTCTTAGGTCTAACACTATGTCAGTAGATGAGGGACGGAAGACTTTTAGGCATGAATTGACAGAACAACAGATTAGTAATTTGATACCGGAGGCTCAGAAATGGATGAGAAACCTACAAGATCAGAAGCTATAAAGTCTAAGTGTCATGATTGTTGCGGCTATTACGAAGATGGAAAAGATGATTGTGAAAATACAGCTTGTTCCCTATATTCTTTTATGCCATATAGAAAGTGTAAGCCTAATCTAGAGTGGATGCTCTATAATCCTTCTATAAAGGGTAAGGTTCTAAAAACGGAATCAATACGGGAGTTCACAGATGAGCAAAGGGCAGCCGCTTCGGAAAGACTTCGCGCAGCTAGGGAAAGAAAAACAAGCAACCAAGATACAGAACTTTAACTACTCAGCGTGTATCCCTACAATAGGGAGAGAGGAGACTATTCCGGCCGTACTGTTGTCTCTAGCCTTTCAGAGCCAGCTTCCTTATGAGGTTATTGTTCTTGATGAGTCCAGGAAACCTTTAGGCGAAAATTTCTTCTTTAATCAAGCCTTGGATGTCCTTTCTTTAAAAGGAGTTAAGGTTAAAATTATCAGAAATAGGCGTAAAGAAGGAATAGGAACTGCTCGATGGAAGTTATGTTTAGAGGCTACTTCCAAGCATGTTCTTATGGTTGATGATGATGTTGTTCTTGAGGTTGATTGTGCAAGAGATCTATTGGTAGCTTTAAATAAGCATCAAACATCTTGGGCTGTTCCGACTTGTATTTTAGTTCCAAACAATTTTGTGCTCGATGGATATAGGGATGAACCTGTGGATATTCTTGATCCTTCAGTTCAAATGTGGACTAAGAAATATCCATGGTTTATTCCATATTTTGACTATACAGAACCAGTAGAATGTCTGATTCCTTGCGCAGGTACTCAGAGTATTCTTGTTGATAAAGAAGACTTTCAAGTTCATTGTGAGGATATACAGGCATTCGGTAGACTTCCACGAGAAGATACTTATATGACAACTAAGATGGGCCAAGGTATTTTCGCTTCATCTGCCAGATGTTTACACTTTGAACATCATACTCAGTTGGATAGAGCTAACTGGGGAGATTCTATGTTCTATAGGCTTCATGAAGCTTGTATGGAAGATCCTGATGGATTCGTTCGCATGTTAGGGAGGAAGTAATGGGTTTGTGTTTAACCTGTCACTATAATAGAAATAAATTTTGTAGTATTAAACATACCTATGTGTGCTCAGATGGTGTTTTTGAATGCAGTAAATACTATGAAAGAGTAGCAGATTCAGAATCATCGGAGGTAATAGCCGTTTTTGAGACTGCTTTTTCAAAAGATTTAGATGAAGTTCTATCCGAGATGAAGTTGTTTTTGATGGAGAAGAATAAGGCTTATGGAGATTCTGCTTTGAATCCAGTTCGTATTTTTAGTAAAGTTGATGCCTTAGAGCAACTTAAGGTTAGGATAGATGACAAGCTTTCTCGCTTTTCTAGAGGAGGAAACTATCCAGGGGATAATGATGAGAAAGATCTTCTTGGTTATCTAGTTCTCCTTCGTATTGCACGCAAAAGAGAGGAACAGAATGGCGTCTGATAAAAGTATTTTTTGTTTTCATGGTGTAAGAAGTTTTATGCAAATATTCGGGTCTGATGACCCTCATCTTAGAGTTGAGCCTTCATGGTTCTATGAGTGGTTGGATAAAGCAGTTAACCATTACGGCGTTGAAAATATGGTTGTTACCTTCGATGATGCTTATCGAGATGTTATGACACCAGCAGTTACCTCTTCTAATTTAGGTATTCGGACTATCGTCTTCGTACCAGGGTATCACGTTGATTCTCGTATCCCTGGAGTTCCCTATGACATTATGGGTTCAGCTGATCTTATTTTTATCGGAAAAATGGGCGTAGAAATTGGGGCTCATGGTTGGTCTCATAGACCTTGGAGTGAGCTAGGTGAAGATTTATTCAAGGACGAAGCTGGGGATAGTTTATCTTTTGTGGAAGGTATAAATTCAGCTATTTTCTCAGAAGAATCTGATATGGTTGTTCGTTCGATTAAAAAGATACCAGTTGCTCCTCCTCATGGGGATTATAGTGTTTTTCAATATACCTGGCTTATGGATAGGGGTTATGTTGAGGATGTTTATGGCACTGTTCTGTATCCTGCATTAGATTCTTCTGGAAGTCCTTATATGGGTATTCCTAGAATTTTAAGTTCGATGGCAGGATATACTGATGAACCAAATTTCAAAACAAAGAAATGGCCGTGGGAGGAATGAGTATGTCGATGTCAAGGATATTAGTAGGAATTCCTACTAGGGAAAGACCAGAGTATTTGAGCATTCTCTTATCTTCCCTTATTTTCCAAAAAGAACAGTCTTTCGATGTTTTGATTGTAGATTCAGGGGAGTATCGTGAAGATAAATATGATATTCCTCCTGTAAGTCGTTTTATAGATACCTTAATTTCTTTAGGCCATAAAGTACACACAGAGTATATTCAAGTTACAGGTAGATCTGAAGCTGCTGCTGTAAATTTCATCCTAACTTTTGCAGAAAATGCGGAATATGATTTTGTGTATAAAACAGATGATGACCACGTTCTTCAGCCTGACACTCTCTCCAGGCTTTCTTCCCATGTAAAAACTAAGTTTATAAATAAAGAATGTCCAATTGCTGTTAGTGCTGTTACACCTTTTATGTATAAAGTTGGACCGAGTTTGTCAGGTCCAGAAGATAATCCTTATATTTCTTTCCCTGATGATGGGATCGTTACTTCTCTAGTTTTAGACGAAATTGGAGAACCTAGGATAGATATAGGCCATTTTACTCGTAGTTTTGGAGGCATAGGTTTAAGGTCTACACATCTTCTTTCTGCCGCTAATTTTATGATGGTTCCTGATTCTAGGATTTTGTGGGAAGATATTGGTAATTCTTCTTTGCATATTGATGCAGTTTGGATGTACAAACTTCGCGCTATCTTAGGCTATAATTTTTACTTTGATATGGATTGTACCTCTTGGCATGTAGTTGCACCTAGTGGTGGAGTTAGGGTTACAGCAGATGATTTTACTAAATTATCTGTTGATGATTTTAGGGGTAAGAGCAGGTTGAGACACATTATGAATGTTTACCCACTGAAGGATGACCAATGAAAATAGCATTAGTATTACCTCATGAGCTAGAAACTGAAGATAACTACATTCCTTCTGGGATATATAGATATACAATGGGTTTAGCGGGAGCTTTAGGTCATAGAGGCCACACTGTATGGATTTTATCTAAATCCAATAGGCATCTTATTAAGGCGTGTTGCGACGCTGATAATAATATTCGGAGACATAATTTTACAGTAGATTCCCCTTCTAGATTTTCTTTTGCAGAACAAATTCATGAGTTTTGTTTATCAGAGAATGTTGATGTTATTGAGGCACACCAAAGTCAGTTTCCTTTATTTTTAGAACAAATAATTGGAAGAACAGCTACTGTAACTAGGTATGCTTCAGGTTTTACCGACTCAATTCTTGCAGGAGATTTTAACTTTGATGAGGTTGGGCCTTCTTTGGGTCTTGTATCTCCTTCTGAGAAGGATCTTGTATGGACTGAACATTTGTGTGAGCAACACTCTGTTAGAAATGCAGATTTAGTTATGTGTGCTTCTATTAAGATGGCACAGAGGGCTCATGAGTTAGGTTGTACAAATATCCATTTAGTTCCTTTGGGTATTAATAAGTTTTCTACTGATTTTTTAGATAATAAAAACAGTACAATTTTGATTTCTGCTGTAAGATTTAACGACTCTAGAAAAGGTGGCTACCTTGTAGAGAATATTGTTAGAAATATTCCAGAAGGATATAAGATCACTGTTCTGGGAGAAATGACAGCTGAACATACTGAACTTAGATGTAGGCTATTAGCTTTAGGCGCATTAGTTATAGATAAGCCATTGAGCTATTCTGATTTACAGAAGTTATATAGAGAAACTCAATTCTGTATTGTTCCGACTAAGAGTGAAAGTTTTGGCTATAATCTTTTAGAGCCTCTTTCTTATGGCATTCCTACTATTTGTTTTGACCAAGATGACCCTTCTAAGAAGGATTGGCCTCTTTTCTATCTAGGGGATTGGAGAACAGCCAACCTTAAAGAATCCCTTTCAAGGATTTTTAATTCCTTAGAGAGTAACTATTCGAGGGTTAGGACTGCTTCTTTTGATTTTGCTAAGCAATACGAGTGGGAAAAGCTTATTGAAAGATATGAAGCTTGTTATCGCTTAGCTATGTGTAAGAGTTTGATTAGAACAGGAAATATACGGAGTATCAGATGAGTCTTGATGATAAAGACCAGGAAGAACCCATTGAAGTTTTCGGAGCAGAAGAGGAGGAGTCAACTTCATTAGCTGTATATGATCCAGATATAGATGATCCTAAAGCTATATCTGTAAATCCTAAGCTAGATGCCTTTCTGTATAAGTGGGATCG
>Ga0315284_10010033_pt1 | contig 13481 bp, 9 predicted proteins | sample YL17G09_16_MG_FD_203696 | JGI IMG/M metagenome (GOLD analysis project Ga0315284, IMG submission 203696) | Sediment microbial communities from Yellowstone Lake, YNP, Wyoming, USA - YL17G09_16 | ecosystem: Environmental > Aquatic > Freshwater > Lake > Sediment | place: USA: Wyoming | collected...
AAGCCTCCATAGGTTCTCACCTGTGGTATCCCCAATTTCTCTCCGATAATATCGGAGAGCTTTACCCTCCTACGCCTTATGGGGCTTCGGCGGGTTATCCGCATTTATACACCCCGATACATCTGGGTGGCAGTGCCCTTCCGTAGCATTGCCTGCCCAGCCGAAGTTTCAACGAAGGCGGATAAATCAATATACAAAAATACAGGATTAAAATCAATGATTGGGGGAGGTAACTCTGCTAAGTCGGGTGGTTTGGTTTCGCGGGGTACCTTTTCCTTTTTGCACTAATTTATCCCCCAATGTCCCCGTGAAAACGGGGACAATACATGGGGGATTATAGGAATTTATCTTATTATCAATTCACCAAAAACAACTGAGGCTTCAACATCTAAATACGGCTTGGCTTCGCTGAAGCCAGGACTTAAATATTTGGCGCTGCCAAAAGATGCGTTATTATTATCGGGCATTATGACCTGGCCAAAAACGGAGTTGCCCACAATACGCACCGGAATATTCTTATCCAATATCACTTTCATTCCGCCAAACACACAATCAAGTTTCATGTAAGCCTTGCTGCCTTTTATTGTTATGCCGGTTAAATCAACATTTTTATTGCCAAACACAACATTAATCTTTTCATATTCAATCTGTTTGTTTTTCAAATCATATGAATTATCGCAAAACACATCGCTATTTCCCCAGTTGTTACAGCAATGCATAAAGCCGAAAAAAGGCTTCCTGGTAATAACCATAAGCCCTACATATATCAGGAAACATCCAAAAAATATTCTCATAAGCGGAATGTTAATCTTAAAAATGCTAAGGATAATATTAATACCAATGATTAAGAACAACAGCCCGAAAAACAAAGTGAAGAACCTCATAATTTTCCTCCATATAGTAGAATGCTGTGATGTAAGATTTTATATTTTCAAGGCTGGTGTGTCAATAAAATAATGAAGAAAATAATGAAGAAAAATATAAAAATATTGCAGTCTGCATGGGGCAAAAAGTGCAATTCCCACACCCCGGAGGTGTGAGAGTAAGCCCTATTTAAGAACTGCGGCTTTATCTTCCGAGAACATCTCCATGGAATCCAGTATGGATTCATACTCGTCAAAACTCATTATTATTGCTTTTTTCTTGCCATCTTCAATAATAATGAACTTGTCAAGGCAGCCGTTTGCGTCTTTAATCATAAGGTTAAAATCAGTTTTCGCCTGGTTCATTTCAAGTTTTCTGGTCATGGCAGCCTCCCTTCCTGCAAATCAGCTTCTTAGCTTAACTGTTCAGGCTCGCTCTTTGCTGGTTTCAATACCATTATACTACGGCTGGATTATGGAGGTGTAATATCTTTGTTAGATTAGTGTAAGTTTTATTAGTGTCTGCCTTGAAGGTTTAATTTTTCTTGAGGTATCTCAATCTTAGCTGGCCGCAGCCGGACTCAATGTCTTCTCCCATGCTCTTTCTTCTTGTCACCTTTATACCGGATGAAGAGAGTATGAAAACGAACCTGTCTATGGACTGTTCCGAAGGTTTTGCAAATGGCACATCAGCCACTTTATTGTAAACTATTATATTTACCTTATATTTTGGCCCTCTCAGGAATCTTGTGAGTTCTACGGCATCCGTCTTAGTATCGTTATACCCGCCAATTAAAAGATATTGAAAAGTGACAGTATCCCCTTTTTTTTCAATGTAATTATCAACTGCCTCCATCAACAGCCTCAGTGAATACTTCTTATTAAGAGGTATCAGTTGTTTTCTTTTTTCATCAAAAGGGCTGTGCAGTGAAATACTAAGATTATACGGCTTGCTCTCTTTTGAAAACTTCTCTATTCCCGTAAGTATTCCCGAAGTTGATACGGTTATTCTGTGAGGTGATATCCCTGCGCCCCATGGTTCAGCCAGGATTTCCAGCGCTTTTATAAGGTTAGTATAATTAAGAAACGGTTCTCCCATGCCCATGATAACTATATTGCTTATTCCTTTTCCTTTTTCATTCACTACATCCCTGTTAATCAACAGGAACTGCCCTGTAATTTCATCTACAGTTAAATGCCTTACAAAACCATACTTCCCCGTAGCACAGAAAGCGCAGCCAAGCGGGCACCCTACGGACACAGAAAGGCACACAGCACTCCTCTCCCTGAAAGGCAGGTAAACCGATTCAACTGTATGGCCATCCTTAAGTTCTAAAAGGTATTTTTTCGTGCCCTCTTTTTTTGATACTTTTTTTTCAACGGTTTCTATTGTAACCGTTTCTGTTTTCTCATTCAGCAGGGCAATCAGGTCCTTCGGCAGATTTGACATCTTGTTAAATTCAAAGACGTTCTTTCTGTAAATCCAGTCATAAATCTGGTCCGCCCTGTATTTATCAACACCCAGGGTAACCATAAATTCACGCGCTTCATTTAATGTTTCTGCTGTAAGTATGAATTTTTCCATTTGGCTAGTATCCGTAGTTTATTGTTTTATCCAGGAATAATTTCTTCTATGAAAGGAATAAGCGCTCTTGTTTCTTTAATCAATAATTTTCTGATTTTAGCCGCATCATGCAACCCTATGGCATATTCCGCTATTTCACGCGCTTTCTTATATGTGGACTTCCTGATGATTTCCTTTACAATGGGCACGAACATTGGAGGCATGCTGAATGTTTCCAGCCCCAGCCCCATCAGCAGGAGAGTATAATTGGGGTTGCCTGCTATTTCACCGCAAATAGAGACTTCTTTATGGAATTCCTTGCCTGCCCGAATTATATTCTTCAGCAGGAAAAGCACCGAATAATCAAGCGGCTCATACATTTTTGATACTTTCGGGTTGTTCCTGTCTACGGCAAGCAGGTACTGCACCAGGTCGTTTGTGCCTACACTGACAAAATCAACCTGCGAGAGCAGGTTATTTATGTTCATGGCAGCAGCCGGAGTCTCAATCATAATGCCTATTTTCATATTCCTGTTAAACTGTATTTTTCTTTCTGTTAAATCATTTTTAATATTATTAATCGTCTGGTTTATCACCTTCACCTCATCAAGAGTTGATACCATGGGGAACAAAATATTTACATTGCCGATTACGCTCGCCTTGAGTATTGCCCTTGTCTGCATTTCAAGCAAATCCCTGTGTTCCAGCAAAATCCTTATGCCTTTCCAGCCCATTGCAGGATTGAATTCCTTTGGCAATTTGAAATATGAAAGATCCTTATCCCCTCCTATATCCATCAACCTTATGGAAACTTCCCTGCCTTTTATTTTTTCTGCCACCTTCCTGTAAACCTGCCCAAGCTCCTCTTCTGAAGGAAAACTGTCACGCTTTATAAAAAGATATTCTGTCCTATATATTCCTATTCCCTCCGCCCCAAAATCAATAACCTTGTCAATACTGCCTATATCGTCAACATTTGCCATCAGCTTTATCTTTACGCCATCACCTGTAATAGCCGGCATCGACGCTTTCTTGTCTATACTGTCAACATAACCGGCGGAAATGTGTTTTATTTTTTCATATTTTTGGATAGTTTTTTTATCAGGGTTTACAAACACATTACCGCTATAACCGTCAAGCAAAAGAATGTCTCCCACTTTTATCATTTTAGTGGCGTCCTTTACAGCTATGACTGCCGGGGTATTCATGGAATTTGCGATTATTGCGGCATGAGATGTGGCGCCACCTATTTCCGATATAATTCCGAGCACATTTTCCCTTTTAAGCTTCACAAGGTCAGACGGGAAAAATTCCATACCGAACAGTATGCCTTTCTCCTGCTGCATTTCCATTCGTATTATTTCTTCCCTGCTTATAAGAATATTTAAAAGCCTGTTGCCTACATCCACAATATCAGACGCTCTGCCTCTTATATACATATCGTCAAGCTTGAAGAACATATTCTGGTATTTTTCAATAACCCTTGAAACCGCCGCTTCCACATTGATGTGTTTTACTGCGACTTCCGACCTTATTTCAGAAATTATGACAGGGTCTTCAAGCATCACTGCCTGGAAACTGAAAATACTTGCTGTTTCTTCGCCGACTTCTTTACCGATTCTCTTTTCAATCTCTTTAAGTTCTTCCTTGGCGGTGTCAAGGGCTCTTTTAAACCGGTTTAGTTCATCAGGAACTTCAGCTTCTAAAATATTCCTTGAAATAATCCCCATTGGAGTGCCTTCCAGAAATACTACCTTTCCATAGGCAATCCCCGGAGATACCGGTATACCCTTCAGTGATATCATTTTTATTTTCATCTTAATAATTCGTGACTTTCATAAAGTATTTTCAGGTAAATTCCGCTACCAACTCTATATGGTAAGTCTGTGGAAACATGTCAACGGGCACAAGCGCTGTCAGCTTATATCCGGATTCCTGCAAGTATTTCAGGTCCCTGCAAAAAGTGCCGGTATCGCACGATACATAAATGACTTTACCTGCTTTAATCTTTTTTATCCAGTTAACTACCTCCTGGCCTGCTCCCTGTCTGGGAGGGTCAAGCACAACTATGTCCGCTTTCCTGGGAAATATTGAATTACTTATGACCTCTTCAACCTTCCCTTCAAAGAACTTCAGGTTTCCCAGTTTGTTTAAACCCTGATTTCTCAGGGCATCCGCTACCGCAGAAGGGCTTTCTTCAACCATTACCACTTCTTTTGCCTTGCCCGCAAGGGACATCCCTATTATACCCACTCCACTGTAGAAATCAACAACTGTTTCATTCCCCGTAAGTCCGGCAAAAGTTCCTACTGCTTTGCAAATCTCTTCAGCCTGGGAAGTATTTGCCTGGAAAAACGAACCGGCAGAAATATTAAACTTCAATCCCCCTATTCTCTCCTGTATGTGATTTTCGCCTGTTATGCAAAGGCTCTCTTCACCAAGTATCACATTGCCCCTTCTTCTATTTATATTTAACATAACGCCTTTTAATTCAGAATTCCTTTTCATCAGCGCTTTGGCAATGCTTTCCTCTTCCTTAAACCTGTCTGTCGCAACGAACATCAGCATGGCGGTGCCTTCAGCTTCACTCGTCCTTACTATAACATACCTTAACAAACCCCTGCCTGTTTTTTCGTTATAAATATCAAGTTTATGTTCCTTTATTGCTTCCCTTGCATGTTCAATCACCCTGCTGCCAAGTTCCGCCTCAAGCATGCACTTACGAACAGGGACAATATTATGGCTCCCTCTCTCATAAAAACCCGACACCACTTCGCCCTTAAGCATCGCAAGCGGTTGCTGGACTTTATTCCTGTAACCAAAATGTTTTTTAGACGGGATTACAGGGCTGACAACAAAATCCTTTATGCCTCCCAAATGCGCAAGCGTCTCTGATAATACCTGCCGTTTCCATTCCAGCTGTTCCTTGTAAGCAAGGTTCTGCCACTGGCATCCGCCGCATACGGAAAAAACAGGGCATGGAGCTTTTACATATTTTTCAGACCTTTTAATAACCTTTAATACCTGGCCTCGCTGGTAATTCTTTTGCTTTTTTATTATCTTTACATCAACTATGTCACCGGGTATTACCCCATCAACAAAAACTACAACATTTCCTAAATGTCCTATGGCGTCCGGCCCATAGGTTAATTTTTCTATCGTTAGTTCCATATTTTATCCTGGGTTCTCACTATATTCTTTGTTGTAGTGCGTCTAACAGATCTTGACATTTGCTGGAAGCATTTTGTTTCAGCTTTAAGAAGTGAGGGAATCCCGACATATTACATATCTGGACCACTATCAAAGCCGACGATGGATAAAAGACAACCGCCCTTCGGGGAAGGTCTCTTTATGCTGGCAGCTTTTTCATTAATCACTTGACCAGCTTGTGAGGTGTGTGTTTCCGGCAATATTTACAGTGCTTCTTTAATTCAGTTTTTTTCATCTTTTTCTTTTTATTCCTTCTGAATGAATAAGTTCTGTTTTTACATACAGTGCACTGCAATATAGTTGAAGATGATTCCACTTTTGGCATATTGTTCTCCTTATCCTATTCTTTTTCTAAGTATTATATTATATCAAATCTTTTTTTAATGTCAAGAAACTACGTTTTTATTATCAAAACCCCTGTATAAGGGTATAAGGGGACGGAGTTAAATTATTAAAATAACTTTATTTCTTCCGAAATTCCTTGACCACATTTTATCAGGTAACTCACTGCCGATCGAGAACATCTCAATGCCTTTGCTATTTCTGAACCGCTAACTCCCAATTCATTATACCCTAAATATGCTATTATTCTTTAATCTTCGATGTCTCGTCATACCTTAATATTATCATTCTCCTCTGCCACCTGTCAATTATTTTATTATTTTAACTCCGTCCCCTTCATTTGAAGCGTCAACTTTTATCTTCCTACTGAACCATTTTTTCAAGCATTATCGTGGCTTTATAGTTTTTTGGGTCTAATTCAAGAATCTTTTTAAATTCGTCGCTTGCTTCCTTTAATTTACCGCTCATGTAATAAATGTATCCGAGATTAAAATGCGCATCTACCTTGTTCGGATTAATTGCAATAGACTTTTTGTAGTTCTCTATTGCTTTATTCCTGTTTCCTGTGAGAAAATAAATATTCCCGAGATTATTGCAGGGCCCTTCCAGCTGCGGGTCAAGGATAGCCGCTTTTTCAAAGTGTTCTATTGCCAGGCTCCAGTTCTTCTCTTTTGCATATACCCAGCCAAGCTTATAATGCAGCTCCGCATCCTTAGGATTTTTCTCTATTGCATCGTTAAGTTTCTCTATGGTTTCATCGGGAGAAACCACTTTCTGTTCAAAAAAACCCACTTCCTCCGAAAACTGTTTATGCGCCGTAAACGGCTGTAATATTGCGCTTAAGGAAATAATGCCGAGCGGGATAATTATTATCCAGCACAGTATTCTGATAAGCTTCCTCTGTGAATCTTTCTCTGCCCTGAAAACCAGCTTCCTGTGTTTCCCGCAGGAGGCCATCATGCCCATGATGAAATAAAGATAGATTGCCTCCACAATAAAGCGGATGCTTACTGAAAAAAAATCCTGGATTAGTATGCCTGCCCCGCTTGATAGAAACCCTGCTGTAAGGTAACGCATATTCCTGTCATCTGCAGTTAGTGATTTCAGCTGATTTATTCCTGCGCGGAAAAAAGCGAATATTAACCATATAAAAAATATCAATCCGGCAATACCCGTTTCAGAAAACACCTGAAGAAACTCATTATGGGTATAATTAACGATAAACTTATCCTGAGGCAACCTGCTGATCAATTCACCTGAAGCATACTTCGGAAAGTATATATGATACGCTCCTATACCCACACCTAAAGGATTTTTCAGCCCCATAACGAGAGTATCTCTCCATATCAGGAGCCTTTCAGTGGGCCTCTTTGCCACCTGAATGAATTCCCTTACAAATCCCCCCTTGATAAGAATGAACACCAGCGCCAGCAGCAATACAGACCAGACTGCCGTCATATTTTTTGATTTTGCAAGTTTTTTCAGGTTTGGTTTAAGCAATACAATGAACAATACAACCGAAGCTGTAAAGCCAAGCCAGGCGCCGCGAGAAGCGGCTATCCATAGATTGAATAAGAGCAGGCACAATATGATAAAATTTAAAACTATAAATTTTCTCTTCATTACAAGCGCCAGGGCCATAAACACGGGAATAGTGGTGACAAGATATGCAGCATAAAAATTCGGATTGCCAAATGTTGTAAAAGGCCTCGTGTTAGGGTCAAAATAAGCAAATCCAAAGAAATTTCTTATAGGAAGATGGAATATCTTATCAAGTGAATCAAGAAATCCTGCCACTCCTGAAAACATTCCGGTAATAAGGTTTCCCGGGTTATTTGCTGCAATATATGAGCCTATGCCATGAATTGCAAGGAATATGGCAGCAACATACCATGCTTTTATTATTGTTATCCTGTCCTTATCTTCCACTATGCAGTTGGCTGTACCATAAAAAATAAGCATACAGAAAATACTGCTCTCAAAAACAGGTTTTGCGACCGCCCTATCGTTGGATATGATATAAAAAAATGAAATCAGGATTCCGTAAAGTAAAACAGGCAGGTTGAGTATATTCCTCTTAAAAGACATTTCTCCGTAATACGCTATTTTTAACATCCAGGCAATAACTAAAATTATTATTGCCAGTTCCATTGCAAACAACTTATAGCGTGTTAATTTTACATCAACAGCGAGGGTTGAGAACACTGTAAAAAAGATGAATATCCAGGGAGTGATTTTATTAAGAAGTTTTATCATAAAAATAGGCCTCGGTATTTCCACATAATGATATTGTACAGAGTACGGTTGTATCTATTCCGAATAAGTTATATAAAGCGGCTTTCCCTGTCTGACTATGTCAAACATTACTCCGGAAGACAACTTCACTCTATCTGTAGCGTTTTTGAATTCTATTATAGTCGTTATAGCCTGCTGGTTAACACCCTTTATCAGGTCGCCTTCCGCCAGCCCGATATCATCCGCCTTGATTGCCGGATCCACACTTATAACCACAACGCCTTTCTCCTGGTTATCTATGCCGTATTGCTGGGCTATATTCTCGGATACTGGCATGACTTCCATACCCATCCATTTAATGCTTGTTTCTTTTTGTTCTGACTTCGGCTGTTCTTTCTTAACCTCTCCCGTCTCATTCGGCATCTCTCCCAGTTTTACATTAAGCATCGTTTGCCTGCCGTTCCTTATAACGGCCACCTTTACCACTTTGCCGGGCTCTGTCTTGCTCACTATATCCTGCAATGCCAGCTGGTCCTTTATTTTTATCCCGTCCACCTCAACTATTACATCGCCTCTTTTGATACCGCCTTTTTCTGCGGCTGAACCTTCTATTACGCCGTTTACAAGAGCACCGAACTTTTCGGGCAGGTTAAAATTCTTCACCATTACATCATTAACAGGTGTGATTTCTATTCCAAGCCAGCCTCGGACAACCTTTCCTTTATGTATAAGGTCGTCCAGTATTTCTTTTGCCTTGTTTATCGGTACGGCAAACCCTATCCCGGCAAATACTCCGGTGGGAGCATATATTGCAGTATTTATCCCTATAACCTCTCCCTTAATATTAAGCAGAGGCCCGCCGCTATTGCCCCTGTTAATGGAGGCATCAGTCTGTATCATTTCCCTGTAAGTTTTTCCCTCAATGTTCAGCGACTGCCGCTTTGCGCTTATTATGCCTACAGTAACGGTCTGTTCAAGGCCAAACGGCGACCCTATCGCTATTGCCCAGTCCCCGATACGGATATTATCAGAATTCCCGAGCGGCGCATAAGAAAATTCATTGTTGGAACTTATTTTTATTACCGAAAGGTCTGTCCTTGAATCTTTTCCTATCACCTTTCCTGAGAGTGTCTTGCCGTCCGAGAGTGTTACCTTTATCTCGTCAGCGCCTTCAATCACATGATAATTTGTAAGTACATAGCCCTTTGGGTCAATGATTACTCCGGAACCGGTGCCTTCCATCTTCCTCTGGGGCATATTCTCCCTGGGTACATTTTTCCTGGGTGTGCCAAAAAATTCAGGAAAAAAATCCTCAAAAGGGTCTCCAAAATAAAAGTTATTGTACGGGTTCTGCAATTTAAGCAATTGCACCACGCTGATATTCACAGTTGCAGGTTTTACCGCTTCTGCAACATTGGCAAAAGAGTCCTGCAGGTTATAAACTTCTTTTAACACATCTATTTTTTTAGGTAACGAATTTCTGTCTGCTATCAGTCTTAATTGTGAATTAAACCCTCTCTGATTTGAAGCTCCCCAAAAAACCAGAAGCCCCACCAGCAAAAACAGAAGCCCCATTAAAAGCCTATAATGCTTTTTTTCATTATTTTCCATATTTACTCCTCTTCCTTAAGAAACCCATAGCACTTTACAAGAGCATCTTCATCACCAAAGCTGCCTGGTTTCAGTATGATACTATATCTATTTTCCATATCGCTGCATAATGCCATCCCCGGAAGCACCGAGCGCAAAAGCCTTAATTTCCCGATATTCAGCACCCTGCAGACATTTACGGCAGTATCCCCGCCGGCAAGTATCAGTTTTCTGAACAATCCTTTTTTGCAAAGCGTTCCTGCAAGCTGTGAAAGAATATTCATAACTCTCCGGGGGTCTAGCTGCTTTGACTTGCTCAGGGCAAATATTAACATAGACTTGCCTTGAGATTTTTCCATGGAATCAGCCGTGCCGCTTGTATCCAGCCAGTTTGCCAGCTTTACCTTATTTTCCGAAAAATCTACCGGCACGAACATAATCTCGCTAATACTGCTGAGTTTTTCTATCTGACTGTAAGTCGTTCCATTCCTGCTGCCGGAAATTAAAAGCACGGGATTTAAGGATTTCGTGTCAGTTTTTTTCAAACTGCTGTTTTTAATGCTTTTTCGCCGCGGTTTTCTCCCGGTCCAGGCTTCTACAAGTTCCTTTGCAAAACCGGCAGAACCAACTACAACTTCCAGCTCTGACCTTGAAATCTCTTTTACAAACTCTTTCACATCATCTCTTGAGCTGGCTTCGCAAACAATGATGAAATCCGAATTTTTTGTCTGGTTTGCAAGCAAGGTAGGAATATGGGACTCCAATACAGGATTCCTTGAGTCAGTTGCAAACTCCGTCTGGGTGACCAATTTGTCATATACAAGCAGATGCCCATTTACGGTAGTCCTGCCCATATCGGGAAATGCGGCGCAAAAAGGAAGCACCTCTATGTCAAACTCATCAAACAACGCATCTATTTCAGCCCCGATGTTGCCCCTCAGGGTGGAATCTATTTTCTTGAATACGCTGGTTACACCCATAGCTTTCAGCTGTCTGGAGGCATTTTTTACCTTATCATATGCCTTTTTCGGGTCATCAAAACGGCTGTCTGTATTTATAATATAAACTTCAGGAATATTCTGCTCTACAGCGTATTCACCTTCCTGAAACACCTGAATAACCGTACTAAGCCCTGCATCGGCAAAATGCAGGCCTGTATCACCAGCTCCGGTTAAATCATCAGCAATAATTCCTATCATAATTAAAAAACCGTAATCCCGTAGGCAGCAGGCCGTAGATCGCCAAAAGCAACAGCGAAGACAACAACCGCAGACCGCAGATTGCAAGAACCAACAACGTTTTATTTTATCGTCGATACGTATTCCCGTAGTACCGGTATTTCCGTCCAACCGAAACTACTTAATCGTCGTTCGTCGTTACGTATTTCCGTCCAACAGCAACTGCTCTTATAATTGTTGTTTCACGGATATACGGAAATACCGAACGACGGTACGACCGTTTTCTATTTTGTTCTTGGAAACAATGGCTGCCCTTTGTTGACTTTGGTTCCGGGTTTTAACCTGCCCCATGAAATATCTTCCAGGGACATTTCAGCTATTTTACCTCCTGCCCCCAGCTGTTCCCACATCTTTTCTGCGGCCTGCGGCATAAAAGGCGCTAAAAATAATGTTATTATTCTCAATGTTTCCAGAAGGCTATAGATAACAGCCTTTAATTTATTGCTGTCCTCTTTTGCCAGTTTCCATGGAGAAGTAACTTCAATGAACTTGTTTGATTCCCTGACAAGTTTTAATATTTCCGCCAGAGCGAAACTTATTTCATAAGCGTTAAAACCTTCAATGATACATTTGGTGGTTTTATCAACCATTTTTCCCAGCTCGGTATAATCTATGGAACAATCAGGTACCTCGCCGCTGAAGTATTTTTCAGTCATAGTAAGGGTCCTGTTCAACAGATTGCCTATTTCGTTTGCAAGTTCCGTATTATAGCGTTCAAGCATTGCTTTTTCAGAAAAATCTCCGTCAACGCCGAAAGGCACCTCCCTGAACAGGAAATACCGGAAGACGTCAACGCCGTATTTGTCCGCCATTATGACAGGGTCAACGACATTCCCCTTTGACTTTGACATTTTTTGACCATCTACAGTCCACCACCCATGACCAAAAACCGTTTTGGGTATTTCAATGCCCAGCGCTAAAAGCATCGCCGGCCAGATTATAACGTGAAACTTGAAGATTTCCTTCCCCACGATGTGCAGGTCTGCAGGCCAGAATGTAGAAAACTTCTTATCGTCCCTGCCGTAACCTGCCGCACTGATATAATTGATCAAAGCGTCAAACCAAACGTATATTGTATGCTTATTGTCAAAAGGCACCGGTATACCCCACTTGACCGCCGTCCTGCTGACGCTGAGGTCCTTGAGCTCTCCCTTTACAATGTTTATCATTTCCATTTTTCTTGAAGAAGGTTTCATGAAATCAGGGTTTTTTTCATAATAAGCCAATAACGGTTCCCTGTATTTTGATAATTTGAAGAAGTAACTCTCCTCTTTCAGCAGTTTCAGCTCCCTGCCGCAATCAGCGCATTTGTTATCCTGGACCTGGGATTCCACCCAGAAGGTTTCGCACGGCGTGCAGTATAGCCCTTCATACATACCTTTGTATATGTCTCCCTTTTCATAAAGGGTATTAAAAATCCGCACAACAGCCTCTGTATGCCTGCCTTCGGTAGTCCTGATGAAATCATCGTAGGATATATTCAGCCGCTGCCATACTTTCCTGTCATGAGCCACCACCTTATCTGCCAGGGCTATCGGCTCAAGCCCTGCAGCTTTGGCGGCATCTTCAATTTTCTGTCCGTGCTCATCCGTTGCTGTAAGGAATAAAACATCATCTCCCGCAAAACGCCTGAACCTTGCAATAATATCCGTGGCTATAGTGCAATACGCATGGCCTATGTGCAGGACGTCATTCACATAATATGCGGGCGTTGTTATGTAAAACTTATTTCTCTTCATTTTCTTTCTTGTCTTTCTTTATCCCAAGTTTGCCCAATATTCCGGAAGCTATTTCACTTACAGGAATACTTTCCACTTCACCGTTTTCATACTTTACGGATATCCTGTTCTTTAAAACATCAATCTCCCTGACAATCGCGGCACCTTTTTTCGTGTTCACTTTCGAGCCCTTTCGGGGAAAATGTTTTTTTGCATTCTTATAGAATTCATCCTCGTATGAAAGACAGCACATAAGCCTGCCGCATATTCCCGATATTTTCGTAGGATTGAGCGATAGTTCCTGTTCTTTGGCCATATCAATTGAAACTGGCTTGAAATCTTTTATAAATGTGCAGCAGCACAGTTCCCGCCCGCAGCCGCCGTATCCTCCCATGAGCTTGGTCTCATCCCTTACACCTATCTGTACCATCTGTATTCTTGTCTTGAAAATGTAACCCATGTCCTTTACAAGTTCGCGGAAATCTATTCTGCCTTCGGCGGTATAATATATAAAAAGTTTGCCCCGGTCAAACGTGTAGTCCACCGCAGTGAGTTTCATGTCAAGCTCCCGCTCTTTTACCTTCTGCAGCACCTTATAGAACGCCTCTCTTGCTACCCTCTCGTTCCCTTTTATTTTAATGTCGTCATTCGGATTCATCTTCCTGATTATATGATACAGCTTATCCTTTATCCTTTCCACCATCTTTTCAGGCGATACTAT
>Ga0315284_10010034_pt1 | contig 13480 bp, 14 predicted proteins | sample YL17G09_16_MG_FD_203696 | JGI IMG/M metagenome (GOLD analysis project Ga0315284, IMG submission 203696) | Sediment microbial communities from Yellowstone Lake, YNP, Wyoming, USA - YL17G09_16 | ecosystem: Environmental > Aquatic > Freshwater > Lake > Sediment | place: USA: Wyoming | collected...
CTTATGCAACAGGAAAATCCAGTTGGTTATCAGAATTTAATACAGGGTAGGATGAATAGTGGTGCAATAAAGGCGGGATTGTCTGCTGGGGGTGGGGATACTGCCGCTGACCTTGCAAATGTAGACCCTGCATTAGTATTTGCATTAGAGAGATTTAGTGCAGGTAATCCTAGTATTTCCGATTTAGAATTAATAAACCAAAGTAATCTCCTGTACAATAATTTAACAGGCCAGGCTACATGGGTAGGAAAGGATTTAGGTCTACCTGATGTTTCAATTTACGCAGGTATGCTTGGAGTAACTGAGGCATCGTTTAGGACTACAGGATTGGGACCTAGGACAGGAGCTGAACAGGCATGGTTGGCTGGTCATGAATTACTTAGTCCTGAGTGGGCAAAGACTAAGCCAATCCTAAAGGCATTTTATGCACCTTCTGGTTCAAAAGATGCTGAGGGTTTAGATAAGTTTGTTCAGGCATTAAAACCTGTATGGAATCCTAATCATGACAATGGTCCTGGACAGGACAAGGGTGCGATGGAGTTATCACCCTTTGGTCAGTTTGCTGTTCTACATATGCCTGTTGGTATTTCACAAATTGCATATGGATTAGATGTTGGTGATAGTTTCTTAATTCCTTACTACCTTGCAAGGGGTGATACTGAAAGTGCAAAGGATGTAAGGGATGCTGCTATTCAGAGTTATATTAATGTTGACATGGCAGGGAAGGGTGATATATCAGTTATAAGGGATTATACTTTAGGTAGAGGGACTTCTCCTAATCATACTAAGATTGAGAATGCACTCTGGATGAGTATAGCGTTACCTGCTACTGCAGCAGCATTTAAAGCAGCATTTGGTGTTGATATTCCTAAGGATGTAGTTGATGATAAAGGTAATGTGATTAAATCTGCTGCTGACCAAGTCAATGATATGCAGGCTGGTGGGAAGGGTATATCGGATGCACAGATTAATGCTAGGGAGGGTGCTAAGGCAGCAGCTGAATGGGTTTTGAGACATCCTGAGGTAGTTGGGTTGGATAAATATCCTGAACAACCTGTTGCTACTAAACCTACCTATGCGGGTGCTCCTTGGAGTCAAACTGAGGCACAATTTGCAAAGTCGTTACAGGCAACTCCTACTGAATCAGTATATGGATTTGTTAAGGAGAATGTTGAAAATCCGGTAGCGAGGGCACAATGGGCTGCACAGGGATGGATTATTCCTCCTGAATGGGGTCCTACTACAGCTGATAAAGCATCTCCTGTTGTTCCTACCGCTAGAGGGACTGTTGGACAGGATTCTAAAACTGCTCTAGAAACTCCTTCGGATTTAGCTATTCCTAAAGGTACTCAACTTTCCAATGCTACGGTTATTGATAGGTCATTTATTCCTAATGCAGGATTTGTTGCTTGGACTGGTGCTGATGGTAAGAGTTACAGAGTTGATACTGCTTTAGGGAATTTATGGGTAGATGGAAAGTTAGTTGGAAAGGCGTATGCGGATGGGAATTATGTAAGGTGTACGAGTGGTCAATGTATATATGGGCAGGAACAGAGTATTAAGGATGAAGTAAGAGCTTATGACTCTTATAGGACTGGTCAGTTAGGAACTAAACCTGCTGTTGTAACTCCTACTCCTGTTACTCCTTCAACTACTCCTGCCTATGCTGCTGGAGTTGTTCCTTTTCCTGGTTCGGGTAAACCTATTCCGGCTGGTGACAAATTTAATTATGCTGTATTTGATAAGACTGTTACAGCGTATAATAAGTCAGATATAAAGGCGGGTGGTGATTATATAGGTAATACTTACCCTAAGTATCAGTTTCCTGGTGTATCTTATGTTCAGTCAGATGGTGAATTATCTTCCGCAATAAGTAAACCTGGGTATACACTTGTTATATATGGTGGTGAAGGTTGTGCCTTCTGTGCAAGAGCAACTGCTAGGGCCTCTGTACTTGCTGATAGAGATGGTTTAAATGTAGTTTATGTTGATACTCAAAAAACTGGAATCCAGTCTCCTTCAGGAAGTTGGAGCCCTGGTATGGAATTGTATAAAGATGGGATAAAGACATCTAATACTCCTTTTGTGGGAGATGTTGTTATTGATAGTATTGCACCAATAGTAGAAGGCCAAAAGACTTCATATGTAGCTCCTGGTGGTGGTAAAATAGCTACTATGCCTCCTACTGGTACTAAGGTTTCGGCGATTGCTGGTGAGCAGGCTACTGCTACTGGGGTTAATATCCCCTTCCTTAAACCATTGAGTGATGCTTTGGGTGGAGTAGGTAACTGGTGGTTAGAGAATGTTAAAATAGAAAAACAGAAACCTGGGGAGGTTATCCCAGGTGTACCAACTCTTGAACCTTATGCTAAATCCAGTGCATATATGCCTTCTGTTACCAAGAATGATGTAAAAGAGATGACTACGGGACAATTGGGTACTTTGAATCCTTCAAGAGGAGAGGATGTTGCTTTTTATAGGGCATATAAGAGTGATCCTATAGGTGCATTATCTAAGGGAGTAAATCCTACTCAGGCATTATGGGCTCTAAGTTTGGAGGGAGCTCCTCTTATTGCACAACTTAATAAAGGTACTACTCCTAGTCTTACAACTTATACTTACAAAGATGAATCGGGTAAGGAAAAAACTGTTAATAAAGGTGATAAGATTTTTGTTGGTGATGTAAATGCTTATAATCAGTATAATGAATTAGATAAATCCTTAGGTGCTGTTAGAAGTCAGTACCTAACAACTGATGCTAAAGGTACACCAGTTTGGAAGGACAATACTCCTGATACTGTTGTTAATAAGTTTAATACTGATGTTGCTACTTTTAATAACTTGGCTAATAAGATAAATGAATCTTCCAAGATTAGTGGTGATTTAAAATCTAAGATAGATATTTGGCAGACTAAGGTTAATGAAGCCCAGAAGTCCCAAGGTGAGATGGCTAAGACTGGTATAGGAGCGATGTACCTTATACCTATAATAGGTGCTCCTTTAGCTGGTGCTACTGTACTTCATCAGACCTGGTTGGGGCCGGGTGAAACTAATATTGAAGAGAAAGTTGAAGGAACTATAGTTGGTGTTACTTCTTTATTGGCACCATTTGGTGGTTTAATTGGTAAGTTACCTGGTGTTAAATCAATTGGTACTAGGATAGGATCTGTGGGAGAATTTCCTTATAAGCCTATTAGGGCTAGTTATGAATTAGAATCTGCTTATAAAGGTGTTACACCAACAGTAAGAACTGCTTTATCTCCTGCTGAAGCTGGTATAGCAAAGTTACCTTCTTCGAATATTCCTGTTGCTCCCGGATTTGGTGCACCTAATTTGGATGTTGCGTTTGGTTCTGCTGGCGTGGAGAGTGATGTTATTGGACAAATTAATTTAGTTAAATCTGGTAGTAAACCTCTTGCTGCTTATTTACCAGAGGGTCCTAGGATTTACGCTGAATCTATAGGATTGAGGAATATTAAGGTGGGAGAGAGTACCTGGACTGATACTACAGGTAAAGTTTTTAAGGGTGACAACTGGTTTACTGTGAGACCTGGGGAAGAGTGGCGGGCCACTCAATTCGCTAAATATCCCGTTGATTTAAATACCTGGGATGTGAAAAACCTTACAAATAGGGTGGCCCAGAGTAAATTAATGGGTTACAGTGATGCTGAAATTTATAAGTACTTTACAGCTACTGACAAAGCTTTTAGGTATAATCCCACAGAGGTTGGAAAAGCATTAGAAGTTACTAAAGATGTTACTCCTGGTCTTTTTAAACAGGGTTTGTACGAGAAGTATGGTACTAGTTTATCTGTACCAGTTAGTACTTATGCATTAGAACCTACTGGTGAAATTATGTCCTGGAAGTCTCAGTTACGGAAGATGGGATTTAGAAATGTTGGTGCAGAAGAAAATCCTATTGCATTTCCAATGTATACTGAAGAGGGAATGCCTATTGTTACTAACTTATCAAGTGGTCCATTTTTCCAGTGGCCAAAGGGTACAGGTGGATATATTGGTCCTGGTAGGTTAGGGACATTCCAACCTGAAGGGTGGTTAGGCAGGGGTGGAGGACCTTCACAGGTTCCTATTAGCCCACTGCCTCCGGGAGCTTATAGTGACCTATCTAACTTGTTAGCTGGGATGGAAAAGTATTATGTTCCGGTTGGAGCTACAGTTGGGACTAGGGCAGTACCTGGTTATAAAACGTTTCAGTATGGAGAGTTGGGTCCAGGTGGAAGGGTGGCTACTGGATATTTACAAACTACTACTACTCCCACTACTCCTATTGTAACTGGGTTACCTAGGGGTATTTTTAGTACTACTTCAGTTCAGGGTGGTGGTTTATTAAGTACTGCTGTTACTAATACTAATTTATTTCCCTGGTTAGCTCCAGGTTCCTTGTTAGGCCCGAAATTAAGTAATATTGTTAGTCCTTATCCTGCAGGTGCAGTTTCACTTGCTCCAAGAGTTTCTCCAATTCCGGGTAGAGTGGAAATACCTGGGCAGGAGACATATCCTGGCGCTGATTGGCAAAGATGGGTTAGGATGAATCCTAGTTTACAGCCTAATTTTGGTTTGGCCACTCAGGTAGGTAATATTGCGTTCCCTGCAGTTGGTCCTTTGGGTCTAACTAGGACTATGACTCAGACTCTACCCACTACTGTCCCTAAGGCAGCTGTTGTTACTACGACTACTACAGTACCTCCCTATACTCCGGTACCTGCAACTACCACAACTCCTAAACCTACTACTACAATTCCACCTGTTATTCCTCCTCCGGTTATTTTCCCTCTTGGTGTTAGTGTCCCTGGAGCAGGAATGATGGGTGGGGGTATAAGGAATCTATTAGAGGGTAAGAGGTGGGACTTTCCATTGTTACAGGTTGTTATACAAAATCCTATAACTGCTAAGTCAATTAAATCTGTTATAGCTAGAAAGAGATCTAAGGCTTATGGTGGGAAGCAGAAGGGTAATTACCCGGGTGCTACTGGGATACACTTTTAGGGGGATATTGATATGCCCACTATTGCAGAGTTAACATGGGATGATATAAAAGGTAAGAGGTTTAGACTTACTGGTAGTAAGGAGGATCAAGTTAATCGCCTTGCGGGTTATGTTAGTTCATATTATAGTAAGTATTTGCCTGAGGATAGAGCAAGGATCTATGGTGCAGCTGGGATAGTCTGGCTTGAATTACAATTATTCAGAAAACCTGAGGTTATTATATCTAAATTAGTTTCTGGTTCCAAGAAAGATACTAGTCCTGAGGACTTGGATATAGTTGAAGAATGGTTAACTGAGTTGATTGGTATTTGGTTGGGCCATGGCTGGATCAAGGAGGATAAGAGATGAATGGTAATTTAATGCCTATACCTAAAAATTTTATGAATGTACCACAAGATAATGCTAATCCTGATGATACTATAAATCCTATTGATGGCAGTACTCAGGCATTAAATCCTTTTGGTATACCTTCTCCCAAATTAGCGGTAGGTGGGATTGGTAATGGTTCACAGGGATTAAATCCTATTGGTGGTTTATCTGATATATCAAGTGGTTTAGCTATAAATCCTAAGTTCAGTCCTAAGAATTCGCCTATAGGTAAGGTTTCACTTATCGCAAGTGAGAAACAGGTACAGGGGGTATCAGGCAGTAAGATTTCGATGATAGAGATATTACCTGGTGTATCTCCTGATGAGTCTGTATTTACTAAACCCTTTGGTAATTTAAGTAAGTTTAAGAGTATGACTCCAGGTGTAAAGGGGGTAAGGTAATTGATTAATAAGGATGATATAGATAGGTTAGAGAAACTTCTAAAGGAACAAAAGAAGGCTAAGAGTACTCAACTGATTGAGGGTGCATTAAAGAAGGCTGGTGGGTTAATTTCAGGTAAGAGGATAACTCATCCTGATAAGTTGATTAAGAATCTGGATTTATATACCCCTTCAGGATTAAAAGCTAATAAGAATATCTTATTACCTATGAAGAGACATCCTTTAGGCAATATACCAAATCCTGGTAATATAAATGTAAAGCAGGGTTTAAAGGTTAGGAAGGATTTATTTAATGTTAGGAAGATGAGGCTATTTTAGGAGTTTCAAATGCCTTGGTGGATTGTTGATATAAATTCTAGGGGTAAACCTTTAATCTTTGGTCCTTATATTTTGGAGGATAAGGCTGATAAGTATAAGGATAAGAATTGTAATAAAATTGCAGAAGTATTTGAGTTGTCTACAAGAGATAGTATACGGGCAAAGGATGATTTGAAGGGTGATATTACAAGGATGATTAAAAGGTGGTCTGAACTACAAAGTTCTTCTCCTGGGAGTTAAAATGCCATTTTGGATTGTTGATTCAAATAGTAGAGGTGACCCTGTATTACTACCTCCTAAGGGTCAGAAGCCTTTCGAGTTATATTCCAGGGCAGAGAGTTATAAGGATGAGAAGTGTACGCTACATGCTGAGGTTATAGATTTACCTACTACAAATAGATCAAGGGCTACACAGATGATGAAGGCTAAGAGGGTTGATAAGTTTAGTAGTACTGAATTGGGAATGAGAAAGTTTAGACATCCAAAGGGAGGGTAGTATTATTACAACTAAGGAATCGGGTTATAAGAGAATTCTTAAGAATAGGAATGGAGCTGTCAATTGTCCTTTTTGTCATAAGAGGGTTGGGGTACAGTTACCTAAATGTAAGCATTATGATGGCTGGGATATGAGTGTTAAGACGGGTAAGTTTGAACATTATTTTGTGTAGGGGAGGGTAATGGTTAGCTTTACTTATAATTCGGATATAGATGCGGGTTTTATGATGATAAATCCTTCGAGGAAGTTAAATGTTAAGAGGTCAGTACAGATACATCCCAAAAATGTTACACTTGATTTAGATGAGGATGGTAATTTAGTTGGTATTGCGATATTTGGTTTTGAAGGTAAGTTAGGTAAGGGACCAAAGAGTTGGTGTTAAAGGTAGGTTGAAGTAAATGGTTGAATTTAAGAGGAGTGAAAGTGCATTAAGGAAATACATTAGTGATACTGTAGACAGATTTGAGGAGGAGCATGGCAGATTTCCTTATAAGGATGAGGCTCATACTGCCGTTGTGGGTAGACTATGGGCTACTGCTGCTCAGTCTAGTATATCCCGTGATTTGACTTACCTTGAGAAACATTTTGATAAGGCTATTGATGAATTAATGTCTGAATTTTATAAATAGAGGTTGAAATAGATGCCTAAAGTTAAGACTAAGATTAAGAAGTATAAAAGGATACACTGGGGTAAGGAGAAGCATTGGCCTAAGCCAACTGCAGGAGAAACCTGCCATGATTGTGGTGTTCTTCCTGGTAAATTGCATGTTTCTGATGTTGGGTTTATCTGCGATGTAGAGGAATGTCCTATTTGTTATAGGCAGTTACTTAGTTGTGGCCACGCTAAAGATATTTTTCCAGGTTACCCTAAAAGAAGGTCACCTGTATCACAAATGTCGTTAAAGGAATTTACTGATTGGGTTTATAATAAGACTAAGGGAGGTTGATTAATAATGGGAGAAGGAAGTAATGTTGATACAAGATTTCTTAAGAAGATGATGGCAGGTAGTTATAATGACCCTTATGCATATGTAAGGCCTGACCAAGTAGCAGGTATTCAGGAATTAATTGATGTGGGTCATCTTACACCTGAGGAACGACTTGTTAGGTCCTGTATTAATGATGGTATAATTGATGTTGATGGTATTTCAGGTGCTACAGGATTACCTTCTGATAGACTATTAAAAGCTGCTTACACTTTGGAACAGAAGGGATGTCCTGTTCCTGTGACACTAAAAAAAGAATTAAGCCTACTCCAAGGTTAATTGAAGATAATGCTAATCTTGGGTAGGTTGTTTTAAATGGTAGATTATAAAGAGGTTTTTAGAATGGTTGCTGATAGTATAGTTGACCCAAAAGTTTATACTGATATACAGAAAAATCCCTATTTTAACTTAATGAGTGCGGGTGAACGGAGCGCTGTAAATCAGGCTGCATCTTCTGCTATTCCTCCTGTTAATTCGGTTAAGTTATCAAGCGGGGAATATGTACTACAGGATTATTTTAATAAATTGGATGATGAGTCAAAGGCTCAACTAAAGGCAAGAGGTACTGAGGGTTTTAAGGTTTGGTTTGGAGAAACTTTCACTAAGGTTGGAGATAAGGGTGATTATATTAAGAATGAGGTGTTAAATCCATTACCTACTGATGAAAGGGATTATTTGGTTAAGAATGGTATAGATGCTTGGAAGGGTCAATACTATACTGCTGTTGGTCCTAATAAAGAGATTGTATCAAATACCTACCTAAACTCTTTACCATCAGATCAGCAGGGTATCTTAAAGAATGAAGGTTTGGAAAGTTTTAGGTCCAGGTTTTACGCTGAGGTAGGACCTAATAAGGAGTTGGTTGCTAAGGATTGGTTAAATACCTTGAGTGATATTGATAGACAGACTGTTAGTAATGTTGGGTTAGAAGCTTGGAAAGCTAGCGATTTTGTAGTGACTGGTCCAAGTAATGAGTTAGTTAAGAAGGATTGGTTTAGCAGCCTTCCTAAAGAGACGCAGGATAAGGTTATGCAGGTTGGTGTTACTGCGTACAATAAGGAGGTAGCTCCTGTGTCTTCTGAGGTATTAAAAGGTTATACTCAGAGTGAGGTTGGTAAATTAAGGGAACATTTTGGTGATAACCTAGATAAGTTTTTAGGTGAATGGGATTATATTACTAAGGTATGGACTTCTCAAAATCCCTATAAGGGTTCCCCCGACTATGCTCTTTTAGCCAAGAGGTGGGATGAGGGTCCTTTTGTTGAAATTGCTAGTGCTGATATCTTGGCCAAGGGTATGTTGGATAAAGGTTTAAGAGAAGGGTCTACTAGTTTACCTAGTCCAAGAGATTTAACGGAGCGGGTCGGCCTCCAGGGCTATGGTGAAAATTTTGGTATGGCTAGAAGCCGTTATAATGGTAGAGGTTATTATGCTGGGACAGGTGGCCCTTATAGGCCTGAGGAAGTAACTAGTGGCCTTGGTAATGGTTGGGGTGGTTGGACTCCTCAAGGTGCTGCTAAGTATATTAGTGAGATGGCAGGTCTTACTAGTTCTACTGATAATAAGTTTTTTAAGACTAGTGCTGCACCAGAAGGGTGGAATCCTTCTTGGTTACAAATGGAGGAAGTTCCTGGATCTGAGATTGTTGAAGCTACAGATACTGTAACTGCACTTGGAGAGCATCTTTTGGGTACTAAGATTAAAACTCCTAAACAGTATAGGACTAAAATAGTGAGTGTTGCAAAGGGTATAAGGGTATAAGTTGTTTAAGTCTAGGATAGGTTCTACCATCGGGTTAGTATTTATACTGATAGGACTATTTCTGTCTTATGCTATCCCTGTTTTTGCTATAGGAGACCCATCGGGTGCCTTGGAAATATATTCCTGTAAGGCCTTTCAGAATTTATGGGTAAATGGCGACCAGCTGTACGTTGTTGAGTATAATATCCCTTATACTACATTGCCCTCTGAAGCTGCTAGTAGTACATTTATATTTTCTATAATGAGTGGTGCTACTACAATCTGTTCTATTCCTGTAAATTATTATAGGAATAATATAATTTCTATTTACAGGGCTCCTAGTGATAACTTGACCTGGGGTGCACCCTATAACTGTAGTATTGGTAGTGCACCTACTATTATATTTCCTAGTGGACCTCCTGCTCCCGCTTTAAGGTCACTTGGACCAGCGTCGTGGATAACAGGAACTATGAGTCAATCAAAGGCACTCCTTGGTGATTATTTAACCCAGTTAGTACAGGACTTAGTAAATAGGGGATGGACTCCTTCCTTACTTACAGCTGATGGTAAGATAAATGATTCTGGTAAATTACTTTTGAGTGAGGATATACCTGGGATAACAAGTATATGTCCTAGTATATTCTCTACATACTCGACTACACCTACATTTACTAGGGAAACTACTCCTACATCCCTACAGACCGGTTTTGCAACCGCTATGGGAGCTAATCTAAGGACAACGTTACAGGGATTAAGTCTTTGGATAATGGGTAATGCTAATTATTGGATGTTTATGGGAGCAGGTGGTTTAGCTTTATTATGGTTTGTATTAGCGGGAAGGATATTTACAGCTACAGGTAGCTTACCAATAGCCTTAGTTGCCTCTGTACCATTCCTCTTTATGGGTACTATATTAGGATTGATACCTGTTGCTATAATGTGGGCAGTTACTATAATAGCCGTATTAGTATTTGGTGTTGTGTTTATATTAGGTAGGTTAGCATGAGTAAGTATAGAGTTATTAGTTTAATACTTGCTGTATTGATAGCCATTCCTGCTGTTTTATTTGGGTTGCTGCCTAACGATATGTGTGGGGCCACGTCTGTAGCAGATAACTATACTTATGTAACTCCTGTTACAGCTACCTCAGGTTGTTCTACTAACTATACTGCTATTAGGCTGCCTATGTATATTAGTAGTAGTGCTTTAAGTGCTGGCGGGTATGTGTTACCAGATTTTAGGGATATACTGCTTGCTAAAGGTCAAATTATTCAGCCATTAACTGCTACTGATATAACTGCCTCTACTTTGTATGTTGCGGGTACTGCTGATAGTGGTTCCACTACTGGCTTGGTAGATTCTCCTACATTACATCAGGCTGATAATTACTGGGTTGGATGTACTGTAACCATTGTTACTACTACAGATAGTTTGGCCCCCCAGGATGAGTATAAAACTGTTACTGGGTCTAGTATAGCGGGGGATAATATAACATTCTCTGCTATGACTGCGCCAGTTCAGGTAGGTGATACTTATAAAGTTACAAATCAGAGGTCAAAGTGGTTTACTTATACTAGTTTAAACCCTTATGAGTCTTCTAGCTTATCCCTATATACTGGTGATCCTGACGCCTATACTAGGGACCAAAGTTTATGTGCATCTACCTCTGATGTTATAAATATCCCGACCAGTGGGTCCCTTAATATAACTGATAACTTGACACTGCAGGCTATCGTAACTCCTTATGATATTCCTGCTGCGGGTTCTAATTATTTAATTCGGAAGGGAACTGCATATGTATTAGGTATCAGGAATACTAATCAGGCATTTACTAGTGTTGATACTGGTGTACCTAATATTTATCAACCCACTACTTATGATGGTTGGATGTATGCACAGAATGCAAATTATGCTATAGCACAGTCTGCAGCGAACGCAACAGCAGTTGATATGGCTGGTGCTGCTAACTATGTAGGACAGACCAATGCTGTTGGTACCATGACTGTATATAGAAGTGGTCTTGCATTTGACACGTCAAGTTTACCTGATGCCTGCACAGTTACAGATGCTACTTTAAAACTTTGGGGTACTACTGATTCATCAGCAGCTGATTTTGTTATAACTATAGTTGATGGACAGGACATACAAAACCCTATGGTTTTGGCTGATTATGGACAAATGTTAGCACGAACTGTTAGTTGGGGTTCAATAAATACTGCTACTTACGTTACGGGTGCCTGGAATAATATACCCCTTAATTCCACTGGGTTAACTAATATCTCTTTAGTGGGTACTACTAAGTTTGGGTTAAGAAGTAATAAGGATATAACTCCAACCGCTCCTGGAACAGATGAGTATTTATCGGTTGCGTCTGATAATGATGGTACAGCTGGTCATAGACCTAGATTAGATGTCACTTATAGTACACTAAGTACAGTTTCTTATGCTGGTTTAGCACTTGGAACTACTTATTATATAAGGTCTACGTATGATACTGTTGGCGGTCTTAATTTATACGTTAATGGTACATTACAAGGAAATGTTGCGGCCTCTGGTGTATTAACAACTGTTACTGATAATGTTACTATTTGTAGTGTAGCCGGTTTAGTTGATAAGTTGAAGATAGGGAATACTAGTCTTACAGCTCCTACTTGGGTGGCCAATTTTGAGTTTGAACCTAATCAGATTAGTAATATAGCTATAACTGATACAAGTCCTTCTGTTAATAATGCGGTTGTGTACTCTTGGTATACTACACTACCCAGTTGCTTAACAGTATCTGTTGGAGCCTTAGGTAGTACTACTACTTGGAGTAGTCCAGGTGGAACTACTGGTACAGCTCCTACTGTATACCCTACTCCTACAGGTGTGACAACTTGGATGTCTGATTTAACTCTTGCACAGGCTACTTTATTACCTATGTATGGTCTGTTTGATCCTGCGTCTACTGCATTGGGTTGGGATGTTAGAGATTTATATAGGGTTATGGCAATATTTACCTCAATTGGTATTGGTGTAGCTGTAGGTGTAATGACAGTATCAGCACTATTAACAGCTGTAGCTGTAGGTATGGTTATGGCATTAGCTGTAGGTGCCCATATTCTTGGTTGGTGGATTGTATTTGTATATGGTATATTATGTTTAGGTTTGATAGTTGGATTAAGGAGTATGTAGATGGGTTGGATGGGATTAGTCTTAATACTTATTACCTTACTTGTTATTATTTGGGTTTATGCTAAATATTACAAGGCTAGATGGTTTATTCAGGTGGGTAAAGAGGTGTATGGTCCATTTAAAAAGTACCAAGATGGTCTAATAATCCTAAGCCTAAATAATATTGAAGGTAAAAGGGTAATATTTAAATCTAAACTAAGAGGTGTTACTACTACTCCTACTCCTGGTAAAAGATTAGATTTTATGGGTAAGAATTAGTAGTAGAGGTTGATTTGAATGGCTGTTAAATACTACGCATTTTTTGCATTTATATGGATAGTAGGAGCATTTTTAGGTGCTATACTTGATTCCGCTATGGTTACTGCTGCTCCAAGTGATTTAGATATTCTGACGCATTCAGAATTTGTTACAATGCCTGTAGTAGGTACAGGAGAGGTTAATTTACCTAAACCGAATTTGAACTTTTTTACATCTATATGGAATATACTAACATTCAACTTCAGGTTTCTCACTGGTGAGTGGGAAATACTACGTTGGATACTGTTTATGCCTTTAACTGTATTAGGTGTTGCTGGGTTAGTATTGACATTTATAGGAATCCTTCAAAAGACTGTATAATAGGAGGTTGTCTTGAGTGGTATAATACTGCTGATTGTTGTACTATTTTGCCCTGTCCTATTACTGTTTTGGAATCAACAGAGGACGGCTGGTAAAATATTGGTATTTCTTTTAGAGGAAGATAAATCCCTAACGCAGAGGTTATTGCCTGTTGTGGGGGATTGGGTGCACGATTATAAGGCAAGTCAGGCTTATTATATATTTCCTGAAAGAGTTAGACTGACTAGATTCCCTTCTGGTTGGCCTACGTTTATCCAACAGATAGTACCTGTTGTAGAGTTACATAGGGGAGATGGTGAACTTTTAGATTGGAATGAATTAGCGAAGAGAACTGTATCAGCCACTGAGGTTGGAGCAGCAATGGAGCCTGA
>Ga0315284_10010036_pt1 | contig 13479 bp, 9 predicted proteins | sample YL17G09_16_MG_FD_203696 | JGI IMG/M metagenome (GOLD analysis project Ga0315284, IMG submission 203696) | Sediment microbial communities from Yellowstone Lake, YNP, Wyoming, USA - YL17G09_16 | ecosystem: Environmental > Aquatic > Freshwater > Lake > Sediment | place: USA: Wyoming | collected...
TCAGCCCGAGATACCCGACCGTTTCAATCAACTTAACCAGGTCGAAACCCATCCACACTCACTCTCTTCCCGCGCGCCGCATCAGGAGTTGGGGAGGGCAAATTATACCCGAGCGATTCGACATCCAGCGCGAGCAGAAGCCCAACAAGGAGTCGATCGCTCCGTAATCCCCGTCTGCCCCGAGTTGAGACTTGCGCGGGAGGGCGGCCGCCTGGAGGACCGTCCGGCACTCGGACTTACCTCGCGTGCACTTGCCTCGCGTGCAGTTGACTCTGTGCAGCCTTGACCCTATACTCGTTCTAGAACTCCGCAGTGCTCCTTCGTTCCCAGCCACCGGTCCAGGTCCTCGGAGGGAGGTCCTGGGCGACGCATTCATCCACCTGGCAGAGAGGAGAGAGGACGATGGCGGATCGACCCTGGCTCAAGAACTACGACCCTGGCGTTCCACGGACACTCGATCTCCCGAAGGTTCCCCTGTTTCGCTTCTTGGAAGACGCAGGCGCCAAACACCCGGACGTCCCGTGCACGATCTTTAAGGGCGCCAAGATCACCTACCGCGAGATGGACGGGCTCGCCAATGCGCTTGCGGCGGCGCTGGTGGAAATGGGCGTCAAGCGCGGCCAACCGGTGGCCATGTTCATGCCCAACACCCCGCAATTCGTGATGTGCTTCTATGGCATCCTCAAGGCGGGCGGCGTGGTGGTGGCGACCAACCCGCTCTACACCCCGCGCGAGATCGAGCACCAGATGAAGGACGCGGGTGCCGAGATCATGATCTTGACGAGCAACTTTTACTCGCGGATCAAGGAAGTGCAGCCGTCCACCAAGCTGAAGAAGCTGATCGTCACGAATATCAAGGAAACACTGCCGCCGCTCCTGCGTGTGCTGTTCACGCTGGCCAAGGAGAAGAAGGAAGGCCATCGCGTTGAATTGGCGGCCGGCGATCTCTGGCTGAAGGACCTGCTGGCCAAATACGCCGGTGCGGCCAAGCCCAAGCTCGACATCGGCCCGGATGATCTGTGCATCTTCCAATACAGCGGCGGCACAACCGGCGTGTCGAAGGCGGCTGTCTCGACCCACATGGCGCTGCTCTCCGACACGCTCGCCATCCGCTCGTGGATGCCCAACTTGCGCGAGGGTCAGGAGCTGATGCTGATGGCCATCCCGCTCTTCCACGTGTACGGTATGGTGGCGGGTATGAGCATGGCGGTGGCCGGCGCCATGCCGATGATCATGATCCCCAACCCGCGCGACCTGCACGATCTGCTGGGATCGATCCAGAAGTTCCGCCCGACGATCTTCCCGGGCGTGCCAACGCTGTACAACGCCCTCAACAACCACCCGGACGTGCGCGCAGGCAAGTACAAGATGGACTCGATCCGCGTCTGCGTCTCCGGATCGGCTCCCCTGATGCGCGAGACCAAGGAGACCTTCGAGCGCCTCACCGGCGGCAAGCTGGTCGAGGGCTATGGCCTCTCGGAGGCCCCCACGGCCACGCACGTCAACCCGCTTAGCGGGCGCAATGTCACCGGCTCGATCGGCCTGCCGTTGCCGGGCGTGGATGCGCGCATTGTCAGCCTCGATGACGGGGTGACCGTGCTGCCGGTGGGCGAAGTGGGCGAGCTCTCGATTCGCGGGCCGATGTTGATGAAGGGCTATCACAATATGCCCACCGAAACAGCCAACACGCTTCGCGACGGCTGGCTGTTCACGGGCGATATCGCCCGCATGGATGCGGACGGGTACTTCTACATCGTCGACCGCAAGAAGGAACTGATCAAGGTCGGCGGGTTCCAGGTGTGGCCGCGTGAGGTGGAAGAGGTGCTTGCCGGCCATCCCAAGGTGCTCGAAGTGGCGGCGGCCGGCATCCCGGATGCCTATCGCGGAGAAACGGTGAAGGCCTGGGTGGTACTCAAGCCGGGGCAGAGCGCTACCGAGGACGAACTGAAGACGTGGTGCGCCGACAAGCTGGCCAAGTTCAAGATCCCCTCGGTCATCGAATTCCGTTCGGAGCCCCTGCCCAAGACGACCGTGGGCAAGATCCTGCGCCGCGAATTGGTGCGCGAGCACAAGGAGAAATCACCGGCCAAGTAGCCGGACCGCGGACGACGCGTGGATGAAAAGAGCGCCGGATCACATCCGGCGCTCTTGGTTCTCCAGGATATCTTGCGCCTGGAAAGCGGCCTAGCTGGTTGCGCCGGCCGGCAACGCCACCCCTTTCGGCATGGGTGTACTGGTGCGCGTGGCGTGCGGCGAGGGGAAAAGTTTCGAAAACTCGACCTCGTCCAGCGTTTCCACTTCGATCAACCGCTGCGCCACCGCATCTAGCTTCTCGCGGTACTCCCGCAGGATGCTTTTTGCACGGTCATACGAGTCGTGCACCAGCGTGCGCACTTCCTGGTCGATCTCCAGCGCCACCTGGTCGGAGTAGTCGCGCTGCTCGCCGATCTCGCGGCCCAGGAACACCAGCTCATCTTTCTGGCCGTAGACCATCGGCCCCAGGCGCTCGCTCATCCCCCAGCGCGTGACCATGTTGCGTGCAAGTTTCGTCGCGCGTTCCATGTCATCGGAAGCGCCGGTGGTGACGTCGTTGAACACCAAGTCCTCCGAGGCGCGGCCGCCCAGGAGGCCCGAGAGGTCGGCCATGAACTTGTTGCGCGAATGCAGCGTGCGGTCTTCCTGGGGCAGGGCTAGCGTGTAGCCGCCGGCTATACCCCGTGCAATAATCGAAACTTTGTGCACCGGGTCGCACTCGGAGATGGCCTGCATGACCACCGCGTGGCCGGCCTCGTGGTAGGCGATGATTCGTTTCTCTTCCTCGCTGATCAGGCGGCTCTTGCGCTCCGGCCCGGCGATAACGCGCTCGATGGCTTCTTCCATCTCCGACATGGTGATCGACTTCTTGTCGCGGCGTGCGGCCAGGATGGCCGCTTCATTGACCATGTTCTCGATATCGGCGCCCACAAACCCGGGCGTGGACTTGGCCAGCGTAGTCAGGTTGACGTCGCTCGCCAACGGCTTGCCGCGCACGTGCACCTTGAGGATGGCCTCCCGCCCGCGCATGTCCGGACGGTCGAGCACCACCCGCCGGTCGAAGCGGCCCGGGCGCATGAGCGCCGGGTCGAGGATGTCGGGGCGGTTGGTGGCGGCCACCACGATGACGTTGGTGTCGGTATCGAAGCCGTCCATCTCAACCAGGATCTGGTTGAGTGTCTGCTCGCGCTCGTCGTGGCTGCCGCCCAGGCCAGTGCCGCGTTGGCGGCCCACGGCGTCGATCTCGTCGACGAAGACAATGCACGGGGAGTGGCGTTTGGCCTGGTCGAAAAGGTCGCGCACCCGGCTGGCGCCGACGCCCACGAACATTTCCACGAATTCGGAACCGGAGATGGAGAAGAACGGCACCCCGGCTTCACCGGAGACCGCCTTAGCCATAAGGGTCTTGCCCGTCCCCGGCGAGCCCACCAGCAGCACGCCCTTGGGAATGCGCGCGCCGAGCGCGATGAACTTCTCGGGTTCTTTGAGGAACTCGACCACCTCGCGCAGCTCTTCCTTGGCCTCTTCCACACCGGCCACATCGTCGAAGGTCACTGTCGGCTGGTCGCCAGTGAACATGCGCGCCCGGCTCTTGCCGAAGGAGATGGCCTGGTTGTTGGTGCCCTGGGCCTGGCGCAGCATGAAGTAGATCAGGCCGCCAAAGAGCAGTACCGGCAGAAGGTAGGTGGCCAGGTTGAGCACCATGCTCCAGTCGCTGGGCTGGCGCACCTCGATGTTGACCTTGCTTGGGTCGAGATCGGCGCTGGTCACCCCATAAGCCTCGAGCTGGCTGGCCAGGCTCGAATCAGGTTCTTTGCGCGACTTGGCCTCCCGACCACCGACGTAAATGATGGCCAGGTCGTTCTCGTTGACCTCGATCTGCTTGACCTTGCCTGCCCGCACATCGGCCGCGAGCTGGTTGATCTGGATGACTTCCGTGCGCGCATTGGAGGCCTGGTATTGCTGATATACCAGCACACCCATGGCCACCAAAACGATGAAGATCGTGATCAGGTTGCGTGTGCGCGACGAATTCACGAATGCCTCCCGGAGGGGAATCCACCCCCGGACTCAGTTCAACGGATAGTTTCGCTCCAATTATACCAGAGGCGTATTTGCGATTCGTTTGATGTCCAAGGACTCATACCGTTCTCACCCAGCGCGAACCAGCCGCTTGTGAAGGCAACTCCTCGCGCTCTACGCCCAAAAAAACACAGTCTGGTACGCCTTGTCATCTCAGGACAGCCGCCCAGATTCCTACTGGCCCTCCCGCCGCAAAGGCCGGCCACTCCGACAGCTTGACGGGATGAGGGCGCGGCGTGTGTGGCCAGCACGGGATACGGGTTCGCGGTTTGACGTGGACCTCGACCGCCAGCGAGATCAGCGTCGCACGCCAGACTCTGCCTGGGGTCAGGTGGGTGAAACGAAGTACAGGAGATAGACCCACATCGTCAGAGGAACCAGCCCGCCGACCGCAATCAAAGCAAGAAACGCGAGGCCCACGGCCAGCCAATCGATCCGTGAAGGAGATCGATTTTCACGAGGCGGCTCGATCCCGCTCAATCCCGCCAACCGAGCCGCGCCCGGCGTGGAGGCTTGCAGCAGCCCGCGCAGGAAACGTGCCGCTTGCTCCCCATTCCTGAACCGCTCGCGTGCCTCCTTCGCCATCATGCGCAGAATGACGGCCTCCACCTCGGCCGGGACGGCGGGCGCAAGGCTGCGCGGGGCGGGAGGCGGGCTCGACACATGCTGCAGTGCGAGCGCTCGCGGATCTTTACCATGGAAGGGGAGATGCCCGGTGGCCATTTCGAACAGCACCACCCCCAGCGAGTACACATCGCTGGCCGGGCTGAGAGCCTCCCCACGCGCCTGCTCGGGAGAGAAATACTGCGGCGTGCCCCACGGTTCCTCCTCGTCCTCGCCCCCGGCCAGCACTGAACGCGCGATGCCGAAGTCGGTCAGTTTGGGCTGCAGGTCAGGGCGCAGCAAGACGTTCTGCGGCTTGACATCGCAGTGAACCAGCCCGGCGCGGTGCGCCAGGCCGAGCCCCTCCGCCAGCTGCAACGCGATCCAAACTGCCTCCTGGGGCGGCAAGGCGCCGCGCCGCGCGAGGTAGCTCTTGAGGTCCGAGCCCTCCACCAGTTCCATGACCATGTAGTACTGATCACTCTCCAGGCCGAAGTCGTAAAGCCTCACGAGGTTTGGATGATCGAGATACGCCAGCGCCTGGGCCTCGTGCAAGAAGCGGCGTTGAAACGCGGGATCGCGCGTGAATTCGTACTTGAGCAGCTTGATAGCCACCTGGCGTCCGAGGGTCAAGTCATGGGCGCGGTAGATGTTGGCCACCGCGCCACTGCCGAGCGGTTCGACCAGGCGGTATCGATTATTGAGGGTCGGCAGGCCGGGCATGGTGTGGGTCATTCTATCAACAATGTCTGCCGGCGAAGCCGGCCGCGGACGGACATGTATAATGCCCCGGCATGAGGTGAGATGGCCATTCGCGCGATGCTCTTGCACAATCCACTGGCAGGGCGCTTCCCATCGTACCGGCTGGTGGTGCGTGCGGCGCGTATCTTCCAACGCCACGGGTGGCGGACCGAGATCCACACCGTGACGGCGCCGGAGCAGGTCGCCGAACGCGCGCGCGCCGCGGCGCGCGAAGGTTATCAGGTGGTCGTCGCGGCGGGCGGCGACGGCACCGCGGGGCAGGTGGCTGCTGGCCTCGCCGGAAGCCAGGCCGCGTTGGCGGTACTACCCTCCGGCACGGGCAATGTGTGGGCTCAGGAACTGCGCCTGCCTCGGCTGGCGTGGTTCGACTGGCTGGCGCTCGATCGTGCGGCGAGCGCACTGGTCCACGGTCGGATACATCGCATCGATGTCGGCCGCTGCAACGGCGAGGTGTTCTTGCTGTGGGCCGGCGTCGGGCTGGACGCCATTGTGGTTCGCCGCAAAGAACCGGTACGGCGATGGCACCGGCAGTTTGCCATGGGCACCTATTTTGCCACGGCGGTCTGGTCGGCCTTGGACTGGCATGGGGTCGACCTTACCGTCCGCACGGAGGACCGGGAAACCCGGGGCCGCTATTTGCTGGCGGTGGTTACGAATATCCATGCCTATGGAGGCGGATTGTTCCAACTCGCGCCCGAGGCGCGGGTCGATGACGGCTGGCTCGACCTGTGGCTTTTCGGAGGACGTTCATTCCCGGAGACGCTCCAGCGAGCCTGGACGCTGTTCACCGGCCGCCATGTGAGCGACCCGAACATCCAGCGAATCGCGTTCCATAAGTTGACCCTGCAGGCAGACACCCCGGCCGGCATCCAACTGGATGGGGAGCCGCGCCAGGGGCGCTTCCCGGTTGAAATCGATGTCTGGCCGCGGGCATTGAACGTCCTCGTTCCGGCCGAGGCGCCGCGCACGTTGTTCGTGGATGGGGTGGGCGAGGCGCTGCCCCAGGCCTGACCCGCGGCGAGCGACGGCGGTGCGCGGCGCGCAGTGCCTCGTACGCCAGGGCGAGGTCGAGCCATCTTCGGTTGATGCGTTCTGATATAATGCGCACTCGCGCACTCGCGCGTGTGAGGAGGCAGCGTGGCAACGTATCTCAATCTGGCACAAGTTGTGCTGGGCGCCGCACTGATCGTGGCGATTATCCTGCAAAGCAAGGGAGCCGGCCTGGGCGGGCTCACCGGCGGTGAGGCGGGTGGCGTCTTCCGCGCCCGGCGCGGTGTCGAGAAGACCCTCTTCAATATCACCATCGTGTTGAGCATGTTGTTCTTTGCCATGGCGCTCATCAACGTCATGGTGGTCGGGTAATCCTCAACCTCGGGCGGCCGCTGCGGCAGGCAGGCGTCGCCGCGGCTCGCACTCCGTGTGGTTCCGCCTCCGCTCCCACACACGAATGAAAAGGTTTCGCTGGCAAATCCTGGTCGCCGTGGCAGGCGTGGTGGCCATCCTCTTGTTGCTGCTGGCCGTCAAGGGCCCTATCTTGCGGCCGAACTCGCCGACGGTGCAGGCCGTGCGCGGCGGCACCTACCGCGAGGCCTTGGTCGGCAGCCTGCAGCGGCTCAATCCTCTGCTCGATAGTTACAACCAGCCCGACCGGGATGTGGATCGGCTGATCTTCTCCGGGTTGGTGGGGTTCGACTCGACGGGCGCGCCCATCCCCGATCTGGCGGCAGGCTGGGTCATCAGCGATGACGGTCTCTCATACACCGTCATCCTGCGGCCGGATGTGACCTGGCACGACGGGGAACCCATCACCCCACGCGACGTTCTGTACACATACGGGTTGCTCCAAGACAAGAATTATCCCGGCCCGCCGGACCTGGCGCGCCTATGGCGGTCGGTCAAGGTCGCGGTGCACGACGAACGGACCGTGGTGTTCACATTGCCCGAGCCGTTCGCACCCTTCTTGGATTTCCTTTCGCAGGGTCTGCTGCCCGAGCATCTACTTCGCGATGTTACGGCGGCCGATTTGGCAGGCCAGACCTTCAACGTATCTCCTGTCGGAAGCGGCCCCTTCCGCCTCGACCATCTGCTGGTCGAGCAGGACCGGATCACTGGGCTTGTCCTTAAGCCGTACGAAAAGCACTACGGCACCAAGGCTTATCTCGAGGAAGTCGAATTCCGGTACTTGCCGAGCGTTGAGGCGGCCTTTGGAGCGCTGGAGGCGGGCCAGGTCATGGGGCTGGGCGGGTTGACGCCGCCGCTTGTGGAACGCGCGCTGCGTATCTCGAGGCTGCAGATGTTCTCGGCTCGCGAACCGAGAATGGCGCTGGTGTTCTTCAATCTCAAGAACGAGGACGTCCCGTTCTTTGCCTCGCGCGAAGTGCGGCGCGCGCTGCTTCTGGCGGTCAATCGCCAGCGGATTATCGACTCGGTCCTCTTCGGGCAGGCGGTGCTCGCTGCCGGGCCGGTGCTGCCGGGCTCTTGGGCAGCCGACCCAGCCATCACACCCGAGACCTACGATCCGCTCCAGACCGAACGCCTGCTGGAGGGCGCGGGCTGGAAGCTGCCCACCGGGGCGACCCCGGGCGATGCCTCCTACGTGCGCAAGAAGGAGGAAACATCTCTTCGATTCACTCTTGCCCACCCGGACGACGCGGTCCCCACCCGAACGGCGCAGATGTTGCAGTCGATGTGGGCCGAGGTGGGCGTGCAGGTGGATCTGCAGGCCGTACCCGCGGGCTCGCTCGTCAGCGACTACTTGGCGCCTCGCTCCTACCAGGCGGTGCTGGGCGATCTCAGCCTGGCGCGCTTCCCCGACCCCGACCCGTACACCTTCTGGCACCAGACGCAGATTTCGAGCGGCCAGAACTACTCCCAGCTCGACGACCGATCGATCAGCGAGGTGCTCGAGATCGCGCGCACAGAGCCCAACCCTGCCAACCGGGCGAAACTGTATCGCTCGTTTCAGTACCGTTTCAACTACCAGGTGCCGGCGCTGGTGCTGTGGTACCCGACCTATTCTTATGCGCTCGACGTGAGCTTGAACGGAGTCCGCCTGGGCCCGCTGGTCGACGCCAGTGACCGGCTGACCTCCCTCTCGCAGTCGTACCTGATCTCGGCCCCGGCCACGCCCGAAACGGTGTCCACGCCCTGAAGCTGGCGGGCCGTGCGCGTGTTGTCAGTCTAAACGAACAGGGGCCGGAATTCCGGCCCCTGTTGATTCTCGTGAGTGAAGCGAACGCTAACCGCAGCCGCATTCCCCGGTTGCATGTGCCTCGTGAGCCGAATCGGCCGTGCGGAAGGACTTGCCGCAGCCGCAGGTCCACACCGCATTCGGGTTGGAGATGTGGAAATCGCCGCCCAGGCTGTCGCTGATGAAATCGATCGTTGAGCCCTGCATGAAGCCGTAGGACTCCGGATCGATCACGATCCGCACGCCGCCCTCGTAATCGAACATGCGGTCGGTCTCGCGCACTTGTGTAGCCGGCGACATTCCGTAGCGGTACCCGCTGCAGCCGCCCGGATCGACGAACAAGCGCAGGGCCTTGCCTTCCATTGCGTTCTTGCTCAGCTGGCCGCGAACGGCTTCCACGGCGGTCGGCGTGAGAACGATCGCCTCCGCTTGGGTATCCATTTCCATCAAGACCTCCTCTCGCAAGATGCTCCACCAGTAACAGGGTACATCATATCCAATTAATTCCCGCTCGTCAATTGGGGGAGGTTTTGGCTTTGGAGATGCCGGAGTCGCGAGAATCCGCGGTCGGGAATGCCGCGCAAGCCGCGGTCATCCGGGGGCGGCTGGTGGACTATCCCTGTCGCGGGAGTGGAGGATCGCGGTCGAGCCAAAGCTCGCGATAGACGCGGTCCCAATCGGAGAGACCGCGTAGTGCGACGACTGCGCCGACGGCGATGGCCGTCTGGGAAGCCAGCCAGGGCACGCCTGCCACAACCAGGATCGGGCCGATCAGAAGCCCGGTGAGCAGATTGGCGCGTGCGGTGTGGCGCAGCCCCAGGTTGCAGGCGGCCCCCAGGCCGACGGCCATCGCCAATGCGAGTGGGTATGCCGCGAGCACAGCGCCGGCCGCAGTGGCCATGCCCATCCCGCCGCGGAAGCCCGCCAAGACGGGCCAGCAATGACCGGCCACTGCCATCCCCGCCGCAAAGGGGATGGCCCAGGGGCCGCCTGCCCAGCGCGCGAGGAGCACCGCCAACGCACCTTTGCTCCCGTCCAATGCTAATGTCACCAACCCGGCCAGCCACCCGGCTTGGCGCATCACGTTGGTCGCCCCCGCGTGGCCCGAACCGCCCTCGCGAATGTCCTTGCGCGCGGCGATTCTGCCCACCCACAGCGCGAAGGGCAGCGAGCCGAGCAGGTAACCCGCGAGCCCGATCGCCAGCCATCGCAGCGGGTCGGTCACGCAGGGCCTCGCCTGTCCGACCGCATTCTCCGCACCCCGTTAGAGAAAGGCAATCTGATCCCCCGGGATGCCGAGCGGGTCGAGCCCGAGGCGCTCTTCGAGCGTTTCGCGCGTGAGCAGCGCGTCATCCAGCATGCGCCGGACGTGGCGGAACTTGAGGAAGCGCCAGCCATTCTCCACGGCTTGCCGTAGCAGCCAGTTGCGGCGCATCTTGTATTCCACCAGCGAGACGCGCCCGCCCGGTAGGACCACCCAGGCGTGGGACGGATCGAGGCGCGGGTCGAGCAGGTAGCGCCCGAACGCGGCGGAGGTAATGATGAAGAAACGGATCGCCGGCGCGTCGGCGGCATCGTGGAATTCGAGCGGATTGACCCCTGAGAGGCGGAAGCCAAAACGCTCGCCCAATCGGATGAGCGCGGTGCGGACCGATTCGAGATCGGCCGAGCGACGCTCGGCCAGGTCCTCGGGGCGCAGGCTCCACAGCATGTGCGACTCGTCCTCCTGGCCATACGATCGCAGGCAGGCCCGCACCAGGCGCGTCTCGGGTGTGAGCAGCCCGGGGAAGGTCTCGCATACCAGGCGGTCGAGCTTATCGTATGTGCAAGGTCCTTGCTCGGCAAGCAAGCGTGCGATTTCTGCCTCGACCCGATCGGCCAGCGGAATGGAGGCGGCCCCCGGGTCATGCATCCACCAAGTGGAACCCAGGTCGCTCTCCTCACCTTTGGCGGCTGCCACTTGGGGGTGGGCCTCCGCGGCCTCGTTCACCGCGGCTTGGCAGGGTGTGAATTCGGTTTCGGCCTCCGCGGAGGGCGAGGGGAACAGGTGCCCCAGGGCGACTTGCGACCAGGCAGCAGCATGAATGATCTCCCAGGCCGTGGGTTCCGAGCGGTCGAGGATGACTTGGTAGGCGGCCTGCTGGGCAACCTGGCGCGCTGTGTCAAGGCCGGCCAATTCAGGCGCCGCGCCGAGAAGTTCTCGCCGGCCCGCAGCCCGCCAGACGATTTGAGCGGTGTCGGTATCTGAGCGGAGCGCGCGTCCCTCGAGCTGAAAGCCTGCGCGGTCAAACGACCATAGTGCCGCAGCCAGGAAGCCAGGCTCAGACTCGCCCAGCAGCCCGACGAAGGGGACCCCCGAAGCAAGGTGCGGTGAAAGACTCTCGACGGAGGCCAGCAGCGCGTTGGCGTGCCAGGCCCAGTCGTACCGCCTGCGATGCAACACGCCGCGCAGGGGCGCCACCGCCGCCGGACCCCACAGCCAGCCGGCCCAGGCCGCCGAGAGAGTCCACAGAGCTTGATTGGGACGCGGCAAGGCCGTGATGACGCATTCGGCCTCCACCGCCTCGAGTTCGGTGGCCAGTTCGCGGGCCGACCCGGCGAACAAGCTGATGGTGTGAGGCTCGAGCGCATCGCCCGGGCGCCACGCGCGCACCGCCACCGGCGTACGCTCTGCGCTCCACGCCGTCACCGCACGCTGCAGCGTCAGCCAAACGTTGACTTCCTTGTAGCGAGCTGGCGCCTGCAGCGAGCGTGGGCGTTGGCGGATGTGCGGTGCGTAGCCGCGCAGGATGTGCGCCTCGTCCAGGGCTGTGATGAGCAGCGCCTCAGCCGCGCGCTGTTCCTCCTCGCTCAGATCGAGGCTCTCCACTCGCACGAGAACGGAGAACAAGGCATACAACGCGCGAAGCGGGTACACCTCGAGCGCTTCTTCGGCGTGGAGGCGGTCGGCATGCCCGGGAGGCGCCAGCCGTTCGAGCGCCAGGTGGTAGTAAATGCCGCGGGCCAGGTAAGGGCGGACGACCTCTTCATCCTCGGAGGTGGTCGGTTCTTCGGCTTCGTGCCCGCATTCGCTGCAGGTGTAGATGCGCGAGAGCAGTCGGTCGCGGTTGGCCGCCTCCGGCGGGGCCGCCTCTCGCCCTGTCTCGCGGCTCCAAACGAACGCCTCCGCCTCCGTCGGCTTGTGGCACGCACTGCACGTCACCCGGTACAGCGCGCGCAAATGATCCTCGAGCCGCTCCGTGGGCCGAGCGCCGGAGGGCGACGTGCGACGTGCCCCCGCCGGAGCAGAGCTGGCGCGGCGGGCTGAAGCCAGCTTGGCCAAGGTGCTGCGCAAGGCTTCCGACGATGGAGGTGCGGCCTGGAGTTGGATGAGCGAGCGCACAACCGGGTTGAGGCAGCCCACCAGCACGCAGGCTCCATCGCGGGCCAGCTCAATCGCCAATGCGGGCGATTGCCCGAAGGGATCGACCACGACGCGCCGCGCACCGGCGTATCGGCGCAGGAATTCGCCCGCCACGCCGTGCGAAAACGGCGGCAGGAAGACTCCTAAGGGTTCGGGCTGGGTCGGTCGGGTCCCAGGGTAGAAGACCAGGTCCATCGCGGCCTCAGCCCATAGTATAGCGCGGCGAAGGCGCCGGCCGGCGAATCGTGATGGAGGTCGCGGGCCGCTCTTAGGAAAAGCGCGGCGTTTGGGCTAGGGAGCCGAGGCGTGCTCCCTGGAGAGCTGCTCACGCAGCTCGGCAAAGCTTGTCATCCCGGCCACCCAGCGCAGAAACCCGCCCAGGCGTGGACTGAGGGCGCGCAACTGCTCGACGGCCGGACCGACGGGATCTTCGCCGCGTTCGCCAGGTTGGTCGGCATAAGCGCCATAGAAAGCGAAGTAGGCCTGATTCAGCCGGCGGATTGTGTATCCGTGTTCGACGAACATGCGCCGGCGCTCTTCCATGTAGCTCTCGGCCCGCGTCACCTGGCCCTCCTGCAGCAGGCTGTCCACGGTCACGCGCGTTTCGCGCATCGCCGCACGAAAGTCGAACGCCGGTGCCACCGGAGGAGTGCTCCCCGGCGTGGCTGCCGGCGGCGGCGGGGGAACTCGATCGGGGTAGAAGCGGGCGATCACCCGCGCGCCGATCTCGCGCCCCACGATCGAAGCCACGGTCTCGTTCATGGTCCGTGCTTCCGGGGTGAGGCTGTAATTTGCACCCAGCGGGCGGAAGGACAGGTAGTTGTGGGTCCACTCGTGGGCGATCGTGTCAACAATCCAATTGAGGCTCGTCGTTTCCTGAATCATCGTCGGGTAAGTGCCGATCCCACCGAGCGGGACCACCAGCGCCGAGAGACCCAATCGCGGTTCGACCTTCTGCTCGAGGAGGATTTGCTGCTCGAGCGGCAGGTCTGGGTTCATCTGGAGGCTGGCTTCTTGGCGAATCACCTGACGCGGCGAGAGGATCAGGGCGAGAGGGATGGCGCTGAAATGGAACGACACCGGCGGCAATACCTGGCCGCCCAAAGCGAAACCCTCTTCGGCGATGAGCGAAGCCACCTGTTCCTCAAGTATGGCTTCCACATGCGGACGGAGAGCGGTCTGCCTCGCCTGCACCCGGGAGAGGGTGTCGCGCTGCGCGGCGCTCGCGGCCAAGGGGTCGGCCACGGCCGGGTCGGCGAAGGTCTTGCGCACTGCCTCCTGCAGTTGCTCGGCTTCCCCCTCCAAGGCGATGTATGTCTCGACCAGCTGCGTGCGCGCGGCCGAGGGAAGATAATCCTGCGGGGCGAGCGCCGCTTGGGAGAACTTGAGGCCCAAGGCCTCCAGC
>Ga0315284_10010037_pt1 | contig 13478 bp, 5 predicted proteins | sample YL17G09_16_MG_FD_203696 | JGI IMG/M metagenome (GOLD analysis project Ga0315284, IMG submission 203696) | Sediment microbial communities from Yellowstone Lake, YNP, Wyoming, USA - YL17G09_16 | ecosystem: Environmental > Aquatic > Freshwater > Lake > Sediment | place: USA: Wyoming | collected...
CCGTTGGGCTCATGGCCACGCAACGGCGCCCGCCGCGGCGGACAGGCTGTGGCCATGCCACCCACCAAGCGGCATATTCTATTTCTTATCAACAGGGCGGGCAAGCACCTTCTTCAGCAGGGCCAGGGCGTGGACCGGGCCGCGGTCCTCGTGCAGCCGCCACACCACCGTGTGCGGATCGAGGACGCGGACGACCCCCGCGTCGCGGACCTCCGCATCCACGGCCTTCCCGAACATCGGGCCGAGGACCGCCACGTCCTCGAGGGTGATCGCCAGGTCGGCGCCCTTGCGGTGGAGGGACCGGATGCCCGCCTTGCCCGCCGCCACGCGGACCGCCTCCAGGTCGATCAGCCGCCCGACCTCTTCGGGCAGCGGCCCGTACACGTCGGCGGTCTCGGCGGCGACCTCTTCGAGCATCTCGGCGGTGGCCGCCCGCTGAAGCTGGCGGTACAGGCGGATGCGCTGGCTCTCGGTCGGCACGTAGCGGTTGGGGATAAAGGCGGTGAGCTCGATCTGCACGTCGGCCCGTCGCGGCGCCTCGATCTTTTCGCCCTTGAGGCGCCGCACGGCCGCGTCGAGAAGCTGGCAGTACATCTCGTAGCCGACGGCGGTGATGTGGCCCGACTGCTCGAGGCCCAGAATGTTCCCCGCCCCGCGGATCTCCAGGTCGCGCATCGCGATCTGAAAACCGGCGCCGAGCTCCGAGTACATCTCGATGGCGTGCAGGCGCTTCGCCGCCGCCGGGGTCACCGGCCGGCTCTCCGGCAACAGCAGGTAGCAGTACGCCCGGTGCTTGTACCGCCCGACGCGGCCGCGAAGCTGGTGAAGGTCCGCCAGGCCGAAGCGGTCGGCGTCGTGGATGAACATGGTGTTGGCGCGCGGCACGTCGAGGCCCGACTCGATGATCGTGGTGGCGACGAGCACGTCGACCCGGCCGGCGAAGAACCGCAGCATCCGCTCCTCCAGCTCGTGCTCGTTCATCTGGCCGTGGGCAAACTCGACGCGGGCCTCGGGCACCAGGCGCCGCACCCGCTCGGTCACCTCCGCGATGGTGCGCACGCGGTTGTGGACGAAGAACACCTGCCCCTCGCGGTTGAGCTCGCGCAGGGTGGCCGCGCGAATCCGGTCATCGTCCCACGGGCAGACCTCGGTCCGCACCGCCCGGCGGTCCTGCGGCGCGGTTGTCAGGCTCGAGATGTCGCGGATGCCCAAGAGCGACATGTGGAGGGTGCGCGGGATCGGCGTCGCCGTCAGCGTCAGCACGTCGACGAGCTGCCGCATCCGCTTCAGCCGCTCCTTGTGCTCCACGCCGAACCGCTGCTCCTCGTCGACCACCAGCAGCCCCAGGTCGGCCGGCTGCACGTCCTGCTGGAGCAGCCGGTGCGTGCCGATGAGGACGTCGACCTGCCCCTTGCGAAACCGGTTGAGGATCTCGGTCTGCTGGCCGCGGGTCTGGAACCGGCAAAGCATCTCGGTGGTGACGGGGTAATCGGCCATCCGCTCGCGGAACGTGCCGACGTGCTGCTCGGCCAGCACGGTCGTGGGCACGAGGACGGCGACCTGCTTGCCCGCCTCGACGGCCTTGAAGGCGGCCCGCACGGCGAGCTCGGTCTTGCCGTACCCCACGTCGCCGCAGACCAGGCGGTCCATCGGCCGCGCCGACTGCATGTCGCGCTTGATCTCGTGCATCGCCGCCACCTGGTCCAGCGTTTCGGGGTACGGGAACGAAGCCTCAAACTCCTTCTGCCACAGGCTGTCCTCGGGGTACGCGATGCCCGGCCGCGACTGGCGCAGGGCCTGCACGCGCAGGAGCTCCACCGCGTAGTGCTCGACGGCCGCCTCGACCCGCCGCTTCTTCTCGCCCCACGCCTTGCCGCCGACGCGCGAAAGCTGCGGCTTGCCCTTGAAGCCGCCGATGTACTTCTGCACCAAAGCGACCTCGGACGCGGGGACGTACACCTTGACGTGGTCGCGGAACTCCAGCGTGAGGTAGTCCTCGGCCTTCTCGCCGGCCGTGGCCCCGGCCGGCTCGCCTTCCCCAATCGTCCGGGCGCCGCGCCGCAGCGTCTTCATCCCCAGGTACCGGCCGATGCCGTGCACCACGTGGACCACGTAGTCGCCGCGCTTGAGGTCGAGCCACGTGTCGATCGCGCGCGTCTCGATCCGCTTGCCGAGCCGCCGCCGCAGTTGATACCGTTGAAACATCTCGTGGTTCGCGAGGACCGCCACCCGCTCCGACACCAGGCGGAAGCCCGTCCCGAGCCGCCCCAGGCCCAGGCGGATGCGCGACGACACGTCGGCCGGGAGGGTCGAGAGGATTTCGGCCAGGCGGTCGCGCTCGCCCTCGTTGTCCGAAAAGAGGAGCACCGTGGACTCGGCCACCAGTTCCGCCAGTTCCTCTCGCACGGCCTCGGCCTTGCCGCTGAACGGCGGGAGGCCCTCAGTCCGCAGCAGGAAGGCGTCGCTTGTGCCCACCGAGGTGAAACTCGACAGGTCGAGCCGCCTGAACGCGCGGGCCTGGCGCACGACGGCGTCGAAGGCGTATACGCCCACGGGGCTCGCGAGCCGCGCGACGAACGAGCGGCCCACCTCCGCGATCTCCAGCGGGTCCTGCCAGACAACCCACGCGTCGCGCGGCAGATACTCCATGAGGTTGGTCGTCGTCTCGGGTGCGACGGGACCGCCCTTGCCCGTTGGCAGGAAGGAGATGGCCGCCCGGTCGCGGTCGTCGAGACTCCGCTGCGTCGTGGGATCGAATGTGCGGAGGCTTTCCAGCGTGTCGCCGAAGAACTCCAGGCGGTACGGCATCGGCGCGGTCGGCGCGAAGACGTCCACGATGCCGCCGCGCGCCGCGTACTGGCCGGGTTCAAGGACAAGCTCCGCCGGGCGGAAACCGCGGGCCGCCAGCCACGCCCGCAACTCCGCCAGGTTGTAGTCCTGGCCGACCACCAGTTCGATCGTGTTCTCGTCGAGGTGCCGCGGCGACGGCACCGGCTGCATGATCGCCTGGATCGTCGTGACGAGGACCCGCGGGGGATGATCCGCGCCCTGCCGCGCCGCCGCGAGCCACTTCAGGACCCGCAGCCGCTCGGCGAGGATTTCGTCGGAGACGTCGGCCTCGGACGGAAGCGATTCCCAGGCAGGAAAAACCGCGGGGTCGATGTCGGCGAACAGCCGCCACTCGTCGCGGGCGTCGTCGACCGAGTCGATGTGCGCGAGGACGTAGAGAAGCGTGGAAGGGCAATCCGGAAGCAGGGCGGCGGCCAGGGCCGGCGCGCTCGATCCCCACAGGCCCTCGACGCTCGCCCGCCCCTCCGTGCGGAGGGTTTCGCGGACGACCTCGACGACCTCCTGCCGGGCGAGCAGATGCCGCACCGCCTCGCCCGTAGCCGGGATGTCCCTCCCTGCATCGACCATAAGGCCGCGATGAACTGCCGTCATTGTAAGGGCGCCACGGCTTGCTTGCAAGCCGTGCGTGGTTCACAAAGAACGCGGTCGCCTCGCACAGGCCGCTGTGCGGTTAAGTGGCACATCGTTTAGCCGCGGCCGGTACGGCCGCGATCATCGTTCGTCGCCGTACCGGCGACGGCTAAACGATGTGCCGCCACCTCGGCCTGCCATTTCGGCGGGCGGGTGGGCCGTGGGGGGGTATCTAAATGCCCCGAAATCAATGCTTCCGGGCCGCTTCACCTCTGGCACGGTGTTTGCCTATAATCCATGAAGGCGGCGGCAGGGGCCGCTGCCGCAGTGAAACTCAACAGGCTGGAGCCGTGCCCCTATCCATGAAAGGCTGCCGATTGTCTCGCGCCGCCGCAGAAACCTTTGACCCTCCGCCGCCGAGCGGGTATCATGGTCGGACATGCAAACCCAGCGGCCGCGCGGTCGCCCGCGCGACCAGCCTGCATGACAGCGGAGGCTATGCCATGGCGAAGAAGATCAGCGTGAGCCGGGCCGACAAGTTCGCGTTCGGCGTGTGGTGCGTGATGAACCGCGGGCGGGACCCGTTCGGCCCGGAGACGCGGCCGGCCCTGAGCGGCATCGAGGCGATCCGCGGCCTCGGCGAGCGCGGCGTCTACGGTTTCGAGTACCACGACGACGACCTGTGGCCGCTCGGCGCCAGCCCGGCCCAGAAGCGCAAGGCGATCGCCCGGGCCCGCAGGGCGATGAAGGCGACGGGCATCAAGTGCACCGCCGCCACCACCAACCTCTTCAGCCACCCGGTCTTCAAGGACGGCGCGTTCACGAGCCACGATGCGCGGGTGCGCGCCTACGCGGTCCAGAAGGCGATGGCGAACATCGACGTGGCCGCCGAGCTGGGCGCCGAGGTCTACATCTTCTGGGGCGGCCGCGAGGGCACGGATGTTGATATCGGCAAAGACCCGATCGAGGCGCTCAAGCGGTTCCGCGAGTGCCTGAACTTCCTGTGCGAGCACGTCCTCGCCCAGCGCCACCCGATGGTCTTCTCGATCGAGCCGAAGCCCAACGAGCCGCGGTCCGACACCTACCTGGCCACCGCCGGACACGCCCTGGCGCTGATCGCCACGCTCGACCACCCGGACATGGTGGGCGTGAACCCCGAGTGGGCCCACATCAGGATGGCGGGCCTGAACCCCCTGCACGAGTTCGCCCAGGTGCTGGAGGCGGGCAAGCTGGTCGACATCCACCTCAATGCCCAGAAGCCGCTGCGGTACGACCAGGACATGAGTTTCGGCGCCGATAACCCGAAGGAGGCGCTGCTGGTGGTCAAGCTCCTGACGGACTACGCCTACAGCGGCGCCAAGACGTTCGACGCCCACCCGTTCCGGACCGAGGCGGACCCGTGGGACTTCGTCGAGCGGTGCATGCGGGCGTACAAGGCGCTGGAGCTCAAGGTCGACCAGGTGAACTCCGACGCGCGCCTGCTGGCGATGCTCGAGGAACTGGTCGGCGCCGACCCGGACGGGTGGGATCCGGTGCTGGCCTCTTACTCGAAGAGGAACGCCGGGAAGCTGCGCGGGGCGAAGTTCAATCCCGACAAGCTGGCCCAGCGGCGGCTCCGTTACGAGCAGATCGACCAGCGCCTGACGGAGATCCTCTTGGGCGTGGAGTAGGCCGGGAGAAGCTGGGCGGCTCGGGGGAGGCCAGGCCTCTTGTTTCCAACAGGTCCTGGCCCTTGGCGTGGAATCGTCACATGACGAAGGACGCCGCTCCTGCCCTGTGCTCCGCCACCGGTTTCCTTGAGCTTCCTGCGAAGGCGGCGTAGGTGCTGGTCTGCGCCACGCCGGCCAGAGGGGATTGTGCCATGACCGACACGAGGAAGACGCGGGCCCAGCTGGAGGAAGAGCTGGCGGCGCTGCGGCGCGAGGCGGCGGAGTTGAGGAACCGGGAGGCGTCTCGCCGGCCTCCGGACGCGGCCTTCGACGACGTCACGCAGGGGTTCCGGGCCCTCTTCGAGGTGATCGACGACGCCCTGCTCGCCGCCCGCGCCGCTGACGGCCGCATCATCTACGCCAACCCGCCGTGCACCCGGCTCCTGGGCGTCACCCAGCCGCAACTGCTGGCCGCGTCCTTCTACGATTTCATGCCGCCGGCCGTCAGTGCTCGGGCCCAGGTCCTTGTGCAAGAGGCGCTGAAGGGGAACCGCTTGGTGGGCCCGTACGAAGTGCAGTTTCCGCGCGGCGGCGCGGCGGTGCCGGTCCGCCTGATGGGCGGGATCGTCGGTTCGGGCGACGACGCCGTGCTCCTTCTGTACATGCGGGATATATCGGAGGCGCACCAGGCGAGGCAGAAGCTGGCCGAGTCGGAGGGGCGGTACCGCGAGCTGGTCGACAACATGACCGACCGCCTCTACGTGATCGGGACCGACGGGTACTTCCAGTTCGTGAACCGGGCCATGGAGCAGGGTTCGGGCGTGTCGTGCGACGACTGGCGCCGCCGGCACTACCTGGCCGGGCTGCTGCCGCAGTACTGCGAATTGGTCCGCACGTACATCGAGGCCGTGCTGCGGGGCGAACCGCTCCCCCCCATCGAATTCTCGCACTTCACCGCCGACGGGCGCACGGTGACCGTGGAGGCCAGCATGCGTCCGCTCTACGAGGACGGCAGGATCATCGGCCTCCAAGGCGTGTCGCGCGACATCACGGACCGCAAGCGGGCCGAGGAGGCGCTGCGCGAAAGCGAGGCCCGGTACCGGGCGGTCGTCGAATCGCAGACGGAGTTGATCTGCCGGTTTGTGGCGGGGCACATCCTGACGTTTGTGAATGAGTCTTATTGCCGGTACTTCGGCCTGAGCGCGGCCGATCTGGTCGGCCGCAGTTTCATGCCGCTCCTGCCCGAGAGCGACCGGTCCGCCGCCGCCGATCGCCTGGCAACGATTGCAGCGACCAACCCGACCGTGGCGCACGATCACCGGGTGGTGCTGCCGTCGGGCGAGGTCCGGTGGATGCACTGGGTCAACCGCGGCATCTTCGACGAGCAGGGGCGCGCCGTCGAGTACCAGGCCGTGGGTCGGGACATCACGGATCGCAAGCGGGCCGAGGAGGCCCTGCGGCAGTCAGAGGGAAACTTCCGGAACCTGTTCGAGCAAAGCCTGGACGGCATCGTCGTGGTGGACGCCGGCCGTATCGTGAGCGCCAACCCGGCCTTTGCGGCCATCGGCGGCACGACGGTGGAGAACATCCTCGGCCGCCCACTGATGGATTTCATCCATCCCGACGACAGGGCCCGCGCCGCGGCGGACATAAAGACCGTGGCCGCCGGAGAGCCCATGATCCCCCCCCTCCGCACGGTCCGCGGCTTGCGGGGGGATGGCAGCATCCTCCTCGTCGAGGCGCGAGGCCAAAGCATGCTCTGGGCGGGCCGGCCCGCGGTCCAGATCATCGTTCGCGACATCACGGAGCGCACCCGGCTGGAGGAGGAACTGCGCGAGGCCCAGAAGCTGGAAGCCGTCGGTCAGCTCGCCGGCGGCATCGCCCACGACTTCAACAACCTGATGACCGGCATCCTCTGCCACGCCAGCCTGCTGAAGATGAACGCCGAGTCGCCGTCCGAAGTGCGCGAGACGGCCGGCGTGATTGAAGGCGCCGCCCGCCGCGCCGCCCAACTGACCAGCAGCCTGCTCGGCTTCGCGCGCCGCGGCAAGCACCAGAACGTGCCGGTGGACCTGAATGCCGCCGTCCAGGCCTGCGTCGACCTCTTCAGCCGCACCCTCGACCCGCGGATCCGCGTGGTCATGCACCTCAGCGCCGAACAGGCGACGGTGCTCGGCGACCCGGTCCAGATGGACCAGGTGATCCTGAACCTCGCCCTTAACGCGCGCGACGCGATGCCCGAAGGGGGCGAGATGGTCCTGGCCACCAGCCTCGTTCACGCGACGGAGGGCGGCGGCCGACCCGAGGGGTTCGCCAGGCCCGGCGCCTACGTCGTCCTCACCGTGAGAGACACCGGCACCGGCATTCCGCAGGAGCTGCGCAGCCACATCTTCGAACCGTTCTTCACCACCAAGCCCCCCGGCAAGGGCATCGGCATGGGCCTGGCGATGGTCTACGGCATCGCCAAGAACCATGGCGGCTGGGTCGATCTGGATCCCGACGCCGAGCGCGGCGCGGCGTTCCGCGTCTTCTTCCCCGTGGCGACGGACCTGGCCGAGGAGAGGGAGGCGAAGGTCGCCGCCGAGCCGGCCGCCGCGGCGCGCGGCCGCATCCTCGTGGTCGATGACGAGCCGCTCGTTCGCGGCGCCGTCAGCCGCATGCTCGCCGAGCTCGGCTACAACGTCCTCTCCGCGGCCGACGGCAAACAGGCTGTTGACTTATACAGAAAGCTCGGCGGCGAGATCGGCCTCGTCATCATTGATATGGTGATGCCCGAGATGAACGGCGGCGAGTGCTTCCGCGCCCTGCGCGCCCTGAACCCCGACGTCAAGGCGATCCTCTCGACGGGCGGGCCCGGCGACCGGAGCCTCCAGGACATCCTGGGCGAGGGCAAGGTCGAGTTCGTCCAGAAACCGTATGAAGTGCGGCAACTCGCCGAAGCGGTCAAACTCGCCCTGGGCGCCTGAGGGCCTCACTCCCCCGCGCGGGCCCTCAGCGCCCCCTGCCACGCGGGAATGCCGACGTACCAGAACGTGGTCGTTGTATAGACCCATCCGTATCCATCGTTCGGCGTGTAGGCCGGGAGGACGCGCTCCATCTCGCTCGCCGGAAGGTCCGCTGCCGGGGCCTCGTTCGGAATGCCGGAGTGGAACTTCCCCGCGCGGTACTTCAGCCACCCCAGGGCCTGCGTGTCGCCGGTCGTGCGGTAGTACCAGGCCAGCAGCGGGCAGGCGCCGATCTGGTTCGACCACGCCTCGCGCCGCTTCGCGTCGGGACCGCGGCCCTCCAGCGCGAGGACCCAGTCCCGCAGCATCGCCTGGACGGCCGGGTCCTCGAAGAGATCGGCCGCCTCGATCATCGCCAGGTGCCCGCCGAACGACCAGATCCAGAGGTCGTCGCGCGGGTCGGCGGGCGGCGCCCCCGGCGTGTTCGTGGCCCAGTCCCAGTTCGCCTGCGCCGCCGGGAACCCGTTGTTCTTCTTCGCGAATTCGACCTGGACGCCCATGTAACCCTTGATGCGATCGAGATACTTGGGGTCGCGGGTCATCTCGTAGCCCATGAGCATCGCCCACAGGATCGCCTCGTCGCCGTCGGCGCCCATGTACTGGCTCCGGCGGGTCTTCATCGCGGCCGCGAGGAGGCGTTCCAGGTACTCTCGCATCACCGGGTCGCCGTTCTGGTAATAGCACAGGCGGAAGCCCGGCGGCGAGCCCACCCGTGCTCCGAAGTATCCGTCGGCCCAGTGCTGGCAATTGTGCCGGCGGCCGCAGAGGTCGATCCCGCTCGTCGTCGAGTGGTCGTACGCCTGCTTGGCGAGCGTGGCGCCCGCGCTCATGAACGGCTGCGGACTGGCGTGCCGCACGTCCACCTCGTAGACGTGGTACGACATCGCCTCGGCCGTCTCCCACAGGCGGCGGTTGCCCGTCATCAGCCAGGCCAGGTGATAGTTGTAGTCGCGCACCGGCTCATTGTTGTACCAGCCGTAGCGGCCGTCATCCACGTCCCACCGCTGCCGCGCGGCGTTATAGACCTGGACCTCGTCGCCGAAATCCCAGAAGCCGAACCATCGCCAGAAGTCGCGGTTGTGCCGGTGCATCCGCGGCAGGTGGTACAGGACGTTGTCGAAGTGCCGATCGCGGGTCGCCGCGCCGTGCTCCGCCACGTGACCGACCGCCAGCGTATCGGCCACGTGACGCGGGCGCACCCGCGCCAGCGGCGGCTCGAGCATCTCCTTGACGTAGCTTGACCCCCTGGCCGCCTTCTCCGCGCCCGGGTGGAAGAACCAGTACGCCTCGTGCGTCCGGAGCGCCCCGAACGCCGAGCCGAAACCGGTGGACGTTGACTCGCCATCTCCATATTTGAATGCGTAGCGGCGCACGTCCATCGGCGCCGCGTGCGGCGGGTAGAAGTGCGTCCAGATCCCCTCCCCGTCCACGTGAATCTCCTGCGGGAACCTCTCGCGCATGCCCCGCAGGCCCACCGTCACGCCCCACCGCCCGCTCGAAACGTCGAGCCAGCCGTCCGCCTCGCGGCCGCGTGCCACGGCCTCGGCGTGTGCCACGGCCGGCTTGTCCGGCCGTGCCTCTCCCGGCGAAGGAGTCATGTCCCCGCGCGCCGCCGCCCGCCAGGCGAGGGCCGAGTCCGCGCCCTCCTGGAGCAGCCCGCCTTCGCCGTCGCGCGGCATCTCGGCCTCCCGTCCGTCGAGCGAGGTCCGGACCTTCTGCCCCGCCTCGACCGCCAAGGGCAGCCGGATGCCCAGCTCGCGCAGGAAGTCGAACCGCACGTCGCCGGCGAACATGAACGTGTGCGTGAGCCGAACCATGGACGATCCCGCGTAGAGATGGAACCGCAGCGTCACCGGCGTGCCGGCGGGCGGCCGCTGCTTCCGGTCGATGGTCGAGGCCAGCAGCCGGTGCCTGAGGTTCGCGCGCACGAGCACCACCGCCCGCAGGGGCGACTGCTCCTCGACCTTGAGCGCCGTCACCTCGACGGCGCCGGTGTCCAGCTCGCCGGGGTCGAGCCAGGTCTGCGACACGTAGCGCTCGGTATCCTTGATATGACTGAACGTGCATCCGAAGACCGCGCCGCCCGGCTTGATCACGGTCTCGCCGTCGGTCACCTTGCCGTCGCCGTTCAAGTCGAGCGCGACGCCGAGGGCGAGCCGGCCGCCCGGGTTGGCAAAGGCCATCCGGAGCTTGCCCGTCTCCACCGAGAGGCCTTCCGGCGTCTCGGCGACCTTGAGCGGATTCGGGACGGGCGCCGGCCTGGCCTTCTCGCCGACCACGAGCTTGAGCTTCGCGCCGTTGCCCGCTTCGAGCCGCGTCTGGAAATCCAGGAGCAGCCACTTGATGCTGCCGTCCGGCCAGAAGGCCACCGCCCGCGAGACGCACGGCACGGCCTTGCCCTGCGCATCGACGAGGGCCGCCTGCTTCTCATCCTTCAGCACGCCGCGCGCGAGGGGGATGCCGCGGGTGACGGGCCACGCGTCGAAGCCCACCCCTTGCGGCTCATCCACATAGATGGCGATCTCGTCCGGCGGCGCGGGATCGTGCGAGGTGAACTCCGGGTCGGCCGGAACCAGGGGCGGGTCTTTTCGCGCCGCCGCCTCGACCGTTCGCAGCGCACCGAAGTTGCACTGCGTCGGCGGAAGCGCGGCGAGCGCCTCGCCGATGGCCGCCAGCGCGGGGCGATTCTTCGCGTCGCCGTAGTCCTCGGCGCTGCGGGTGTTCGGCTGGGCCGCCTCCACGAAAACATAGGCGGGACCCGCCGAGAGGGTCGCGGGCGCCGAGGCCAGGTCCAGGGGCCGCCCGTAGGGCGACTGGAAACAGATCCGAAGGACCTTCGCCTGGCTATCAACATAGATCTCTTTCGGCGCAATCTTCTCGATGCCTGCCATGCCGGCCGCCACGGCCACCCGGCCGTCCGCCACCGCCATCCAGCCGGGATGCACGGTGTTGTGCTGGAGGATGAACGGCGGGTTCTGCGTGCTCCACGCCTCCCAGACCTGCGACGAGCAGGGCGTGGCCTGCCGGACCCCCGCCAGCGTCCACAGCATCGGACCCCACACGCTCGCCTGGTCCTGGGCCGCCGCCAGCCAGCGGACCTCGGGGACGCTTGTCCCCGCGCGCGGCAGGATCGCCACCGCCACGGTGTTGCGGTCCACCTTCGACTTCGCATCCGAAGTGGGGTGGAACGTCAGCCCAAGCGGCAGCGCCAGCCCGAACGACGCCAGGTAATCGCCGCGGGCCTGATCAGGAACGCGCATCTCGACCGAGACGGCCATCGCCGGGCCGCTCTCCGGTATGACAATCTTCACGCTCAGCGGCGCCTCGCCGACGCCCGCAAACGCCACCGTGCCGGCGATCTCGACCTCGGCTCGCCCCTCCGCCTTCTTGCCGACAACGCGGGCCACCTTGGGTTCGCCGATGATCTCCTTCCCCCCGATCGGCGCCAGCGGCGGCGCGGCGCCTTCGGGCCGGATGAGCGACGCAAAGAGGCCGGATGCCGGCGAGGCCGTGCCGGCCTCCACCTCGCCAAGCCTCGCCGACGCCACGAAACCCCTGCCCGCCGGATCGAAGACGATCGCGAGCGGCCCCCGCGTCACGGTCACCTTGCCCGCGGCGCTCTCGACCTGGATATCCCCGGCGGCGTAGCCGGCGCCGGCGGCGGCCAGGATCAGCACGCCGGCCATCGCGAGGAGTCGATTCATGGTAACCCCAGTCACGGGTGGCATGGCCACGCGCTGTTGCGTGGCCATGAGCCCCGAAGCTCGCAGGAGCATGGCCACGCAAAGGCGCGTGGCCATACCACCCCCTGGGACTGAGGCCTTACGATTCATGGGAGTCCTCCCTGTCATTGGCGGCCGAGGGCGATTATACTGTTGGCGAGGGTGCACTGCCAGCGCTGCCAATCTCCTGAAACCGGGCGACGGCAGGAACGTTGTACCTAGAGTGAGAGTGAGTCCCCAGCACCATAAGGAGGCGGACTGTGAGAACGAAGATCGCGTATAGCTTGCTGCTTGCCGTCGTCATACTCCTGGGAGCCGCGGCGGCGCGCGTTGCCGCCCAGGATGCCGCCCCGGGCGGACCGCCTCCCGGCGGGGGATTCCCCGGCATGGGCATGTTCGGCACCGAAGAGGACCGCGCCAAGATGGCGGCCCTCATGCAGCGGGCCCAGGGCCTGCGTTATCTCGCGGACGCCGACGTGCGGACCGAGATCGGCATCACCCCCGAGCAGGAGCAGAAGATCACCGAACTCCGGGAGCAGGGGATGAACATGGGCACCAGGATCCGCGACGAGATTCAGGCCACGATCCAGAGCCGCATGAGGCCCGACATGACCGACGAGGAGCGCGCGGCCGTCCGCCTGGAGGCCATGCAGACCATCGGCGACGCGATCCGGGGCGCCAGTGCCGACTTCGAGAAGATGCTCGGCGAGGCCGACACGCTCCTCACGCCCCAGCAGAAGGAGAAACTGGCCGCCGTTACCCGCGAGCGCTCCACCCTGGAACAGGCCACCGGCGGCCTCGCGGTCCTCCTCACGGCCCAGGCCCGCGAGGCGTGCGCCCTGACGCGCGACCAGGTCGACCAGATCCGCGTCCTCCTGAAGGGCCTGGCGAACGACGGGCAGGAAGTGCGCGACAAGCTGTTCGGCGCGGGCAAGGAATTGACGCAGGAAGACATGCAGAGTGATAAGTATAAGGAGTTCCGGACCCAGCGCCAGGACATGATTGCGAAGACCCGCGACAAGATCCTCTCGATCTTCGGGGCCGAGCAGCGCGAGAAGGTCGAGAAATTCCTCGCCGCCCCCCGCGGCCCCGGCGGACGCATGCGCGGCATGGGCGGCATGGGAGGCATGAGGCCCCCCGCCGGCGGCCCCCCCGCCGCGCCGCCGACCCCCGCGGCCCCGGCCCCGGCGCCCGCGGCCAACCCGCAGTAACCAGGTTCTTGGCGGTTCATGCGCCACGGGTTGCCCCCAACCCGTGGTTAGCACTCCAGCGCCACTTCGCGCGGCGGGTCTCTCGCCAAGGCGAGTCTTCGACCCAACCCGCCGCGCACACTTGTTGGGCCAGCGAGTAAGAAGTTGCTTTTCTCAAGCCATGTTGTATACTTCCAAGCACTGCCTCACCCCGGCGATGCCGCCGCCTATGGCGGGAGCTTGGGCAGCTTGTAGGGGGGCCGGTCATGCGCAGGGATCAACTCTCACCGCCGTGCGCCGCACCTCTGCTGGAAATCCTTGAGCCGCGGCTCCTCCTTGACGTAGCCGCCGACCCGCTCCCGTCGCCGGACCCGCCTGCCCTCACAGCACCGGGCAACGAGATCCCTGTCGAACTCCTATCTCAGTGGGGCGGCCCGGCGCACAGCGTGGCGGTGAGCGGTCATTTCGCATACGTGTGCCTTGGACCCGGCC
>Ga0315284_10010038_pt1 | contig 13476 bp, 6 predicted proteins | sample YL17G09_16_MG_FD_203696 | JGI IMG/M metagenome (GOLD analysis project Ga0315284, IMG submission 203696) | Sediment microbial communities from Yellowstone Lake, YNP, Wyoming, USA - YL17G09_16 | ecosystem: Environmental > Aquatic > Freshwater > Lake > Sediment | place: USA: Wyoming | collected...
GCGTCCAGTTTTTCCCGTTCTTCTGCGTCCAGAATTGCCCTTGGAATTGCAGTGGAAATAAATGCTTCGCCTGATTCGGGCATTGGTCTGCGCTGCGGAAAGCGGAGCGTCCGATACCGGGCAGATAAATCACCGGCACATCCTTTCCGCCTTGCGTCTCCAATTGGTATCGCAGCCAAGCCGCCGGACCTGTCGCTTGGTCGGGAGCATAATCTCCCAGCGACCACAGGGTGGGATAGCTCGCCCGCAGCGGCTCAAAGCACTGCGTCCACAACTGTTCCTCGTCAGGCCATAGGACAACTCTTGGTGCAGCCAATTCGTGTTTGTTGTATGAGGCCGCACTACGTAAAGATTTAAGAATGGATTCAAGAATCGTCATGAGCTTGCCTTCTGCTTTCGGGCGAGTGTGTGATGAACGTTATTCCAACGATTGCCGATAAAATCTTTTCCGCCGGTGGGGTCAGTACCCGGTTCTTCTTCGCACCAGAACCAGGGGTAATCCTCCTTCGGTCGGGTGGGTTCGGTGCCGCGGTCTTTGTCTTTGAGGGTGAGCGGAACAGTACGGAACAAACCTGCTCCCTTTTTGCCTACATCGCCGGCGAGTAGGAAGGGGCGTATGTTTTGGTGGATGCCGTCGTTAAGGTCGGGGTGCCAACCTTGGGCTTGCTCTTTGAGGGGCTTCCAGCGGACGAAGATGTCGAGTGGGGCCTCGCCTTCGAGGATAGCGGCAAGCTTGGCCTGGAGGGCGCGGGCGGCTCCGAGTCGCTCGGCGGCTCCAGGTTTGTCTGCCTTGGCGTCATCGGATTGCTGCTGGATCCAGTTGCCGAGGTAGCTGTAGGTGAGCTTTTGCAGGGTGGCGTGGTCGAGCTTGTGGTAGTTGACAAGGGAGTGAAACCCATCTGGGCGGCCGTCCCAGAGGTGCCAGATAAACGGGCGGTCGTGGAAGAGTCTGGCGTGCTGCTCGAAGAACTCGTCGCGTAGCCAGTCTTCGAGGGTTTTGGATTTGCTGCCTTTGAACCCAGCGGCGGCAATGAGTGCACGTTCGTCAAAGGTGCCGAGGGCGGCAGTGAGGAGCTGACGCAAACGCGCGGCGGCGGGTTGCTCTCGGTTGACCGGCGGCAAACATACGATGCCGTCTTTGTCGGCGAAGGAATCCAGCCCATCGGGACCAAGCGCGGGGCAATCGGGGAAGCTACTGCCCGTCTGGCGCGGCCAGCGGTACCCGAGCAAGCGGGCGACGGCGACGTGAAGCGGCTGTGTGGAGCCCGCAGGGTGACCGTTGAAAAGCCACTGCGTCGGGTCGTTGCTGTGCGGCTTGGGCAGGCCATCGGGATATTTCTCTGCGGCGACTTTCTGCCAGTGTGCGAGGTCGAAGGGTATTTTCGTTAATGTTGCCGGTGTGACACCAGTGTTGTTGTCAAGTTCCCTCACCGCCGGCGCATACTCACCTGAAGAAACTAAACACCACAAAGCATCAAGATGATCATTATTATGCGGGATTACTACCGCTCCATTTTGGTCAAACACTTCACCAAAGTAGAGCGTAGGAGCGAGGGAAGCAGTTCGGTTGATGCATACACCGCGTTTACCAAGCGCTTTCGTTCCACGAATTACCGCTTGAGGTTCGTCAGCGAGTGCTCTTCCATGATCCCAAAATAGCATGAGTGTCCGACCGGCAAATGGATCGGCTTCATTAACGGTGCGCAACTGGTATTCCCACTGATCGAGCTTTTTAGGAAATTCAAAGAAGCCACGCACATATTTCGGCAAGTCACCAGTTTGAATTCCGGCATGGACATCTGCAAAGTCATTTAGCAAATCCAGATCCTCAAATTCAGCGAGCCTGACTCGTCCGTCGGGGTTCTTCAGTTGTTCAAGTTGCCCAAACCATCCGAGCGAAACATTCAACAGCTGGGGTGGCTTATCCTCAGTGTTTTTGGAATAAGGAAGATTTGCGACGCCGACCCTATGGTTCTCCTCAGGCAACACATTCGTTATGACCAATAGAATCGTTCGAGCGGCCCACCAGTTCATAATTTGGAAAGCCGCCGGCCCTAATTTCGCAACCAAGCGCCATTTGGTCGCTCTAAGCAATAATTCGCGAAACTTTTTGTATGTCTGAGTGAAAAACCACTGTTCAGGACTCACAAAGGCAATTGTGCATCCATTAAAACATAACTCATTAAGCCGTTCTATGAATACAGTGCTCAAATCACCCATCGACATAGGATATCGTTCCTCACAAAAATCCTTGAGCATCTCAATTTGCTTGCCGCGAGCAAGAAACGGAACGTTCGTCACTACCAGAGTGAATTGCCCGGCGAGCAGTTCGGCGGCTTTGGCCAGCCCTTGGGCGATGACGGTCTGTTCGATGGCGTCATTTTCGAATTTGGCCTTTTGCGTTTCGCTGAGCGCAAGCGCGGCGGTTAGTAGCGGGGCGAGTTCATGGAACTCCGCCTCGATAAGATTCCCGCCCTGGGAGCGGGGGTTGATGAGGCTGCCCAGCACCGGGGCATCTTTGAACAGACGATGGAGGCGGGCCATGCCGTTGCGTGCACGGGAATTGTCTCCGGCAAGCCCTACCCACTCCGCTTCCGTTGCGCTGGGCGCAAGTCCAGAGCAGGCCAAGTTGAGGCTGGGGAGCGCTTGATACCCGGCAAGTTTCCACGCCGTCAGCGCAACATTGAAGGCGGCAATCTGCGTGCAGCGTTCGTCGAGTTCCAGGCCGTGAAGGTTGTCCTTGAGAACCGCAACCACTGCCGCTTGCGCACTAAACTTTTCTTCCTCCATACGCAGGCGCACGAGCATTGGCAGGGCAAAGACCAGAAAGTGACCGCTGCCCATGCAGGGGTCAAGCAGACGAATCAGGCGTGCAAATTTTGGCCAAGCGTCAAAGGTACCCGCGGCGGGGAGCCAGGTCTTTGTCGTCTCATCCTGCACGAAACGCAAATAGGTCCACGAGATTGCCGGCACGCCGTCACGGGCGGGTAGTGCCGCTTGCGCTCGCGCTTCTTCTTCGGTGTCAGCCTTGATCGGTCCAATCTTGCCTGCCCACCATGCACCAAGAGTGTTGTGGAGGAGGAACTCCACCATATAATCCTCGGTGAAGAGCTGAGTTACAGGCGCAAGTTCGTCGGCGCCGATCTTCTTGCCGGAGTCGTTGACCTCCTTCCTGAGTTGGGCTTGCCAGAATTGGTAAGTCCAGCCGAGGGCGTCGTCGGCGCGGAATGCTTCAGACGGTAGGGCTGCGAGGAGTTTGCGCAACTCCACCTGGTCGTTGAGAGCAATGGGGAGATCGAGTACCGGGTCGTCGCGGCGAAAGACGCCGGGGAGTGTGAGCCTGGCGAATCGGCAGGCGAGATCGAGTCCATCGCGGGCGCCGAGTTCCGGGGCGAGTTCCTCGCATTCCTCCAGAGTCACAGGAACGGAGCCCCTGGCCTCGTCGGTGATCAGGAGATGATTTTCGGTGAGGAAGCGGGTGAAAAGCAGGCGGTGCCAGTGCTCATAAGCGGCCAGTTCGGTCAGATGGCGGATGTCTTGAATGCCAGAGCGTTCATCGCGCTTATCACCGAGGGCGCGACCACGGGCGCGCAGATTGTTACGGGTTTTTTTTTGCTCGTCGCTCATGTGGGAGCGAAACATCTTTTCATGGACCGCCAGGTTTTCCAGCGCAGCCCGGCAAGCCGACTCGGCCAGGACGCGTGCAGCCTTGGTAGTATTTTCGAGGAGTCTACGGTGATCTTTGGAAAGTGATATTGGCATAGAGCGTCAAGTCCTTAGAGTATCACCGGGCCCTCTTTTAGGGCGGCTTCAATGGCAGTTTTGGATTTATCTAACCATGCATCAAGTTCTGCCTGGTCATGAATAGTGGCAGCAGCAAGCGTGACGCGCCGGGCTTTGGGCTCTGCTTCGATAATGGCGGCGGCAAGAGCCTTGTCAAACTGGGCTGCTAAGGCATCGGTCTGTGACTGCCAGTTCTCCAGAGAGCAAGACTGAAGAGCAGTGAGGAGTTGTTCATCGGAATTTGTAGCGGGAGCGGTTCGTTGCAATGCCCCGGCACTGGAAAGCAAGGATTGGCGTTTCTCTTCCGACAGTTTTTGCCACGCTGCGTTGCTGTTAATCCTCGTTGCCTGAGTCGCGAACATGCCGGAATAGGTCTTATGCGCATGGGTGAGACTGGTACGGAGCGCATTGCCCAAGGCCTTCAGGACGTGAGAGATAGGATCAGGTTCATCCAGCAGGGAGCGATTGGCACGAATGGCTGTAAGGGTAGCAGACCATTCTGCCTGTTCAGCCAGACCATCGGCTTGGGCAACGAGCTTTTCGGTCAGGGCAAAGGCAGGAAGTCGCTTTGTGATCTCTTTTCCAGTGGCTTGCCATGTCTTTATCTTCGCCAAAATGGCATCCCGTTGGTCGTGTAGTTCCATAAGAAGATCATTGCCAGAGAAAGATTCTAGAGCGGTGATTTCCGGAGCGGCTGGCGCCATGGGAGCAGGGGCGTCCCCGCCCGCCTGCGAGGCAATCGCTTTGGCATAATCGATAAAACGGAGTGAGTCACCCGACTCATTGCCAGGAGTAATTTTGGGAAGACCGGCTTCCTGGAAGAGCTTACGGATGGCAAGTTTCTGTGCGGTCGTAAGAACGGGATGCTCTATGCGAAATGTCGCCTGCCCAAGTTTTTTCTGGTCCACCTCGGCCAGAGTAAGAGGGGTTGTCTTGATGCGGGCGCTAAGATGGTTGCTCGCGAGTAATGTAGTCAAGACGGCATCAATCGCATCCTGAGGCCAGCCGTAATCGACACCAGTGAACTTTTTACGAATCTCCAGGCCCGTCTTTCCAGACCCCATGAAGGCGATGATTGCTGCCGACACCGGGTGGTTCTGCGGCTCGCCCGCAAATCCGACTTGCGCCAGTGCGTTGGGAGAACCTTCCTTTGCTTTCCTGAGCACCTGGGGCCACTTCGCGGAGTCGCCGTCGTGAAACTTGGGGTATAACCGGTTGAGGACCTGTTTGGCGGCTTCTTCGACTCCTTCTTTGAGTCCACCAAAAGACTGCTCCTGTCCGCCGGAAAGGAAGAGGCGGGCGCCACCGAGAATCTGACCAATGAGTTCCTCAACGCGCAGACCTTCGGCGTTTTGTTTGGTGACCATGGACTGACGGCATTCCTTGCCTTCCTGTGAGGTGGGGTTGCCTTTGAAGTGCAGGGTTTCCTCGGCGGCCTGAGTTGAGGCGATGGCGCTCTTGAGTTCGTCGGCGTGGGATTTCGGAAGGAATAGGTGTAGCGTGGCATCGTCGGTGCTGAGTTTGCGGATGTCGGCCAGCACGGAGGATTCCGGGGCTGAGAAACCGTCGCGTACCCAGAGCGTGATCGCGTCGGTTGCCTCCGGCTTGCTCTCACCATGATGGATAACAACTTTGCGGCGCTCTTTGGCGTCGCCGTGGAGCACCGAAGGGTTGCCAAGGGTGTCTGTCAGGGCTTTGTCGAGAAACCGGGTAAGTTGGGAGGCTATCAGGGGTTGGTCATTCATTACCGTAGCACGGCGTTTACGAAATTCAGCCTCCCAGGCGGCCCCTTCGGTTGTTTGCAGACGGTATTCGCTGTCCACTTTCATGAGCACACCGTCCTGCTCCATGGCCCCGAGCAATCCGGGAAGTTGCTGCCGGAGTTGGGTGCTGCCCGTGACAAGATCTTCACTGAGCAAGTCGGCCAGGTGTTCAGGTTCCGCGCGGACCCCCAGGTCGGTGCCGTGTTCCCGAGGAAGCTTGTTGATCAGGAAAACCAGCGCGCAAATGCGGCTCCGCAGGGCGCCATCAGGTTTGGTTTTTTGTTGCTCGATGATTTCCTGGAAACGTTTCTGCATTTCACCAGTGCTCACGAGGTCGTTGGCAATCTGGTCGTAAAGAAAGTCTCCTGGCACGACCGCGCCGAGTTCAGCATCAGCGTAGGCGCAGCAGGCTTCGTGGACAACGCGGAGTTGGGTGCGCATTTGGGCGGCGGTGCCGGTAGGGTCCACGGAGTGAAGAACGTGCTCCCAGAATCGGCGGCGTACTGGGAGCAGCGGGAAGTCCGGGAGGTAGGCGAGGTCATCCTCTGATTGTGAGGCGAGCTTGGTGGCCTTGAGCTGGCGGTCGATTTCGCCTTCGTTCCTGGCAATCAACTGCTTGATGTCGGCCTTCTTGTCTTCGCGCTTCTGCAAGACCACCGTACGCACGACCTTCTCGACATCGTTGTCTTTAAGGTGAATCTTGATGGTAAATCGGCCCATCAGGCGCTGAAGATTCGGCATGTCGTTGAGGGCGCTCTGGCCGGTGCCAACGATCATCAGACATCCATCCATATTTTTGCTCAGTGCCTCGGTAACTTCCTGAACGTCGAGGGCCGTTTGTGCGTCTTGGCCGATAAATTGCTGAATTTCATCGAGCACCAAAAGGGTGCAGGGCATTTTGCCGTTGGCTGAAATCGCCTCGCGGATGATACTGCACATCTCGTCTATGCTGACGTCGTTCACGTTGGGGTATTCGGCCCTGAGCAGCGCTCCCACCTGAGAAGGGTCCTTTAAGTGGTCGTAGCACTGGACGTATGCCTTTGCGACCGCACCGGAGCCATATAAGCGTCCGAGTTCTTTGTCGAAGTCTTTACCCTGGTCTTCGATGGCTTTCTTGAAAGTATTAAACTTTCCATCCCTTTTTAAGTGAATGAGAAACTTGGCGTAGGGATAACCTTCAGGTAGCCCAACCGATTTAAAAAACAGACTCATGACGCGCAGCCGCACATTGCCCGCCCCGGCCTTAAGGGTGCCGCCCGCCATATGCAGACCTGCGTGGCGTTTGCCAAGGGTCGAGATCTCGGTGAGAAGATCGGTTATTTCTTCTGGGAGATGGGCAATGGACCGGGCGGTTGTCCCGTCTGGGAAAGCAAAGTTGATCCAGAGGTAGCGCAGGACCTTGGCGAGGTGGGATTTCCCACTCCCATAGAAACCGCTGATCCAGGCCGCCTTCTGCTCGGGGCTCTTGAAGCTATCGCGATAGCCCTGGAGGATGCGGCGCATGCCATTGAGGTATTCACCTTCACATACGAACGATTCGAGTTCGAACCTTAGCGTGGCGAGATCTTCGCTGTTGTTGCTGGAGACGCCCTCATTGACGAGTTTCCAAGCCAGCGGGTCTTTGAGGAAAATTTCTTTTGTTTTCATTTTGTGGCGCCTCCTTTTGTTGTCATTTTTCAGAAAGTATTGGGGCTGCGAGATAATTCCACCCTGTTCGAGCATCAAGAAAACGGTAGGTATTACCTTCCCTTTCACCAGGGAAAAAGACGAGCAGGAATCCGGGGAAGGTTTTTTCCAAACCATCAATCAACTCGGAGACGTGCAGAAAGTCGTAGAGGTCCATCAAGCCGGTCAAAGCGAAGACTGTGCGCTCTGGTGCGGTGGCGCGGGCAACCTCTTTTTGGAAGAACTCCGTGAGAAAGTCTTTCCATTCGGACTTTGCATACAACTCAATATCACTGGGATTTTTGAACCATTCCGCCCGCTCATCCTCATCGACGGAAGCAAGCCACCGGGCTAAGCTTCCCTTCAGATCGATGCGAACCCATGGATGGCCGGCTTCCTTGGTCAGTATTTCAAAATCGTCAATGCGATTGATGAGCCGTCTTTCGTCTTCGGCTGGATAAACTGCGAACCACACGCGCTGCGATGCAGGCAACCCAGGCCGAAGCGGCATTTGGATGTGGTTGCGGTAGTTTTCGAGCAGTTGGTCAATGCGATTCATGAAGTAGTGCCTTTTCTGCGGAGGTTAGAAGATTGTGGAAATCGAATTCCACAATTCCCGCAGCTTGTTTTAGTGAAAGCAGTCCTTTTGCGGAAGCCAGTGAGAGTGCGGCTATCAATTGGGTTCGGTTCGACGTAACGAGAGACGCGAAGGCGGAATTGAGCAACCGCTCCCCACGAAGACCGGTTAGGTAGCCGACAAACATGGCGTAAGCGGCCGAAACGGGACGCGGCTCAGGAAGTCGCCTGGTCTTCTTCGCTCTGCCTGCAAGGTGCCCACCAAAAGTCCAAGTGGTATTTACATTTTGGGCCATCGATTTTTTCATGGCAGGGCTGAAGCGACCAGGAAAACCGTTTTCGAGATGTTTTTCCATGGCAACTCTTTCAAGCACCTCGCCGAGGCGCAGAGTGCGAACCAACTCGAAGCTGTGGCGCAGTTGTGGATCACGGGCATAAGCACAAACCAGGCAGAGCTGGTGCAGAGAATCTAAATCTGCATGGCCAAAATCCCAGAGAACGCGGAACAATGCTTCGGAAGTGTCCATGCCATAAAGCTCGAATAAATGGCGAAGACTCTTCTTGCGGCTGCTCAAAGTAGGTTTTTCCAAGACATTCTCCTCCACGATGGCCTTGGTGAAATCGTCCTTGGTAACAGTGAGATGCATCGCACGAACAAGAGCGCGCATCTCCAGAAACATCATCGACCGAGCCGAATGGCCTCCGATAGTGGCTTCAGAGAAACCTAATTGATTGTTCCGTATTAACATACACTTGAGCCGAGAAGACCAATTTCTTCCGATACCACTGCACGTCCTGGGTCAGACTTTTTTATTGCGCATCCCCCCATTGCTTATGAAACGGTGAGGGGAGGGTATTAGCCTTGAAATGTGAATTAGTATTCTAATCTCCCTCACCTTTCAATTGTTCCGGAGTCCTTTCTTCAAGCCATAATTTGCCCCGGCAGAGAAATCCATTCGCTGTTGGCCGGGATGTCGCCTCCCATTCGGCCTTTGAATGTCTCGAACCTTTTCCATGGAGGCTCCACATACATTCTTCCATCCAATGCAACGCCAAATTTTGAGTGAAACAATCATTCATCTTTCTTTGGCCTCGAATCATCCACACCTTACTTAGATTTCACAATGAGGCTACCTTTTTTGCCGATTTCTCGATTTTTATGAGTAGAGCCTCTAAATCTGCCTTCTTATAAAGGCGGTAACGGCTGATTGGGTGTCGATAGGTCGTGATCTTTCCGCCGCGTTCCCAGTTGCGTAGAGTGGATTCTGAGACCCCAATAAATTCTGCTGCCTGTTTTATACGTAGGTAGTTTTGCAGATTAACCATGCATTAGACCTCCATTCTTCAGTAAATATTATCAGACATTATCAAACTTTATAAGACCTTGTCAAGACAAATCCAGAGATTAGACCCCAGCGTTGCAATCTGGGCTTGGCCCCTTCGGGTCTCTTCAGTCAACGTGTACCTTCCATTTCGGGTGCAGGTTTGCGGCCTTCATGTCAAGAGGGAGGGGGGAGATAAGAAGAGGGGGAGGGGGGATAAAGGGGGGAGGAGGAGTAAATCAAGAGAGGGGCGGGAGTGCTGAGGGGTTTCAAAGGGGAGATGACTTTTGAATCTCTTTTCTCTCAGTCTCGGTCAGTTAGACCGGCGCATCCGGTGCAAATCCGGTCGTGATCGACTGTTTGCCAGTGCTGAAACGACTGAAACCGGTGAAAGAAGGTCTTTGTTTGTGAATCTCTATTTTCAGGTTTTCAATCTTTTCAAGAGGTTGGAATTTATGAGGGGTGGAAAAGAGGTCAATCACGCATGGGAAGACCGGAAACCAGTATACACAGGGCACCTACGAGCCGTTTTATATCTTCCGACGCAGGCCACGGCCACCATAGGTCAGCTTTAGGGCCGGGTATATGTTCAACTCAGAGGCAAACCGCCACGTGAGTTTTAAGTCAATGACGGCTATATCGCCTCCAGCGACTGATGCCTCCACGAGCACGAAGTTGCCATTAGCCAGCCGGGTAAAAGAGACCGACATCAAAGATTCGGATATCAGCAGGTATGATGCGCCGGGCATGATAGGTGCTCGATAGACTGCAACCTCGTTCAGGCTGCAAATATAAGAATCCGACTTAAGTTGGGGGTCACGGCGAACTTCTAAGTCCGGCGGCATGTCTTCCTTGTGTTCTCGATACTGATCGGTCCATTTGTAAAGCCAATCGGGAACGGTTCGGTTTTCGATAAGAAGGACTGCATGTCTACCAGTTCGGGTAGCATCGTTTGCAAATCGTTTTATCTGTTCCCAATAGAGGGCCGGCGAACTCCCATCCTCCTCTCTAGGTTTCAAGCGCTTAATAGCTTCTTCCAATACAGAAGCAGCCACATGTTTTCGAACCATCTCGCCGAACCACTCTTGTTCATTACCGGCAAGTTGCGCCATTGGAGGCTCTGTGTATTCCCCCTTCGCTACCCCTTTGATTACGAGACTCCTACTCTGGAGTAATGTGTTTGAAGCGGTAACCGCGTCAAAAAGAGCCATAGGGAAAGCCCCTGAGGTTTTGGAAAACCCTAGTGAAGAGGCCCACCTTCCAACTTCTTCCAGTCTGGCTTCACTTATGGGCAAGTCTCGAATCGTTTCTGCCCTGATGGCTTCAATCTTCGTTAGCAGTTCCTCAATCCCGGCGCTGAGGCTTGTGGTGGCCTCATCGAAAGAGATGCCAGTTCGACCTGTCTTCACATATTGGAAAAGATTCCTGTACCCACCGAAGTTGGGATGGGTAACTCGTCCTTTCCACTGTTTGAGGTCACTTACTATCTCCCGGACCTTAGCGTCGTCCTGCCGGACCCATTTACGTATTGTTTGCTCAACCTCAGCAGTCATCGGATTCCAATGTTCAGGCACAAAGAAGGCCAACAGAACAAGTTGGCCATCTCTGATTGAGTCCAGGTCATCAATACCCGAGCCTGAGTAAATCCTACCTGGGACCATTTCTTGTTTTGTTGCTTCAGTAATCTGCTCCACAAGGTGATCCAAGCGCGCTCGATACCCACGCCTATAGGCACCCTCGGAGTGGTATTGCCTGAGAATTGCCATAAACAAGTCGTCAGTACCGTGAATCGGTCGCTGATCGCCAACATCATGGCCATCCGGGCGAGGTGCCTCCCCATACACGATTGCACGCAGTAAACGAACGGGCAGGGACTGATCATCGGAGCAGTCTCTGCCTCTGATAGCAAGCATATACGAAACAATACAGCACACGTCTATCCAGTAGTTTCGTAGAGCGACAGCGAAAAGTGTCTTGGGAGCACCTCCCTGAAAATATCCTCCCTCTTCGACGTCCAATGCGCCTTTGGTGTCTTCCCACGAATGCCCAGTAATCTCGAAGCAAATTAACTTCTCACGGTGAAAGAAATAATTGTACGCATCGAAACGAAATTCCAACTCCGGAAACCACTTCAATAGAATATCAAGAGTCCATTCTGCGGCAGTTTTGTCTCCTCGATGGACGCAGTCAATGACCATTGCTGCTGTGGCATGAAGGTGTTTCTCGTAGTACCGACCGGAACTCTGCAATTCTGGCCAATTCGATGCCTCATCCCGCCGGGGAGGAAATCGGTCATTCTTCAACGATTCCCATGCTCCGACGAACCGGCGGAGTATCAAATCGTAGATTCCGAAGAAGGGTGGCCTGAGCGATGCCGCATTACAGGCATCATGCTTCGTTACTCCTTGCTGCTCCACCGTCTTCACCCACCACGCGGCTAAACGACGGAAGAGAACTGGAGGTAGCTCGACAAAATGCGCGAGGATGTCAGCTTTCGCAACATCCTCTAACCGAGAGAAGAGCTGCCCAGGTACGTATAGGAGGTGAACCAAGAAAGCATCATCAGAGCTAATCCGCTCTACGGCCGCCTCAAACAGGTCCATGAGTCTCCTGCTCCACATCTCGTAGACCGGCCTGCCGAAAACATGTTGTCGATCCGAGATCCCTGCATAATTGTCCAGACTCCCTTCACTGTTTTTAAAGGCACTTGCCTCAATAAGCAAGATATAAAGGTCGATCAGTTCGTCAATGGAATCGGAAAATGTTTGAGGTTCGCGGGCCTGAAGCGCTAACATCGCTTCAGCCTTTAGGTCCTGGAATATGTCCGACGCGGTAAGTTCTAATGGAGACAAAGTCCGTCTGAATTTAAATGCCCAGCGAACAAGAAGACGTTCCAGCCATGAGGTGGGAACGGTGCCGACAACCCGACAAAGAACAGTATTCCCAGAGTAAGTAGAGCCCGGATCTAACGGATACAGAAGTATCGGAGTTTCATTCTGGTCTTTGAGCCGCATAAATCCACCGGTTTCTTTCTTTTTGGCCGGTCGGCCACGGTTAGCCCGCCTTAGCCAGAGCCGGGTCGACCAGGTCAAGAATCGAAATCGGACATCTATCAATGTGGAGCCGCGCTCTAACGAAACTTCGACGACAGAAGAGCCAAGGCCCAATCCACTCGGCCCCAGCCAGACGCTCGGCATTTCTTCTTCCAATTTTGCTTCGGAGCTTGGGCCAGGCAAGAGCTTCTCTCGCACTGCAGTGAGGAAGAAGTGACTTGCTAAATGTTCCCTTAGCTCCCGAGGCCAAATGACGTTTATCGCATACCGGCGAACGATTTCTGCTCTTCGGGAGGGTCGCACAAATTCAAAGGTTCGATAAAGGAAAAACGAGGTAAGTCCGAGGTTCACGAGAAACCAAAGAGTATCAACAAAAATCCAAGCGATACCCGTCTCTGTCCCTATGGCGGTTAGAGGCAGATATTGGAGGGCCATCAAAATGAGGAGGGAAAGCGCACTTAGTCCAGAGACTATCGCTGCAGAGTCGTATAGGTAGATGTGTAAAGCAGATTTTGCGCTATGACGCCGCTGTAAGAGGAGCGTGACGAAAGCAATCACAATTGGATAGACCAAGGCGGCCAGTGCTCCTTGAATAGTCCAGAGCGCCGAGAAATATGTAATAAGGTCCGTCCTCGTGAAGTTAGTGGGGACTCTGGGTAGCCAGCAGCTAGGCGTAAAGCAAATGGCCGCCGAGACGGCGGACAAGAAGGCAAGCAACGATAGGGGCCATCTCAGCGGATGCTCGGCGATGCTCACGATTGCGGCCTGCAGAAGGCCGTACGAATTCTCTCGTATGACCGTATTCTCCGAGCGCCACTCGGCTTCCTCTGTTTTAACCCGATAGCTTAAGGTCTTTAGGATCTGTCCTAGCATTCGTGGTGGACACTCGCGAAGGTCGGTTTCGCCTCTCTCGGAAAAGGATTACAATGAATACTCCAAAATTCGTCCCACAATATCAACTAGCTACTAATATACACCATTTCTAAAAGTTTTGGAAACGCAGATGACCACCTAGAACGCCTGAAAAAGCGCGTCATACTTTATGTCCCTTTACAGTGACCCACCGGTAAGACAAGCGAGTATCGTTGGATGGCCTGAAGAAGAATCAGAGCAAATATTTATAGCTCTCGAATTGGCTGCAAAGGCAATCTTCCACAAGAAGCCAATCCATGATCGGGCATAACCAGACCTGGGAACGAAGGGGACGTAGGTTCTAAAACAACTTAAGCTCGAGGGACCTATCTGAATTCTTTCACTTATTTTCTCCTTTCACAAACCTCATCCCCCCTCACCTTTCACATATCAACACAACGC
>Ga0315284_10010040_pt1 | contig 13475 bp, 18 predicted proteins | sample YL17G09_16_MG_FD_203696 | JGI IMG/M metagenome (GOLD analysis project Ga0315284, IMG submission 203696) | Sediment microbial communities from Yellowstone Lake, YNP, Wyoming, USA - YL17G09_16 | ecosystem: Environmental > Aquatic > Freshwater > Lake > Sediment | place: USA: Wyoming | collected...
ACATACTTTTGTTGGAAGCTATCAAACTGGTACTCCTGGGATTGATTATCCTTGCAAAGGATTCGGATATGTTGGTAAATATAATGATTTTTCAAATAAAAAAAATTACTTTACTATTGAGCCAGATACTCCATATGACTTCACTGTAGTTCATTCTACAAGAGGTGGATTAGCAGTTTATATTTCAAGTGATGAATCCCAACTTAATTTTATTGTTGGCAAATCATTTATATTCAATATTGATACGAAAAAAACAATTACAGAAGTTCTTTATCCGAATTCAGTATATACTACAACCTATGGAATTTGGTATAATGGAATAACTGTTTGTACTCGTTCATATACCATATCCGGTGGATTCTCTCTGACTGGACCACTTGATACCCGAACTTTCGTAGTTGATTTTCTCTATAATTGTAAAACAAAAACTTATAGTTTTAAGAATTGGACTGAAGTAAAAATTCCCGGAATTAGTATATATACACATGCCCAAGGAATTACAAAAGTTGGTAAATGTGATTATATATTACCAGTCGCAAATTATTATATTGACCCAAATAATACAAATAAATTCACTAAATTAAGTGGTGGAAAAATACGTATTCGAAGAACTAAAAATGGGTTTAAATTAGTTAGTTATCAAAGTATAAATTTCCCACAATCATTGCTTACTGTTGTAACATCCGCAGCAAAGGATGCAGTTTGCGGTGTTTTTGAAAATAGCAATAATAATGCTGGTGCATTTCAAGCAATAACTAACTAAAATTTTATTTTATTATAATATTATATTATAATGAAAATATTTTATCAAATCAATAATCTAGATCAAAAGAAATCCAATTTTTTCAATTCAAAAAAGAAACCTATTAGAGAAGCTGAACTGCCGACAACAGTAAAAAAAGTCGCCTTAGGATTCCCACAGGCTATTCTTTTTGATCCACCACTCCATAATAAAATATATGCCCATGTTATTGATAGTCGCGGAAGGAAGCAATACTTTTATACCAAAGAATACAAAGATGGGATGCAAGTTGAAAAATACAGTCATTTTCCGAAAATAGTTCCTATAGTTGAGAAATTGTTGAATCAATGTGGGCGGGATTCTGGTAAAGATGATGTCTGTAAATCAGTTTTATTAATGAATGAGTGTAATTTTCGCATAGGGCACGAAAAATACAAGAAATTGTATAACACGGATGGTGCACTTACGATTAACCACAAGCATATTCATCCTTCAAATAATAAAATCGATATAAGATTTTTGGGGAAGAAGAAAGAGGAGAATTTCTGCGAAATAAGGAAGCCTTCCAAACTATATGAATCCCTACAAAATACATACAATAAAAAGAAGAAATTTTTTAATGATATCCAATACAATGATGTGTATACTTTCCTAAAAAAATACAAGATAACGCCGAAAGATATTCGCCAATATAGTGCCAATAATCTTTTCTACAAGAATATCCAGGAAAATCCAATCCAGGAAAATGAAAACCCGAAAAAATATTTGAAAAATATTCTGGGAATTACAGCGGAGAAAATGAATCATACACCGGGCGTTTGCAAAAAGGAATACCTTATGCCCCAATGGTTCACTATGTCGCCTCAAGAAATGAACAAGATGACTAATCAAAAAAATTTCAAGGATTTTATTGATGCTATGGCGAAGAATTAGCAGGTTTATTTTTTTCTTACAATTTAATAAAGATGAATACAGAAACTAAGATTAATTTTTTGAAAAGTATATTTGATGGGAAAGGAGAGAAATGGATAAATGATAATATAATTTATCAATCAAAATTAACCCCAAATGATTTTAAACAAATTCTATCTGCTCTTCACGCCAATAAATTTCCCAATATTTCTGAATATTACAAAATATTTTTCTGGATTGCATATTCCTATCTTACAATTCCAAATGTAAAACATTACATTCCTAATATTATTCTTCCTGTTAGTTCGGGTTCATCTGATCTAGCTAAATATTATATGTATCATATGCAGCCCAATAAATTTTTCGTGTCATTTAGAGGAACTAAAACATTTTTCGAGGCACTTAGTGGGATAAAGTTTTACAGGGTGCCTTTCCCAATGTTTCAGCCAAAGCAGAAAAAGGAATTCATTGAATGGCGAAATTCCATAATCAAAGGGAAACAATTTAATCCATATAAAACACCTCTACCGGATGATCTTGATATTGAATTACATAAGGGATTCCTAGATGAAGCTATTGGGCTATATAATGATTTGGCGGAGAATCTGGAAAAGGTAATTGAAGATAAAAAACCGATCGAAATTATCCTGTGTGGGCATTCACTTGGCGGTGTTCTTGCTCATATTATTGGAATATATCTGGGTTTTTATATGCAAGATGTTGTTAAAGCAAAAAGATTATCGATCCATATAATTACTGCAAATGCGCCTCCAATTGGAAACAAAAATTTCAACTTGCTCGTGCCCTATGTTGGAATAAAGAATTTCTGGCGGTTTTATAATTTTCAGGACTTCGTCCCACATTATGGATATTTAGGAACATGGATAGAATCCAAAAAATTCCGGCATTTGGATTTTATGCTAAAAGAAGGAGTGTCTGACAGTTATAATTCGATTGGGCGAAAAATATTGACTAAAATTGAAAATACTTGTGTTCTTGCGAATGATTTTGGGGTGAATTTGAAAGAATTTATGGAAAAAATACCATCAAGTGTGAAGTGTGATAATAAATATATTTTTCATGATCTCTTTGTTCTTGATTCAAAAAAGAAATCTGTTTTTATTTAATATTATATATTATATGAATATAAATCTGATTTATGATAAATCACCAAATGTGCAAGAAATGCGACCAAAAGATTTTAAGGTCGTGAATTTGCGAAAAAATATTGAACCCAAATATAATCAGCCCATTATTATTGTATTTTATGCACATTGGTGTCCTCACTGTAGTAATAAGAAAATGGTTGAATTTGTAGAGTCATTGGCAGGTGTTTTACCTAAAAAATCGAATGTAAAAGTTGGCGCGTTTAATTGTGATTATAATGATGAACATCGGGATATTGCTAATAATATGGGTGTTACTGGATTTCCAACAATCCGATATATTAACAAAAATAGGAAGCCTGCGGATTATCGTGGTCCAACTAATATTAAAAAAATGCTGGAATTTTTAGTAAAAAGTAGCTGAATAATATATATCATAAATATTTGGGATTGTAAAATCTTCCCAATTATACTCTTGCATTTTTTTCTGTATTTCATTCTTATAATTTTGATAATCTATACCTGTATTTATCGAATCTTTAACTAGGATTTTTAATTCATTTGATATATATTGTTGTATTGCTAAATCATATAAAATATATTTCATATTGTCCGGTTTAGTTTGAATATCCGTAACTCGTTTATCAAAAATTATTTCAAGTATAAATATACTTAACATATAACATAATTGATTATTATATGTAAAATTTGGATTATTTGACCAAGCATAATATTTTACATCTGTATCTATTTTTGAATTAAAGTTAGTGTATGATTTAGTTAGTCCATAATCTATGATTTTCATATCCATTTTTTTGTCAAACATTATATTATTCATTTTTATATCAATATTAATAATATTTATTGTTATCAACTCATCAATACTTTGTATTAATTTACTTACTAAAAATAGAATTATTTGTTCTGATTTGAATATTTTTCGATTTGGAAACATTTCAATATAGTTGTAAAAACATAAATAATGCGGCATAATAATAACTATATTTGTTTCATAAAGTGCAAATTTCTGTTTTTTTCTATTTTTTATAATTGAGCTATAATTAATATTGATTTCGCTAATTCCTGAAATGTTTACTAAAAATTCGATCGGATGAATTATTTTTTCTTTTTTTATGACTGGTTCTGTTTGAATAATTTTTCCAATTGAATACTTATTATTGTTGATATTAAAGTTGCTTTTATTATCAATAATTTTTTTTATAACATTTTCTTCGGTAAAATCTGTATAATCATCCTTTAATTCATTGGGATTTTCTGGGATAAGTTTTATTACATCATATTGACTAGTTAGAAATATATAGCCATAACTGCCATTGCCAATTGATTTTATTGCGGTTATTTCATAGACTTTATTTATTTCATAATTTTTTAAATTTGAATGATAGATATTCACTGAAATTTTATTCATTATTATCATCATATTATTATTTTTCTTCTAAACCTAAATTATAATGGGTAAAATAGAAATTTCTGATGATTTACGGAATAAATTAGATAAAGTATTATCGTATAAATCTGTAGATATAGGGGATACTGCTGTTGGACCAGCGCCAAGTTGGAAACCTCCACGACCACCGGCTCCACCTCAGCCGCAACCTCAGCATCCACCTCAGCCACCACCTCAGCCGCCACCTCATCTACCGCAGATGTCACCACAACATAATCCGGCAAAATATTATTATGTCAAACCTGAAAAAAATAAAAAGAAGAAAGATAAAATAAAATATTATAAAATCTCAAAAGTTGTTTTCCTTTCTTCTGTACTCGCTGGAATTGGTTTAACTTTAGGGTTGAAAATTGCGAATATTTTGTTTTTTTAGTTTCTAAATAAAAATTATGAATTATAAAATAGATGGTAATCGAGCTTATATAAGATTTATTAAAAAATATCTTGAAAAAAATAATATACATGAGCAAGAATCCGAAGAAAAAAATAATTTAATTACTTCATCCAAAATTCATGGTAAATATTGTATAGAATTTAGGAATTTTAAAGGAGTCGATTTTTTTAATAAAATTGAAACAACGAAAAAATTACTAGATTGTTATTATTATCCTCCATCTCTAATTGTGAAAAAAGAAAGGGATTGGAATATTTTAGAGCTAGAAGATGACGTATACTACTATTGCAAGCCGAAATATGGTTGCCAATCTAAAAATATTAGTGTATGTCTTGGAAAAGAATTTATTGTGAATCAAAAATTGGAATATCCATTTGTAATTCAAGATGAAGTCGAATCAAAACTAGATAATGGTAGAAAAGTTGATTATCGTATCTTTGTCCTTTATGTTAAAAAAGATAATCAAATATCAGCATATTATTCACCAAATTTATTACGTCGCGTATGTGTTGATACAGTTGCTAGTCGAAGTCCAAAATCATTTTTTTCATTTGGTGATAAATGTAGTAAATCTATTGTTGAAAATAAAAGCAGAGAACTAGTTGATTGTTTGAAAGATGCTCAAAAATTAATTATCCCAAAATTTGACTGCAAAAATTATAGTGAGATTGAATATTTTATCACAGGTTATGATATAATAGAAGATGTAAATAATAAATTCTGGATAATGGAAATTAATTGGGACCCCAATTTCTTTCATTATGATTGCGAGAGAAATTATCATAAAAATATATTTAAAGATATTATCAATCATATCAAAACCCAAAAATTCAATTACTTTTTAGAATTATAATTATTCCAAACACACTGCTCCAATTCTTCTTTTTGAGGCTTGCACTGTGCATCAATTTGATCACCCAATTTACTCATTGTTATAACATCTATATTATCAGATTTTTGCCCAATACAGGTCTTCAGCGCTTTTTTCTCACGCAGGCATTCATTTTTTAAAATGGCTTCCAATTGGTCCTTCAAATCTTTTCGCGGCAGTTCAACTTTGTATTTGGTTAAGAATAATTCCATGAGGACTAATTGGAAGTAAAAATAGAATAGTTTATCCTCATTATATTTAGTATGCATTGTTTTAAAGTATTCATCTAAATGATCTTTTAATGGTTGTTCTTTACCTTCAAGAGTTATAATTTTCATCTTAGAAAAGAATTTATCATTGGCTTTTAGAAATGAAAAAAATGTTTCGTCGATTTTATCTGGGGCATTCTTAGAATACTGAATTTTAATATAAGACTCTGCAATTTTTTTGGGTAATTGGGCTTTCAAAAATGCGGGAGTTGTCTTCTTCAAATCTATATTTTCAGTTATTTCGTGTATATGGTGTAGTCCATCGTATAAAAAATCAGCTAATTTATCTTCAGCCATTATTATTATATATATTTTTTTATAAAAAAAATATATCTATATTAATTAATAAAATGGCTCGTGGCAATCGTTTATCTGCACCAAAATCTGGAAATGCTAATGGATCATCTAGTGGAGGCTATCAATCCTACATCTGGATTATTTTTTGTCTAATCCTTCTTGCGATTATACTGTTCGCTATATTCTACCCTCGCCGGCAATACAATATGTCTGTCCAAAATGGAAATATGATGCAGCCATATCCGATGATGAATATAGAATCATTTGAAGATTCTGATAAAAAATATGAAGACGCACTTATGGAATCAATGGAAAATAATGATGACCCTGAGAAAATAATGTCATCAGATAAACCAGCTCTAATCTTTTTTTATGCACCTTGGTGCGGTCACTGCAAAACCGCCAAGCCCGAATTTCAAAAACTTATGCAAATGGCGAAAGGTAAGGCGCATATGATTGACTGTGATGCTAACCAGAACATTGCTCAAAAGTATGATGTAAAAGGCTTCCCAACTATCCGATATTATCCAAATGGTCCCAAAAATGGTAATCCCCGCGAATACCAAGGAAATAGAACCGCTGAAGATATGATGGGTTTTATTCGATAAGAATCGCGGGAACTTCCACTTCATTCTGATTGGCACTTCTTCTATCGCTCCCTCTTAATTTAATCATTAATCTTTCTGGATGAATGCTGAATTGTTTAAAAGCCTTCATTCCCACATCTTTCCAATTATATTTATTATGCTCATAGAATGCAGTTTTATTGCTGTCATGGTATTTACCATTTTTAAATAAGTTTTTGTGGTTATCATATATATTTCGCAAAGCTAAATGACAGATTAAATATTTCGGATTATTAACTAATTTTTTATTATAATCATCTGATGATTCAAGGTATGCGTCTGAATCTTTGATCGCTTTTTCCACTTCAACTATCCATTTCTTTATAATTTCATTATTGGGTGTGCTAGCAATGAACCAATTTTCATAGACAGGGTCCGCATTGGTTGTGCCAGGCGTCGTAAATAATGTAACATCGCCGCCAACAAATTTATCCGGGTTTTCCATTAATAATATACTTGCGTCCATCCATATTCCACCATACTTTTCCAATAATTTAAGCCGTAGGACATCCGCCTGTCGATAAGGAGGAAGACTTTGCCAATTTTCCGGCATATTGGTGATATAGTCTTCTATATTGTTCTTATTTAAGTATCGAATTTCATAATTCGGCGCGAATTTTGCCCAATTTTTGCGACATTTTGCGACAAAATCGGGAACATCGGGATTATCCCAATAACTCCAAATAATTTTGGGGATCTTATCCCCTTCAAAGCCCTCTATCTCTCTCTTCTTCAAAAATAAAAAACAAAATGAAATAATAAGAATACATAATAAGTAAATAATATTCCTCATAATTTATTAAATATTTTTTTTCCACCATTCTTGGGCTCTTTCTTTCCCATATTCAATCATCTTGAGCTTTTCATGTAATACTACTCCAAACTCCATGGCGTGCAATGGATATTGGAGTAGTATTACATGGCGCATGCAATCTACATTTTTATCTGTAAGGCTGTCTATAATACAAGCTATTACAGATAATATATAGGAATGCAATGTGTCCGTATTATTGTTAGTAATTGAGCGATGATTTATAATACATAGTGTTCTTTTTTTATCCTCTTTTTTTATAAGGTCACATGGAAGTGGTGAAATAATTGCACCATCTGCATATAGGTCATCACCGATCCTAATTGGGGTGAATGCTAATGGGTAGCTCCCTGAAATACGGAGCGCCATAACAACCTCCATTTTAGGGTGTGTATCAACTGAGAAATATTCTACCCGAGATTTATTTATATTTGTTCCAGAGATAAACAACTTATATTTTGAAATTGTCTGGAATTCTTCAAATGTCATTGTTGGCGAATATCCCTGTGTTTTTATGGTGGCTCTTAGTAAATTGGTGAATTTAGTGCCTCTATCAAAACCAAATTCTTCTAGAAAGAGCTTAATATCGATTTCTGCTAATTCCATTAAATCTATTTCAAATATTTCCGCAATATTTCTGAATGAAATTCCTAGCCCCATAAAAAATCCAATATATGCTCCAATACTACTTCCATAAATTTCTTCAATAGACTCAAGTATTTTAGTGTTTTCTTGTAGCCATTCAAGAGTTCCACAAATTGCCAGCCCTTTTATGCCACCCCCGGATATTAATAATTTCTTAAAATGGTTCTTCTTCATTTTTAATGTATTATGTAGTCATTTTTTTAAATTATTATTCTTATAAGAATAATAATTATGTATAATGTTAACGAAATAAAAAAATTCATCAATGAAAGGGAGAAAGGGCGGCTACTTATTTACGAGGAAATATTGGAGAAATGCTACCACCGCATTCAATCCTGTGTGGTTCGTGACGACCCCTTCTCACTTTACGTAGTCCCCGATTTTATTATTGGGAAGCCCACCTATAATTTCGGCAATTGTATCCAATATATTATTTTCCGGTTGAAAAACAATGGCTTCAAAGTAAAGTATATTTATCCAAATGCCCTGCAAATTGAATGGGGAAAAAATGATTTCAATACGATGCTCAGTATTGAAAATGATAGAGGAGCCCTCCAAAGATTAGCGATTGACAATAAGCCCCATACTTCTCCCTCTCTATTTGATTTGAAAATACCACACAAGGGCGATAAAATGGGTGGTGGGATGATGGCACCTACTATGAAAAAAACTCTCGATTTAGGGCTTCAAAAACCGGCAGTAGATGATATTATATTTAAATTCAAGGATCAGAATAAAGACAGTCGGAAAAAACAGATTCAGGACGAAAAATTTAGGGCAATCAATACTTTTATGCCGAAAACCAATATATTCACAAAATAAACCAATTTTGAACGAAATTATAAAGTTCCTCATTTTGCTTTTCTGTTGAATCTTTATATATTATCCAAGTAATATCTAATTTTATCAATTCCCGCTCCATATTTTTTACACCAAAGTAATTATAAAAATGATTTTTGAAATTACTAATTTCTTCATCGTGTATCATGTTTTTATCAATATTTTCAATTATTTCATCAATTGTGGTAAAATTAATTATCAGATTTTGTATTTTTAATTCATTAAGTTCATATTCTATTTTACGATAATTTGGTTTTTTATCGATTGATGCACGTATAAATGTCATTATTTCTGAAATTATTTCATCTTGCTGGAAATCACGTTTAAATTCTCGTATTTTTTTAATAAGATCGCCAAAGCTACTTTCAATTATACAATATTTTATGCCATATTTCATGCAATCTTTGCATTCTGGGATAAATATTCGAATAATGTTCGCGATTAATTGACATCTTTGTAAGAAAAACATAATAAATAAATAAGAATTTACCGAGGTTACTTCAATATTGTATTTAGATAATACTAAAGGTATTCCTTCGATATTCATGATATAGATTATATTATGAATGATTATAAGTTTATTTTTAGAGAAAAATAAATCTTATGAATTATTTTATTATAGTCCTCTTTTCCAATGCACTCTTTTATTCCAATTCGGTTGTAAAAGTCATCAGTTGTCTTCTTATTCCCTGCCCCATATTTTTCTATTTCATCTCTAAATTTTGGCTCTAACTTCTGGAATAGGCTGTTATTATTTGGAAGTAAATTGGCAATACTGCATAAACGAAGAAAACTAAGAAAGCCATAGGTCTCAAATTTCCCATTCATTTTTTCCTTTAGTTCCCAAAATGTATGGCGATAATTTCGGGTCCACAATGTGTATATAATATGCCGATTGGGGGAGTATATTTTAACATTGTTTGTGAAAAAACGCAGCGACATAATGAACTCCTCTCCCCAAAAAAGATTCTTCAAATGGGGGTCGAACGGAATTATTTTAAAAATAGCCCCATAACAGAAACTATACCCTGCTGCCCAAAAATAATTGCGCTTCGGTTTGTCTTCTTGTGGAATAGTCATTGTGTTGAAGATTGGAATACCATCGCGGACTTTTTTAAATTTAAGTATGTTCATTTTTTCACTTGTTGGAAGGTTGTTATCATGTTGAAGTTGATAGCCTTTGGGGTATGTGCTAATCACACTATTCGCTGATAGTTTTGAGTGCATTGCAATTAGTTCCGAGTCCCAGTTTTCTGCGAATCTAGTGTGACTATCTATCTGCAAATAATATAGCTCGTCTTTATATAATTTATTGTAAATTATATATCTTGCGTAACTTGGACCACGGGCTTTTGTATTGTCTTTTACTAATAAACGGACCTGGTCTTGATCTTCTATAAAACTGAGGTCTATTTTTTCATCTGTTGGCGCCATTTGTGCATAAACACCAAAAACAAGAAGGTGTTTATTTTGTGATTTATAGTATGCATTACGAATTGTTGGGATTATTTCGGGGTCTCTATAACAAGCCAGTGATATAAATATTTTATTTAACATGCTTAAACAATCGAAAATTTACTGGAAATTCAATCGCGTTGGCTGCTTTTTCATCCTAATTTTTCTCTTCTCTGCGCTACCCTGTGTAGATACACTGCTGATTGTGTCCTCTTTTGGCACCCTGGGTCGATTTACCATATTCAAAATGTCGTCGACTCCTGTGGGTCCCCTTAATTGTCCTTTTGAGGGTTGAGAGGGATTTGCAGAGGGCTTTGGTCCCATCATATTCTGTGCTGAATTCATCATCATGCCGAAAAGGGGGTCCGGATTTCCACTACTGGCTTCATTCTGGCGCATTGTATTCATCGCCGCCTGTTTAACATTTTGGGCTAATTCAGGATTTTGCTGTAGGATCTGATCTAAACCGGGCATTTTACTCTTGAACAACGTATTCGTAAGATGGAACATAAATGCGCTGCCACCTACCATCATTAATAGTTTAATTTCGGGGGCTACCTTCATCTTTGATTTGTATTTCTCATGGAGTTCTTCAAAGACATCATCATACTCGTGCAAGTTTTCATATATTGATTCGGACCATCCATCCAATTTTACACTAAGGGGATCAAATTTATTATTCACGAATTCAATACCAGATGTAATCGCCATAAGAATCTTTCTCTGGAATTTGATGCTCTTGTCCACATCTCTCTGTTTTTTCATGCGCTCATACTCAAATTTGATATCATCTAAATTACTACTCATATTGAATTTTCGACTGGGCTTAAAGCCATTTGCTTCTAATCGCTCTAATCTATATAATAATTCCTGCTTTTCAGCAGCAATCTCTTCTAATGTTTTTGCTCTTTGAGGAGGCTTGCGAATAGATGATGATGATGATGTTGTTTGGGCATCACTCCCACTTCCTTCACTTTCATCATCGCCATCGCCATCATCATCGTCATCATCATCACTATCGTGGCTATTTTCTTTGGAAAAAGGGTCAAAATTTTTGCCTAATAATTCATCTGGATTTTGAGATAGTCCTATATCATCATCAGAAACTTCAGTACTAACATCACTTCCAACTGAGACACTTTCTTCAGAACTTGATGTGAATTTTTTAGTTTTTTTAGGATTTCCCAAAAGATTTAAGTCCGATTCCAATAATCTAGGTCGTATTGATTCTTGCCTCTGTATATTTTCTTCATTTAATTGGGGTCGCATAAAGTTATTACTACTATTGTGAGTCGTTTTTAAATCAATTGTTCTTTCGGTCATTATTCTTTTCAAAGAATTTCAAAATTAAGATAGACCGCATTACATGTATATTTTTTGTTTTTCTAAAGTGTCATTATAGGTTTTTATTATTTTTTTGGCTTTTTCCAAATCTTCAACTGTAATTATTTCTGGATGTTTTAAAATGGATTCATCTTCTGGAACATATCCAAAGAATTTGCCAAAATACATTCTACTTTTTGAGTTTAATATATAGTTGAATGCAAGAATAAATATAAGTGTTATAAGAATAGCCCATTTTACGTCTCTAAATGCTATAAACATAATCAAAAATATAAATATTCTGCGGAAAAATGGCTTGTTAAATACAGTATCTACATTTTTTGGAATCTCTGCAGATATAAATCTTCCTCCAATATGCATTCCGAGTGTTGATATTCCATTAAATAATCTACTTGAATTAATTGCTTGTAATAATATGTCTAACATATAATTACATTAAGATTTTTTTTTAATTTATTTGTTTTTGGTCTTGTCCTTGGTCTTGTCCTTGGTCTTGGTCTTGGTCTTGTCCTTGGTCTTGTCCTTGATCATCAATTGTTATATTATCATCTATTTCAATGTCAGTTTCTATTGTTTCAATAGTAGACTCTTGTAGGAACTCTTGAGGTATTTTTTTCTTTTTTTTTTCTAAAAATTTTGAAAAATAATCGTCGAAATAATGCTGGGGGGTAAAATATATTATAGAAAATGCGATCAAAATAAAAACAAAAAGATATTCATGACCATTAATATAAGCCAATAAGGCGAAAAATATAAGAACAAGTGAAGCATCTTTCATTTTTAATTGGATCTTTGAAACTTTACAGCGTGTCATAAAAATAAAAAATATAATTCCAATACAAAACATTGATATGATAATATTATACATTCTTCCATTCATTTTTATATTTGATATAAAAAAAAGATGCTATAGTAACGTAGTCGCTAATAAATTAAATAACACGATGTTTTTTTCCTTTTCTAGTTACATAAGGCGCTAAATTTTCAATATAATCATCATTTCTGACATATTGGTTTGGTTCATCTTCACTCGTAGATTGTTCATAAGATGATGGATTTATTGGATTACGACTTTCAAATGATTCAGATATCTGCTTTTTGTATACAAGCATATTCGTATTGAGGAATGCTATTGTTAAAAGAACTGCAAAAGTAAAACCACCATAGGGAAACAAATCAAGTGCAAAAAATCCTACAATTAGCAAAAATATTAGTCTAAATATCCAATTATTAAATAATTTAATCAAAAAATTTAGAAAACCAGTGCCGGAATTGTAATACGTCGCAAAATTAATATAAAGAATATATGCGATGACAATAGCGTACATAAATACATTAAAAATGATGTGTGCTTCGACCATAATATATTTTATTACTATATTTTTTTTTTAACATAATTTCAATTCTTTGCCAAAGTCACTACATCCCCAAATATTTTTAACAACTTCTTCTTTTTGGTTTATTTTGTCAAGTAAAGAATTATCTTGGATCGTTATAATTTTTTCAATATCATCTTCAACTACTGAGAACCCTTCATTTTTATTGGAAATTAATATTATCGAAAGTATAACTAGAATTCCCAATGCTATTGCTACACCTTTAGGGATATTCATTATATTTTTATTAGGTTTTTATTTCTAAAAAAAATCTCCTATTATATCAAGAGCATATGCCTTATTGTTCATTAGAAGAAGC
>Ga0315284_10010041_pt1 | contig 13474 bp, 9 predicted proteins | sample YL17G09_16_MG_FD_203696 | JGI IMG/M metagenome (GOLD analysis project Ga0315284, IMG submission 203696) | Sediment microbial communities from Yellowstone Lake, YNP, Wyoming, USA - YL17G09_16 | ecosystem: Environmental > Aquatic > Freshwater > Lake > Sediment | place: USA: Wyoming | collected...
TATCGGCAATAGCAGCTGCCAGCGGCAAGAAACGCACAGCAAATTGATAAACGTCAAGCTTGCGAAAGTTCATGTCGCACAGGATAGTCCGGGTCTACGTCGAGGTCCAGGTCCAAGTCCACGTCCACGTCCAGGTCCACGAGTACCCACAGTGTCAAGTGTGTCCCGCAGTCAGCCGTGAGGCCGGGGTCTGTCAGGCGAACCGGAACGAGCGCCGAAGGTGCGACACAAGGGATCTGTGCCGGTCCTTCGGACCTCGATTTCTTTGCTTTCACTACCACGCCCTAACGGGCGTGGCTATTCACTGCCGGCGCTTCGCGCCTACCTGCTCCGCGACCCGTGGCCAAAAATCCTTGCCTTCCCGCAGAGGATTTGAGGGTAAGTAGGACAAGGCCATTTTTATATATTTCGCAACTGTTTAGCCAGTTGTCCAAGAGTATGTCAGATGAAAATCGGCCAGCTGAAATTTGAACCGCAAAGATCGCAAAGACCTCAAAGAGTTTTTTGCTTGGCGGTCTTCGAGGTCTTTGTGGTTCTCTTTTCAAGGCAGGCTAAACAGTTACCATATTTCGGGGTTTGGCCGTGGGGTACTTGAAGGCGCATCGTTTCATGTCGATGCGCACTCCGATGAATTTCACTCCTTCGCATTCCAGCAACCGGCGCTGCAGCATTCCCGAACTATCTGGAAGCAAAATCCTGCCGCCGCTGCCGATCACTCTCTGCCAGGGTACGCCTCGGGCATCAGCATTGCGCAGCGCCCAGGCTACCTGCCGCGCAGTCCCGGGGTGGCCGGCAGCACGGGCCACTTCGCCATACGTCGAAACTTTCCCCCGTGGAATGCGACACACCATTCTCTGAACATCTTCAAAATATCCCATAATTATTAGTACCGAGTACTCAGTACTGAGTAAAAGCTCCGATCTGTAACTCAGTACTCAGCACTCAGCACTCAGCACTCAGAAAAAGGTTCAAAGCGGCAGGAAAAGTGCCTCAAGAATGGCGTTTGATATGTAATTCGATAGCCTGGGAGCGAATCCTTGCGTTCGAAGACGTCGAGGATGATCTCCACTACATAATCGATATGGCTTTGCGTGTAAACTCGCCTCGGTATGGCGAGGCGAACCAGTTCCATGGCGGCGGGGATCTCCTGGCCCGTCGCGGCATCGTGGCGCCCGAACATCACCGATCCGATTTCGACGGATCGGATGCCGCCTGTCCGGTAGAGTTCGCAGCAGAGCGCCTGCCCCGGATACTGGGAGGGCGGGATGTGAGGAAGCATGGCTTTGGCATCGATGTAAATTGCATGTCCTCCCGGGGGTTGCACGATGGGAACACCCCGTTCGGCAATGTGGCTGCCCAGGTAGCTGGTCGAAACAATCCGGTAATTGAGATAGTCCTCCTGCATTACTTCTCCAAGGCCGACGGCGATGGCATCCAGATCCCGGCCTGCAAGCCCGCCATATGTGGGAAAACCCTCCGTCAGAATCAACAGCTCTTTCTCCTGCTCGGCAAGTTTCGCGTTTTTGGTGCAGAGAAAGCCTCCGATGTTGGCCATGCCGTCTTTCTTGGCAGACATAGTGCAGCCGTCGGCATAGGAGAATATCTCGCGCACAATCTCGGGGATGGCCTTGGATTCGTAGCCGGGTTCCCGCAATTTGATGAAATAGGCGTTCTCTGCAAAGCGGCAGGCATCGAGATAAAAGGGGATATCATGGCTGCGCGCAATCTCGCTCACCTCCCGGATGTTTTGCATGGAGACCGGCTGGCCTCCGCCTGAATTATTCGTGATGGTGAGCATCACCAGGGGAATCTTCTCTCTGCCGAACTCCCGGATCACCGCCTTCAAGGCCGCAACATCCATGTTCCCCTTGAAGGGATGAACCAGGGAAGGCTCTTTGCCTTCCGGGATGATGAGGTCCAGCGCTTTGGCGCCGCGGTATTCGATATTGGCGCGCGTGGTATCGAAATGTGTGTTGCTGGGCACGACATCGCCAGGATTGCAGGTCAGGCTGAAGAGAATGCGCTCTGCGGCCCGCCCCTGGTGGGTGGGAATGATATGCGGAAAGCCGAAGATCACACGCACGGCCTCTTCAAAGCGAAACCAGGACTTGCTGCCGGCATAAGCTTCATCGCCATCCATTACGGCAGCCCATTGCCGGGAGCTCATGGCCGCGGTCCCGCTGTCGGTCAACAAATCGATCAGGACGTCCTCGGCAGGAACGAGAAAAAGGTTGTAGCCTGCCCGTCGCAGGATTTCTTCCCGTTCCTGGAGCGTCGTCATCCGGATGCTCTCGACCACTTTGATTTTGAAAGGTTCAATGATTGTTTTCATTCCTGCTCCTTGCTGGAAGAAAAGCCTATTCCTACGAACGTGCCGATCTTACCAGCAGTCCCATCAAACCACAAAACAGATGCAAACATTTTCGCGTGTTTCGTGTATTTTGCGGTTCAAGAGCCGCTTTCCGATTGTATTCGAAGGCCCGTCACTTTAAGATCGTTTGCACCGTAAGGGGTGAGGGTATTTGCGTGATCGGCAAGACCATTTCGCATTACCGAATCGTCGAGAAGCTAGGGGGCGGCGGCATGGGCGTTGTCTACCGGGCCGAAGACATCCGCCTGGGCCGCACGGTTGCCTGTAAGTTTCTGCCCAAGGAGCTTGCCGGCGACGAACAGGCGTTGAAGCGCTTTCAGCGGGAAGCCCTCGCGGTCTCCGCATTGAATCACCCGCACATCTGCACGCTCTATGACATCTGCGATGAAGGCGGCCAGCCGTTCATGGTCATGGAACTGCTGGAAGGCCGCTCGCTGGATCACATCATCGCGGGAGAACCGCTGAGCGTCGACGCCATTCTCGAACTCGGCATGCAGATCGCGGACGCGCTCAACGCTGCCCATGCCAAAGGAATCGTTCACCGGGACATCAAACCGGCCAATATTTTTGTGACCTCCCAGGGCCAGGTCAAGGTTTTGGACTTCGGGCTTGCCAAGCTGGGCATCCCGGAGCAACCTCGGGCCGCCTCAGCCGGTCAACGCACGCCCCAACCGAAGGAAGCGCTCTTGACTATTCCCGGCATGCCGGTCGGCACGGCAGCCTATATGTCCCCGGAGCAGGTGCGTGGCGAGGATACCGACGCGCGCAGCGATCTCTTTTCTCTGGGTGTCGTGCTGTATGAAATGGCTGTGGGCCGGCCTCCATTTGAAGGCCCCACATGTGGCGTTATTTTCGCAGCGATCTTGAACCGCGCTCCGATTGCTCCAAGGGTCTGGAATCCAGAACTCTCGCCCAACCTGGAGGCCGTAATCCAGAAAGCTCTCGAGAAGGATCTCGAAGCGCGCTATCAAAGCGCGGCCGGCCTGCGTGCAGATCTCAAGACTCTAAAGCTTGCCCGGGACTCCGGAATCATGGCCGCGGCCTTTCCAACCGGTCCCAAGGGGGAGGAGGGCTCGCTCCCTGCCCACACAGGGGCTTCATCTCCCGGACAAACCGAAGGTGGCTCCCCGGAGCAAACCAAGTCGAGACGCGCCTTGCGCGTGGCGCTCTGGACCGGCGCTGCGGTACTCATGGTGACCGCGGGATACATGTTTTTTTCCGTCAACACGACATACTTCCCGTGCATCGTCATCAAGGAATTCCGGGTCGACCCCGCACTGCTGAATCCCGGGCTGGTCGAATTCGCGGTTAAGCGCACGCTCTCACAGTTCCTGGACCTTTCGGTCTACGATCAGCGCGAGTTCGAACAGGTGTTGAGGCTGGAAAAAGCAGCACGGAAGTCGCAGTCCGAAAAAGGCACCGGCCCTGGAATGGTGGAGAGGCTTCTGTCCCGCTCCGAATCGGTTCACGATCCCGCACTGTCCGTCGAGGCGGAGATCCGGCAATCGATGGGCGCGCTGGAGCTTCGGGTAAACCTCACCAACCGCGGCCGCTCCGAGTCTTTTTCGATCCGTTACCGTGGCCTCGATCAGCTGATCACCAAAGGGGTGGATGATCTCGTCAAGCAGATCATCAAGTCCTATGATGCGCAGCTGGCAGCCAGCCTTGAAGCCAATCCCCAAAACTACCGGCCGGCCGTGCTCCTGCTCTCCCACTTGCTGGACGCTTTGCGTCACTACTGGAAAGGGGCGATGGCTTGGAACCATCTCGATCCGGCATTAGCGGAAAATGAGTTTAAATCAGCAATCGCGATTGACCCTACATTTGCCTTGGCGCGCCTGGGCCTGGGCGAGGTGAGGGTGTTCCAAAATCAGTGGAATGAAGCCCAATGGGAAATCCGCGCGGCCCGGGAACAGGCCGGCTCCCTGACCGATCTGGACCGGATGCGCATCGATGCTTTGCTGGCCCGGGTTTCCGGCAAGATATTCGAAGAGCGCGCGCAGCTGGAAAAGCTCGTCGGCCTGCAGCCCCACCGCGTGGAATACGTGTACGAACTGGCGGAGTCCTATTTCCACACCGCGGATGCCCAGGACGCGATTAACAAGTATCAGGAAGCCCTTGCGATCGATGACACTTACTTCAAGGCCTATAACCACCTTGGATTATGCTATTCATGGAAGGGCGACCACGCGAGCGCACTCGGCGCTTTGACCCAGTATCTCAAGATCGATCCTTCCATCAACGCCTATGACAGTCTCGGCGATGTTCTCATGCTTGCCGGAGAATACGACAAAGCCGAGGAGATGAAGAGTAAGGCGGCTGCCGAGGCCGAGAAGATAGGTTCAAACCTGTATTACGTCAAGCGCACGCTGGTTTTTCTGGACATTTTACGCGGCCGCAACCACGCGGCACAGCAGAAGCTCGATCTGTTGCTAAGTCAGAATCCCCTCCCTCCCGTGGAAAAAGCCCGTTTCCTTGCCGTGCAGGCTTTTTTTTACTATCACCTGGGAGAGTTGGCTCCGGCTCTGCGCGCCTGTGACCAGGGGCTTCTGCTGGTTAACGATGAGCTGAGCAGCGACGCGCCGCGCGACGAGTTGGTCTGGCTCAAGGGGCTCATCGAACTTGCGCGCAGGAATTTGCCCGGCGCCAGGACCGAGCTGGCTCACCTGCGCAAGATGCTCGATGCAAGCTCCATCAACGACCGTAACTACAAGCCCGCTTACAAGCATTATGTCCATCTCCTGGCATGCATCAGGACCGAAGAGGGAAAAAAGGACGAGGCCGTTCAAGCCATCAGGGACCTGGAGTATGTGAAGGAAAAACTCGGGTATTGGAGCACTCTTTACGACTTTGCTTTTATTGAGGACAGCATCGGCCAGCTCTGCGAAAAGCTGAATTCACCTCAGGAAGCCGAACAATCCTACCGGGACGCACTCGCATATAATGCTAGATTCGCACTGGCGCGTTTCCACCTGGCGCGCCTGCTGATCCAATCCGGACGGAAAGCGGATGCGCTGGGCGAACTCAAGCAGTTTCGCTCCCTATGGGCCGGCGCTGATGCCGACGCACCCGAGATCGTCGCCGCCGAAAAGATATTAAAGACTCCTTCCAATTTCGAGTGATAATGCGCACAGCGGATCAAGCAGACATCTTTGTGAGTTTCCTGTCTATCAGGTAAAACACAAGCCCGGCCAGGACCGTGGCCAGTCCCGCGAGAGATTCCACAGGCTTGTCTCTCAGCACGAAGACCAGCATCCATCCGGTAACCAGAAGGAAGATGATAGGGGTAAATGGGTATCCCCACGTTCGATACGGCCGCGCCAATCCTGGATTTTTCCACCGCAGAACAAAAACACCAAGAACAGTCAGAAATGTCGACAAAGAGAGGATAAACCCGATATAGGTGATGATCTGTTCAAACTTTGCCGTCAGCACCAGAGTGATCACAATTACGTATTGGAGAATCAAAGCATAGATGGGCACGCCGTTTCGATTCTTCTTCTTCAAAAAGGCGAGCAAGGTATAGTCTTCGCCCATGACCTGCGACACCCTCGGGCCAGCCCAAACCATGCTGCTGATCGCCGATATAAGCCCCAATGAAATAAGCGCACCCATGAGGATGGCGCCGACGTTTCCAAAAATGTAATTTGCCGCAATGAACCCGACTTCGGGTTTCCCCTCCAATGCGCTGATCGGGCTCGAATAGAGGAAAACCAGGTTCAGCGGGACATAGAGACAGATCACGATCAGCGTGCCCAAAAACAGCGATCTAGGCAGGTTTTTCCCGGGATTGTCGATTTCGTTAACGACATAAGTGGCAGCATTCCAACCGGAATACGCATACATCACAAAAACCAGGGACACGGCGAACGGCGCGCTGAAGACAAACTTCACGCTGTCCGGACCCGGCAGAAAGCTCAAGCCCTGCGATTTGGCCAGAGCGAAGCCGGCACATACCAGAACCAGGATCAGACTGATTTTCAAGACGGTAAAAAAGACCTGGAAGCGGCTAACCAACTGGATTTTCATGGTATGAATAATAGTGACGACGGTAACGATCCCGATCACGATGGCAGTGACCAGAACGGTTTCCTTCCCCGCGGCAATCACTCCTGAGGCCACCAGCGTTTGCGTGGTGTACCTGCCCACGGCCATGGCGGCAGCAGCAATGGGCGCGGAGAAACCCACCAAAGCCGATACCCAGCCCGCGAGGAACCCGACAGCCGGGTGAAAGATTTTTGAAAGAAAATGATACTCGCCACCCGATCTGGGCATGGCGGCCCCAAGCTCGCCATAGGTCAGGGCGCCACACAAGGCTGCGATACCGCCGATCAGCCACAGGAAACCAATGGAAAATCCGTCCTTGAGGTCGATGACCTGGAATCCCAGGCTGGTAAAAACGCCGGTTCCAATCATATTGGCAGCCACTATCGCCGTTGCCGTATACAATCCTATCTTTCTGGGCGCCTGCCCCGCGCTCTGCTGTGCTGGAGTCATCTGATCCCCCGAAACTGCATCCGCTGCATCTGCCAATGATATCCGTTTCGACGATGGTCTCGACGCGCAGGTTCTCCCGTTGCGCCGGCGAAGGGACTATAATATGTAGGTAAGGGGAAAAATGAAAGGAAGATGCGTATGCTTTCAAGAAAGCAGAAAGCCGCTTATCTGGCAGCCGGAGCCGCATCGGCTGCCGCTTTTGTCTGGCTGCGGTACGCCCGGGCGGCCGAAGGCGCCCGCAACTTCCTCGGCGCAGCGGGCACAAGAATGGGCACGATCTTCGGCAGCATTCAAAGCACGCTGACAGCCGTCCGCGAGCGCACGGAAGAAGTCGACCGGCTCGTCCACGAATTTGCTCAACTCGGCAGCGAACAGAAAATCCGGGCTGAAGCAGTCCTCAATGAAACTTGGGAAAGGCTCGAGCAGACGCGAGACCTGGTCTTGAATAATTTCGAGTTGTCTTCAAATGAAATCGCTGCGCTGCTCAGGGAGGTCCGGATCGCCTTCAAGCAGCTGGCAGCGGCAAAGTCTTCCCAGGCTGCATGACCCGTGATCCGGGTCCGAATTCAAAAAGGAGCCTTCAAACAACGGTGAGTGACAAATGACCCAGGCGGCCATTTGTCACTCGCAATTTGCCATTGTTATTCAAGAGAGCCGACTTCCGGCTCGCCGGCATCAGCTCGTGCCATTCGCGTCATTCGTGGCTGCTTTTGCAGTTTCTGAGTGAACCCAGCCGCTATTTGCCGCCGAGGAAGATGCGGGCGGAGATGAACCATTCGCTCGTGGGTCCAGGCTGGTACGAGTTCCCGTCAGGATCGGGTTCAGTAAAGGCGATATAAAATTTCCCGAATGCATTGCGCGCTGAAATCATGATGTCGCCGCTCACCTTGTCGCTGCTCCAGCGATATCCCAGGCGTGGGTTGAAGAGCCCGTACCCCCAGGCATAGCCCGTGTTGGTCGCATCGACATAGGCACGGCTTACCATGTTGCTGTCGAAACCAAAGAACAGCTTGGAGCGCAAGGTATACTCCACGTCCACCCAGGCCAGATTGCGAGGGGAGTTCGGCATCCACACGTCCTGGAACGTGCCCCACAGGCTCTTCACGTTAGTGTATTTGAAATCAGAATAGGTATAGGTAAAGCGCACGACCAGCGGGTCCACGGGATACCAGGTACCGGCGGTTTCGATCCCGTACCGCCGGCTATCGCCCGCATTCTGATAAAAAGTCTCCAGCGAGCGGCCGGGTACACGGTAGCGGCCGAAATCGTCCCTGGTGGCAAGGTGGAAAAAGGCGACATCATAGAAGAACCGTTTCTGCGCGTTGCCCCGGATGCCGATTTCCTCACCGTAGGAGGTGGCCGGCTTCAGGTTTGTGTTGAACCCGCCCAGATGAGCCGGGTTGTTGGCCAGTTCTTCGGTCGCGGGCGGCATAAAGCCCTGCCCCCAGCTGGTATAGAGGCCGAAGTTCGATTTCGGATTATAGGAGAGCCCGATTCGTCCCGTGGGTTTGCTGAAGTCCGCCGAGCCCGACAGATCCGTAGGCTGCTTCATTTTATCGGTCAGCTCGTTGTGGATATTGTCGTAGCGCAGGTCGAACATCACATTCCACTGAGAGTTGAGTTCGACGCGGTCGAGAAAATAAACACCCATGCCCCTTTGATAGATGTCTGCGTCGGAGGCCTTGGCGCCTTCTTTGGCGCCGCCGAGGTTCAGGTTCTTGAAATCCCCGATCGTCTGCCAGTCGGTATCGAGCCCCAGGGTAAAATGATTCTTGGTCTTTCCCTGGCCGCTGTGGATCGTGTACTGCATGATGGCGCCCGGCGTGTTAGGTCCGATGCTGCACGCTCGAAGGGACCGATTCGCGCCACGACGTGTTGCGATAATAGACGCTGAAGGACAAGTCCTGGTTGCCGGCAGGATGGACCTGACCTGTAAGCCCCAGGGTGACCCGGCGTGTGCGCTGATACTCGTTGAAGGTGACGGCATCCGGGTTCGGCTGAGTCGGGTCATCCAACTGTGATTGATTGAGTCCTTCCGCATTCTCATTGAAGAAGTTGGTTCCCCCGAAAATCGCCGTGATGTGCCCGGACTTGCCGAGTTTCCAGCTGAATTTGCTGTAGAGGTTGAGCGCCCGATAGGCTGTGTGCACGCGATAGCCGTCACCGGCCGTGTTCGAGGCTGAGATGCGGTAGTTCACATCCTTGGAGGTACCGCCAATCTCCGAAAACACCTTATAAAAGTTGTAGGTGCCGTATGTGAAGGATCCATCCCCGGCAATCGGCTTGGTCCCGCCATCGCGCGTCTTGATGTCGATGACACCGCCGGCAGCTCCGCCGCCGTACAAAGCCGAGGCGGGTCCTCTGAAGACACCAATGTGCTGGACGGTGGACCAGTCGACATCGAACAGATCCGGTGCAAACCCGGTCGGGTCATTGAGCGGCAGGCCGTCGAGCAACACCTTGATGCCGCGGACGCCGCGCTCCGTCAACAATCCCTGGCCGCGGATGGAAACGTGGACGCGCTCGCCATCGGCCTGGTTATCCACCTTGATGCCGGGTACAACCTTGAGCGCCTCTTCGGCCCCGATCCCGCGCGGCATCGACCTCAGAACTTCGGCCGGAATCACGGTTGTGGCGGCCGGCGTTTCGTTCAATGGGATGTCGATGCGCGGGGCCGTAACCACGACGACCTCATTGGGAACCTGAGCCTGTCCAGGTTTCTGTTGTCCCTGGCTCCCCTGTCCCTGGGTCTGTGGGAAAGGCATGGACCACAGGGAGCCGGCGCTGACTGTCAGGACCAGGCAAACAATGCCGGCAAGAAACAAAAGGCGGGAAGTACGCTTGGACGCTCTCCAAGCTGATAGATTGATGCAAAACATTTGAGTCCTCCGTAAACCTGTATATATCGCATGGGTCATAAACACCTGATCCCAGGAGGACTCCCCGATGGAACTCCTCCTCCCTCCAATGGCATCAGGTTCAACCGATGCTAAAGCTTCCGGAGAACTACTACCAGCGTTCGTATTTCAATTCGTTTACGAGGCTAACCGGCTTGTTACTGAAACACCGACACGACGCATTCCATTGCCGAGTGGATCACCGCGAGGAAATTGGTGCTGTAAACCATCACAATGGAGGCAATCAGAAGGCTGGAGAGGCCGGCGCCGATCGCGAGTTTTGGCAGGCGGAAATCTACCTGCCGCAGGTCATCGGAGCGGGCAGCAAGCTGGGTCAACCGGAGCACGCGGGCGGAAATACTGCTCAGGTCCTCGGTAATGAGAGATGCGCCGGCAAGCGCGGCCGGCCTTCCTCCGCGGGGAGCAAGACGCGCCACTTTCACCAAGGCCGACGCGAGATTAAGCGCCACCGAAGCTCCGTCCCTGGCGGCGTGCTCGTCGGCTGCGAGTTCGGCCGCACCGGTCCACGCACGGTCAAGGGCCCGGCCCAACGGCATGATGGTCTGAATGTCGCGACAACAGCGCAGCAATCCCCGCTTGAGATTGTCACCCGCCAGCAGATGCCCTCTTTCGTGCGCCACGGCCGCCGCGATTTCCTCACGGTTGAGTGAATGGAATATCTGGCCTGCAATAAAAAGCCGTGGCCGCACGGCGCCCACAATCGCAATCACGGGAAATGGATGCTGAAATCGATATGTGGGAATGGTGACGTCTTCGATAACGACGGGTTCAGCTTGTTTCAGCCAATCCTTGACCAGCCTTCGTGTAACCAGGCATGTCGCAAACCCGCGCCATAAGGCAAAGCCAATTGCGTAGAGCGATAATGCGGCCAGGACACCCAGCTTTGCAGTAACGATCTCCGTCGTTTGGCGGGGCTCATGGCTCAGATATGCGGGCAGGAAGAGCATCCCGACACAGAGAATGGCCGCCAGGCCCGGCGTGATGCGCAAGAGGAACAGGAACTGAGCACGAACCGAGGGTCTCCAGAATTCAGCAAACCCGGAACACACCCGCCAAAACATGGTCACAAGCAGCATGGCCAGTGTGTGAATGACCAGCAGTCCCGCAAGCGACAGGCATAGAGCCAGCAGTTCGTACATGGTTTGTCCTTCAATGCTTGCGCCGCAACTCTTGTTTCTTTTCCTGAATCAGACGATCGAGCGCATCCAGGAATGTCCGATCGTGCTCGCTCACCGCATCCACGATACAGGCCAGCACAGGCTCGACCCCGTCTTCCGCTTGACCGATCAGCCCCTCGATCAGGTCCTTGGCGATGCCTTGCTCAAATTCGAGAGGCGAAAATCGCGGTGCATAAAAGAATGCGCGCCCTTGTTTGCGCCGATCAAGCACACCTTTCTTGTGGAGACGCTGCAGGGTGGTCATCAATGTGGTGTATGCGATGCGCTCTTCAAAAGCCAGATAAACATCGCGCACGCTGATCTCGCCTTGGCGCCAGGACAGCTCCATAACCTCGCGCTCGAGCTTGCCCAGCGCCGCGCCCACCATTTCGCGCGGCCGTTTGAATCCTCTCAGCGTAAATAAGGGTATCTTCATATTTGATCAGAATGCAAAACAACAACGATTCGATCCGAACTCTCTTTGAATATCAAAACCCGTAGAGTCAAGTCAATCCTTAATTGGAAATGGGCTCCGGTGAGAGGGCGGAGTGTCCGTTCGTGCCACCGATCGCTAACGGCTCATCGCTTGCCTCTCCCAGGGGCGTTCGACCGCTAGATCTCGAATGACAATCGCGGCACGTTCGACATCGGCGCGGGTAATGTTTCGATAAGTCACGAAACGGATGATCGTCCCCGCGCCGGGAAGTCCCCGAACGCCGCGCGCATCGAGGTGGCGGGCAAATGTGGCCGCGTCCCCGCAAAGATCCTTGACGTCGACATTGACGATGTCGGTCTGAACCGATTCCAGGTCAATTGACAACCCCGGGATCGCAGCCACGCTGGTGGCCAGCAGGCGTGCATGTTCGTGATCCTCGGCCAGTCGTGGAATCATGGTGCGCAGGGCGACGAGGCCGGGTGCCGCAATGATCCCAGCCTGGCGCATGGTGCCCCCGAGAGCGCGCCTAACCTTGCGGGCACGTTCAATGAACGGCTTTCGCCCCGCGAGTAAAGACCCGACCGGCGCGGACAACCCTTTCGACAGGCAGACGCTGACTGAATCCACCGATCGCGTGAGCACGCGCGCATCGACCTTGAGCGCGACGGCGGCATTGAAAATACGGGCGCCGTCGAGGTGGACCGGCAATTTGTGGGCATGGGCGATTTCGCAGCATAGGTCCAAGTGCTCCGGCGAGATTACAGTGCCGCCGGCCATATTATGGGTATTCTCCAGACAAACCAACCCCGGGGACGGAAAGCCGGTGCCGGCGCGAGCAGCGGCTACCTTCAGCGGTTCCGGGTGCATGGCTCCCAGGCGCCCGGAAACGGGGAGCACCAGTAGTCCACAGGCTGCCGCAATACCCCCAAACTCCAGACCGTATAGATGCGCGCTCTGCTCGACGATCGCCGCCCCTCCCGGCTCCGTGTGCGTCCGCAATGCGATCAAATTGGACATCGTGCCGCTCGGCGTCAGCATGGCCGCTTCCTGGCCCAGCATCTGCGCCGCGAGCGCCTCCAGCTCCAGAACCGTGGGATCGCCATCGCGGGAGTCATCGCCCAGTTTAGCCGTAGCGATGCTGCGGATCATTTCGTCAGTGGGCAAGCTCAGAGTATCGCTGCGCAAATCGATCACGTGTTGTGTCACCTGGTACCTCCATGAGAGCAGTCAAACCCACTCAAAACCGCAAAAGCAGTCACGAATGGCACGAATTTTAGCTGTCCCAAAAGTCCGGGCCCATTCGTGTAATTCGTGGCTGCCCTAAAAAGGCTGGTCATTTCCTGGGGAACAGTACCTTCCCACCCACGATGGTGAACCTCACCTCCGTTTTCGCGATTTCATCCTCGGGTATGGTCAGTATGTCTTGCGAGAGCACGGTAATGTCCGCCAGCTTTCCCGGGACCAGAGACCCCTTAATATTTTCTTCAAATCCGGAATAGGCCGCATTAAGGGTGTAGGACTTCAGCGCTTCTTCGCGGCTCATGCGCTGATCAGGATAGAAGGTGGTGCCATCCTTGAGTTTGCGCGTGACCGACGCATAATAGCAGGCAATCGGATTGGCGTCCTCCACGGGGACATCGGTTCCATTGCTGACGATCGCTCCTGACTTCATCAGCTTTTGCCAAACATATGCGCCTTCTTCCGCTCTCTTGGCGCCCAGGCGCGCCAGAACATACGGCGCATCCGATGTGCAGTGGATGGCTTGCATGGCCGCTATTACACCAAGGGCGCCGAAGCGGGGAATGTCGGCGGCGGCAATGTGCTGGGCATGCTCGATGCGCCAGCGCAAATCCTTGCTATCCGGGTGAGCCTTGAAAGCCGCTTCGTAAACATTGAGGGCCTCGCGGTTGGCACGATCGCCGATGGCATGGGTGCAGAGTTGGAACCCGTTCTCAATCGCCAGCCGAGCGGTCTCTTTCAGATCCTCGACTTTATAAGTATTCAGGCCCGTGCTGGTCGCGAGATCCGCATATGGCTCGAGCAACCAGGCCGTGCGCGAACCAAGGGCGCCATCGATGAGGCGCTTGATCGAACG
>Ga0315284_10010042_pt1 | contig 13473 bp, 12 predicted proteins | sample YL17G09_16_MG_FD_203696 | JGI IMG/M metagenome (GOLD analysis project Ga0315284, IMG submission 203696) | Sediment microbial communities from Yellowstone Lake, YNP, Wyoming, USA - YL17G09_16 | ecosystem: Environmental > Aquatic > Freshwater > Lake > Sediment | place: USA: Wyoming | collected...
ATGGCTGGTGAAGATGAGGTCCATAAAGTAACCCGTCTTTGCGAGGAAGCCCTTCCACAGAAAGACACTCCCGCCCTGACCTGTCCCGTACTTTGATGCGGCAACGTGAATTCATCTCCCCATTGTCATTCCCGCGCAGGCGGGAATCCATCCCCCTTTGTCGTTCTCGCACAACCTGCCCCGTACTCGATGCGGGGGCCTGCCCCGTGCCTGACACGGAAGCGGGAATCCAGAGTAATAAACGTCAGACGACGTGGCAATCTCACACAACCTGATTGTTAGCCAGGAATTGCTTCGTCCCGATGGCATCTGGACTCGTAATGACGACCAACAACCATACGCAGGTAGTGCCATCGACCTGCACGCATTGACACCCCCCTTTCACTTATGCTATTTTATCTGGTAATGAACACGCATAATCTCGCACTCGCCCTTACCGTTACATAGCCGGATACCCGGTGGGGCATTACGGAGGCCGTCCCACGGGGGCGGCTTTTTTGTTGGCAATCGGCTTACAGCCTTCTGCATTCAGCAATCAGATTCAGTATAGGCGGACGGGACCCGGAAGCTGAAAGCCAATAGCTGACCGCTGGTGAAAAGGAATTTGAAATGGCAGATAAATACATCCCCGCTGGAATAGAAAAAAAGTGGCAGGCAAAATGGGCTCAAGATAAGCTCTACAAGGTCACGGAAGATTCAAGCAAGCCCAAGTGGTATGCCCTCACCATGTTCCCCTACACTTCGGGCGACCTGCACATCGGGCACTGGTATGCCATGGCGCCCTCGGATGTCTATGCCCGCTACAAGCGCCTCCAGGGATTCAATGTCCTCCATCCGATGGGTTTCGATGCCTTCGGCCTGCCCGCGGAAAATGCCGCCATCAAACGCGGCATTCACCCCCGTGAGTGGACAATGGCGAACATCGAAAACATGCGCCGCCAACTCAAAAGCATGGGCGCGATTTACGATTGGGACCGCGAGGTCGTTACCTGCGACCCGGAGTATTACAAATGGACGGAGTGGTTCTTCATCAAGCTCTTCGAACATGACCTGGCTTACCGCGGCAAAGCGCCCGTCAACTGGTGCCCTTCCTGCCAGGTCGTCCTCGCCAATGAACAGGTAATCGGCGGCCGGTGCTGGCGCTGTGATTCAGAGGTCATCAAGCGCGACCTTGAGCAGTGGCTATTCCGCATCACCCGCTACGCTGATGAACTGATGCAACACGAGGGCATCGACTGGCCGGAACGCATCCAGATTATCCAGCGCAACTGGGTGGGCAAGAGCTACGGCACGGAGATTTCCTTCGCCCTCGACCATCCCGGCGTGGAGGAAAAGGAGATACGCGTCTTCACTACCCGCCCCGATACCACGTATGGAGTCACGTTCATGGTGCTGGCGCCGGAACACCCGCTGGTGCCGAAATTGACCACACCGGACAGAAAAGCAGAGGTGGAAAATTACGTTGCCCGCACGCGCAAGCTCACTGAAATCGAACGCCTGTCAACGCAAAAAGAAAAGGATGGAGTTTTTATCGGCGCCTATGTCACCAACCGCCTCAATGGCGAAAAGGTGCCGCTGTGGATTGCGGACTACGTGCTCGGTTCCTACGGGACGGGCGCGGTGATGGGCGTGCCCGCCCACGATGAGCGTGATTTTATTTTTGCCCTGAGATATGGCTTACCGATTATCCCCGTGATACAGCGTACCGATGGTATCGCCAAAAGCTACGCTTTTCCCGGAACAATGCTAGATGGATTCGAAGAAGAGTTGAACAAAGCCCGCATCACCTATACCCACGAGGAGGAAGGTGGGTTATATGTTACTGTGCACGGTGAAGCCCAGATAAACCACTATATCGAGCTGATGAAGACCTACCTTGTATCGGGCGGTTGGAATGAAATCGTCGGCGCGCGCTGGCTCTTTTTCTTCGTAGAAAAAGATGGTGTCCAGATAGTACCGTTGGATTCAATTGCCTCGGATAGGAAAATACTAGCGCGGTGCAAAGAGTTGGAGCCAAATGTGCGGGACAAGCGCACCGTCATGGAGATGCTGTACGGGTTGGAGTTCTACCGCGACATCCTGTTCCACACGGAATACGGCGCTATGATTCATTCCGGTCAGTTCACCGGAAACCGCGATGGGGTAAAAGCCGTTACTGCCTACCTGGAGGAGAAGGACTGGGGCAGGGGCACTATCAGCTACCGCATGCGCGACTGGCTGATTTCCCGCCAGCGGTACTGGGGCGCGCCCATCCCCATGATTTACTGCCAGAAATGCGGCATTGTGCCCGTGCCGGAAAAAGACCTGCCCGTCTTACTGCCGGAAGAAGCCGATTTCAGCCACAAGGGTGAATCGCCCTTGAAATACAACGAGCAATGGGTGAACACAACCTGTCCAAAATGCGGCGGCCCCGGCAAACGGGAGACCGACACCATGGACGGCTTTATGTGCTCCTCGTGGTATTTCGAGCGTTATTGCAGTCCCCACTATTCGGCGGCCGCATTTGACCCGGAGAAAATCAAGTACTGGATGCCCGTGGATATCTACACGGGCGGCGCCGAACACGCCGTCATGCACCTGCTTTACGCCCGTTTCTTCACGATGGCACTCCGCGATATGGGTCTGCTCAGCTTTGGGGAGCCGTTCACCAAACTCTTCAACCAGGGCATCATCATCGCCGGGCACGAGAAGATGAGCAAGTCGAAAGGCAACGTTGTTAACCCGGACGAATACGTGAATGTGCTGGGCGCGGACACGGTGCGTGCCTACATGATGTTCATCGGGCCGTGGGAGCAGGGCGGCGAATGGTTCGATACCGGCATCAGCGGGGCAAGCCGGTGGCTGAACCGCGTCTGGAACCTGGTGCTGGACGACTACAAACCGCGCGTCATGGATGAAAACGCCCGCCGTGAACTGGAACGCATTACGCACCAGACCATCAAGAAGGTCACGGGCGACATGGACCGACTGCGTTTTAACACAATGATCGCCGCGCTCATGGAAATGACCAACTACCTGTCAAAGGTGCGGGAGGCGGCAAACGTCCCTTCAGACCAGTGGCGGACTTCCATTGAATCACTACTGGTTATGCTGGCGCCTACCGCGCCCCACATGGCGGAGGAGCTCTGGCAGAAGTTCGGGAACAAATACAGCATCCACAATCAGCGCTGGCCCAAATGGGACGAGGCGCTGGCGAAGGAAGAGGAAATCACGCTGGTGGTGCAGGTCAACGGGAAACTGCGCGACCGCATCAGCGTGCCGGCGTCCATCACCGAAGCGGAAGCTAAAAAGCTCGCCACGGAAAGCGAAAAGGCAAAACCGCACGTGCAGGGGAAGCAAGTGGTCAATGTCATCTACGTGCCCGGCAGGCTGGTAAATATCGTGGTACGGTGAACAGGGTCACCCTGAACCCTTCGGCACGCCACTCAGGGCAGGCTCCGTGAAGGGTCTCTTTGCCTACTCGATAGAGATTCTTCGCTCAACTCAGAATGACAAAAGGGAGACCGGAAATATGAAAATCGCATTCATCGGTGGGGGGAATATGGGAGAGGCGATGCTTTCCGCTCTTATTTCTAAAGGCATTGCCGGTAAAAAAGACATCACTGTCAGTGAACCTTTGGAGTCACGCCGCCAGTTTCTAGCAGAGAGCTATGGCGTGAAAGTCACCCCGGAGAACCCTCAGGCAATTGCGGCCGCGGATGTCATTGTGTTCGCCGTCAAACCTCAGACGCTCCCCACAGTCAGCGCCGAACTAGCCGGACGCCTGAAACCGGGCCAGTTACTTGTCTCCATTATCGCCGGCGCCAGAATCGAAACGCTCCGAAATGGACTCAACCACAAATCAATTGTGCGCAGTATGCCCAATACCCCCGCCCAAATCGGCGAAGGCGTCACGGTGTGGACAGCGACACCCAAAGTGACGGCGGCGCAAAAGAAACTGGCGGGCGAAATCCTCGGCGCCATGGGCAAAGAAATTTACGTGGACGACGAGCGCTACCTGGACATGGCAACGGCCGTCAGCGGCAGTGGTCCCGCCTACCTCTTCTACTTCGTGGAGAGCTTCATAGATGCGGCGGTAGCCATCGGCTGGTCAAGGGACCTGGCAAAAGAGCTGGCGATGGGCACCGTCCTGGGCGCCGCTCACCTGCTGGAGAAATCGGGCAAAGAAGCGGCTGACCTGCGGCGCGCCGTCACTTCACCAAGCGGCACCACCGCCGCGGCAATTAGCGTGCTCGAAGAAGGCAAATTCACCGGGCTAATGGCGCGCGCCATAGCGGCGGCGCACGAGCGGGCAAAAGAGCTCGGCGGCACAAAACGCTAGGCGGCATCACTCATCCGTCCGCCCGCTTTCATCGTAAACCAATTGAATGATTTCGCGTTTCTTCGTTATGAGGGCTTTTCAATCTGCGTAGTGTGGTGCATCTGACGTTTCGTTAGTTTGACCAGCCGGAAAGAGGAGTGGTAAGAGGGCTGCGCCCTCTTACGTATTATTCTCTCTCCCTCTTGGCTAAGGGAGAGAGCTTGCCCCGTACTTGATACGGGGGTAAGAGCCTGCCCTGAGCGAAGCGAAGGGGTAAGGGTGATTGTGACATATTACGGCCCGTGCAGAAAGCGACCGGGTCGTCATCTCTTTCGTGGCTAACGGGATTTCAGAGGCACCTCACTAGCAATAACAATCGAAAACGAAACAAAAAACCCACCCAAAGAATCCTTTCCGCGGATTTTTCAGAGTGAGCTTTTTCCCCTGGTCCGGCAACAGGTTTATGGATGCAGTTTCTTGTACTTCGCCTGAAGCTGCTCTTTCGTTTCTTTATGGTCGGGGTCAGGTTTGCAGGCATCCACCGGGCAGACCTCGACGCACCGGGATGAATCGTGCGCGCCAACGCACTCGGTGCACTTGTCCGGGTCGATTTTGTAGATTGTGTCGCCCTCGCTGATCGCCTGGTTGGGGCATTCGGCCTCACAGGCCCCACAGCTGATGCATTCTTCGGTAATCTTGTACGCCATGTACCGGTCCTCCTTGCTTACTGAACGGTTATTTCATTATGCGGCGGGTTTTTTCCCAACCAACCGCCGTTTCAAGGCTTTTGCCACATTCTTGGGGACAAGGCTGTCAATTTCGCCGCCCAGGCTCACGACTTCTTTTAGCAGGCTCGAAGACAGGAACTGGTATTGCAGGTTGGTCATCAGGCAGACCACTTCCAGTTCCGGCCGGAGTTTCTGGTTCATAAGCGCAGTCTCAAACTCGCGCTCAAAATCAGAGACCATGCGTAGACCGCGCACAATCGTCTGTGCCCCCACCTTCACCGCAAAATCGACCACCAGTCCCGTGAACGACACTACTTCTATATTCGGCACGTTTTTGGTGGCTTCTTTCGCCATGGCGACCCGCTCCGCCGCATTGAACAACAGACCGCGGCCCTGGCTCGCGGTGCCGGACGAAGCCGGGCGCGTCGCCGCCGGACTGTCATACACCCCTATGTACAGCTTCTCGAAAAGCCGCGCGGCCCTCACCGCCACGTCCAGATGACCATTCGTAATGGGGTCAAAGGTGCCTGCATACAGCGCAATCGTCATGCCGTTCTCTCCTTCCGGTACATTGATATGGTGCTATCGCCGTGACGGCGCTCTTTGAAGACGTGCAACGCGCCATAGTCGGCTTGCAGGGGAAAACGTGAGGAATGGGTAACCACAACCAGTGTGCCGTCCCCGACTAGGTTTGAATACGCCAGTTGCTCCACAAACTCTCCGATTGTTCTGTCCGCATACGGCGGGTCGATCAGGATGATGCTGTATTCTTTGTCCAGAAAAGTAAGGGCTTTCGCCACATTACTGCAATAAACGTGAGCCTTTTCCGCAAGCCTTGTTTTTGCCAGATTCTGTTTGATTATATCACAACACCTGCGCTCACGGTCAACAAAGTCCACCCACTCCGCCCCACGGCTCAGCGCTTCAATGCCCAAAGCCCCGCTCCCGGAAAAGAGGTCCAGCACCCGCGACCAATCGTCGGTCAGGTTCTCCAGCATGGAAAAGATGGCGCCGCGCACCAGGTCGGTGGCCGGCCGCAGACCTGTATCGGGCACCTTAAGCAGAGTTCCTTTGGCAGTCCCGGTAATAACACGCAACATTATGTTAATACTAGCGAATGAAATGAATGAGTGTCAATCAGAAAATGTTAAGGGCTGTAGACCGTGTGCCCGACCGCCGCAAAAACATGAAGCAACATGAGCATCCAGAAGAACCACCAGTAGTAGGCATGGTACTTGTAGAATCGCTGATATATTTTGCTTTTGACCACCCGGTTTTGCCAGGTTTCCCCCAGCAGGGGCATGAATCTGCAGGTAAAAAACACTGCCAGGCCACAGAGCACTGTCAATGAGCCCAGCACTATCGGCAGTGTATGGCCGATTTCTATTGGTGCGGCCGCAGCCGCCAGCGGTAAACGCATATTATTACTTGAAGAAGACGGATGAAAATTCATTCCAGTGGAGCGAAATGTATACGATGCACCACACGAAAATTGCCGCAAAAGATACCCACAGGAAAGCGGTCATGCCGCCGCGTCCTTCTTCAATCGTGCCGCCATATTTCTCCGCCTCCGATTTCGTACGCTCGGCGGAGTAACCCCGGCCGCTCCTTGTCGCCAGATAAATCATCACGCTCACCACGACAATAATAAGCACGGCAAACCAGGCAAGGCGTACATTCGTGCTCATTTGTCACCCCCTTGCGGTTTGCTTTCAGAGTCCACGCCGCTTTTTGCGGCATCATCTTCCAGCATGCGGTACTTTGACTCCTCCACATCGTGGAACTGCTTCGATCGGATTCCCCACACCAGAAACCCCCCGAATATCAAGAACAATGACAGAGACAGGATGGTCTGCGCAATCGTTGCTTCGTTCATGTCACCCTACCTCATCAAGTTTTTCGCAAAAGAATCATTATAGAGAGGAGCCCACTTGCTGTTATAATCGTCGGGCAGTGAGAAGGACTGCTCGTAGAAAATCACCTGGTAGATTTCCTCTTTGGTGAACGCGAACTTCCAGGGCGGCATGTTGGTTGTTTCTACGCCCTCGCTGACTTTCCAGACCCAGCGCCCGTAATTGGTGAAGTCAGCGCCGCTCTCCTCGAAGTTAGCCGGCTCAGGTTGTATGTAGCCACCCTCAGCGCTGATCGAGGCAGGACCGTCACCATGCCCTTTATCGCCGTGGCACTGAGTGCAGTACAGTCCGTACAATTCTTTGCCCTTCTGCAAGTCCGCCGCCGTGCCGGCGATTCCGGGCATGGGGTGATTATCGGCATCGAATTTGTCACCTTCGTCGTCCGAGACGCCCCCGTCTATCGTCCGGATGGCGCCACCGACAAAACTGAACTCGTAGGTATTTATCATCCAGATGGTCTCCTGGTCCAGCGAGAGCTTCCAGGCTGGCATGCCCGTTCCCGGAACTCCCTCCGAAATTCTCCAGTTATGGAACGCATCCCGGTTTTCCGGGTAATTAATCATCCTTTCGTGGATATTGGCTGGCCGGGTGATTACATTCCGTGCGTAGGGCCCCTGCCCGTTCCCTGAACACCCGTGACAGGACACGCATTTCCGCAGATAAAGCTCTTTTCCCTTATCGAAAATATCAGCCCATGCCTGGGCATCCGCATCAGAGCCGGAAAAAGTCTGTTCGGTGGGGTCATAACCCGCCAATACCCGGAGCATCAGCGCATTGTTCGGATTGCTCTTATCTCTATATTCGGGCGGCACGAGCGGCTGGAAGGCTTGTGGATTCAGGTCTTCCGTGCCCAGATTCTGAATATAGGCGGCCAGGTCACTGCGGTTCTCATCTGTCAGGAAAGCGAATGGCGGCATGATGGAACTCGGTGATACGGCTCTCGGGTCCATGTAATGTTCTATTTCCCACACGGTCGGTCTCTTGCCGCCAATCTGGGATAGGCTCGGTCCCGTGCGCTCCGTGCCGAGGAAGTTCGGGACGGAGTAATAGAAATCGCCCTCATTAGATATCTCGCCCATCGCCCAGTCCGTAGTCCTGACAAACTGGCTATGACAGTAGAAGCAGCCCAGGCTTTTGTACAGGGTTTCTCCGCGTTTCTCGGCATCTGTCAGCGGATGTGCCCTGTCGCTCGGCTGGTCCGCGGTGAACATGTAAGGCATCGCCACCACCATAAAAGTCATGATGACGAACATCGTGGTGCCGGCCATCATGACCGTTGGCAAGCTCATGCCCGGTTTGGCTTTAAGCAACAGTGGCTTTTCCGCTGGCTTCTGGCCAGTTGCGGGTTCGTCAATCAATTCCTCCGCGTAGGGCTGGCGGCTTCGCCACACGGTCAGCAAAAGGACCGTCGCGAATACAAATGCGGCCAGCACCACCGTTCCGCCTGAAATGGCGCGGATGACGAACCAGATTTTCACCGTGGGTAGCGTTTCGACGACGTTAATGTGGCTCCACCAGTTGGCGTTTTGCTGCAAGCCCGCCACCGTCATGGCGAGGAAGAAGAAAATGAAACCAATGGAACCAAGCCAGAAACTGAAATTCATTACGCTGGCGCCGTATATCCGCTTTCCGGTAATCCTTGGAATCAGGTAATATGCGCCACCGACGACCAGGAACCCGAACCCGCCAAGCAGAGCCATGTGCGCGTGCCCGACGGGCCACTGGGAAAAGTGCAGGAACACGTTCGTGCTGCGGAGGGCCTGAAAACTACCCTGCAGCGACGCCACGATATAGGCAAGCGCCCCGAATAGCACAAAAGCGAGCGGCGCGTTGGTGACCACCTTGCTCCAGGAACCACGCATGGTGAGCAGGATATTGGTGGCAAAGGCAAGGACAGGCGCGGCCATCAACACACTCATCAGGATGGCGGCGGTTTTCAACCACTCCGGCAGTGGCGCTTGCAGGAGGTGATGCGCACCAACGCCGGTATAGAAAAATACCGTGGTGAAGAATGCTATCAACGAAAGCAAATTGCTGTACAGAGGACGCTTGATCAGTTTGGGAATGAAATAGTACCAGGCGGCGGACCCCATTGTGGTGAACCAGAGACCCAGCACATTGTGCCCGTAGTACCAGTTGAAAATGCCATCGATAGTGCCATTGAGCGCCCCTACCGGCGGCCGCCACATCACGTTGCCAATGAAGTAGACGATAGGAAACCAGACGAATGTCCCGGCATAAAACCAGAGACTGGGGTAGAGCTTCCGTTCTGTGCGGTGGATGATTGTGCTGAAGACAATGTAGGTAAACACCAGGAGCAGGACTACGACAACCACATCCGACCAGAAGGGCAGTTCCGCATATTCTCTGCCCTGGCTTTGCCCCACCATAATGCCGATAATGCCGGCCAGTATGTTTGCATTCCAGAGGACCGCCGCCCACTTCGCCAGTTTCGCCCCCCGCAACTGCGCGACGCACAATCTGGGCACTACATAGAGCATGATGCCAATTAAGCCCGAGGAAACGAACCCGAAAAGCACGCCATTTACGTGCGACGGTCGCAACCGTCCAAACGTGTCCCACAGGTCACTGCTCAGAAAAGTCGGCATGAAAAATTTGAGGGCGATAAAGAAACCGAACAAGGTGAAAACAGGAAACCACAAAGCGGCCGCGATAAACCACCATTTCGCGGCTTTGTCTCCCGCGCCGTAGTCCACGGCGGCTTTCTTCTGTTCGTCCACAATAGCACCTCACGAAAAAAATAGGACTATGCCTGATTAAAGGGTAAAACTACAGGCCGGGGAAATAAATACGTAATGATACATAGTTCCGCTTTCTTGCATACGTATTTCTCCAAACGTGAAAAAGCGTCGGTCAACAATTACCGGGAATTGAGCTTTGCGGCAAGCACCCGCAGACTTGCCCCGGCATTCCGCATCAACGGACGGCCGTGCCCCACGCACAGTATCTCCACTTCCAGCTCCGCCATTCTCCGGATGGATGCCGCGGCTTCTTTCAGGTCCGTGCTGACCGTCTTCAGCGGCATGCGCAGAACATCGCCGCGTTTATTCACAGCATCGCCCGCGATGAGCAGTTTGTGCGCCGGCGCATACAGGCTGATACTGCCCGCCGTGTGTCCGGGCGTGGGCACTACCCGCATCCCACCCAGCAAATCGAAGACCTCGCCGCCTTCCATCTTGATGTCCACCGCACTCTCATCGAGCACCAGGTGCCGCCTTAACGGGGAGAATACCCTCGATTTCAGAATGCGGCCAAGGTGGTCGCCGGCCGGGTAGGGAATGATGCCGTCGGGAATGTTGACGTCTGCCCTGTGAGCCGCCACTTTTATGTCTGCCACCTTGCGCAGGTCTTCCAGCCCGCCCGTGTGGTCAAGATGATTGTGGGTGACGATGACCAGCCCGATTTCCTCAGGTTTTCTGCCCAGCTTCCGTACGAATTCAATCACGGCGGGAGCGCTCCCCCGGAAGCCGGTATCGATGAGCGTCAGACTCTTTTCCGCCACCAGGAACATATTGGCGTAGCGGATGCTGATCTGGTGCAGTCCTGGAATAACCTCAAGAGTATATGGGCGGAAATCTGAAATTCTAACCATTAGACCCTGAGACAATACCAGCATTCAAATCCATCAAATGCCCCGCATCTCCAGTTCCAGCGGCCAGAAGTAAGCCTTAGCGAGGTGGATTCAACTGGATATTCTTCGACGTGCAGGGTTTACTCCGGAAGTCTTCTCCAGGCGCTCCATCCACTGCGTGCCCGTCAGCCCCAGCCGGGCAAAGATATCGTCCACGTAGCGCACGTAGTAGCTGTAATCGAAGAGCGCCTCCAGCTCCTTTGCAGGCAGAACTTTTGCCACGTCCGCATCCGCCTTTAGAAGCGTCAGGAACTTCTTATTCTCCATCCAGGTTTTCATGGAGTTGCGCTGGACAACCTTGTAGGCGTCCTGCCGGTTCATGCCTTTATCGATGAGCGCGAGCAAGACGCGCTGGGAGAATAAAAGACCGCGGGTAATGTCCATGTTCTGCCGCATCTTCTTGGGGTAGACGAGCAGTCCCTTCATGACGCCGCAGAATAGCGCCAGTATGTAGTCCAGAGCCAGGCAGGCGTCCGGCAGAATGATGCGTTCCGCCGATGAATGGCTGATATCCCGTTCGTGCCACAGCGCGATGTTCTCCAACGATGTCAGGGCGTAGCCGCGTAGCAGCCGCGCCATCCCGCAGACCCGCTCGCAAAGCTCCGGGTTACGCTTGTGCGGCATGGCGGAGCTGCCCGTCTGGCCGGGGCTGAAAGGCTCCTCCGCCTCGCGGACTTCCGTGCGCTGGAGATGCCGTATCTCGGTGGCGAATTTCTCCAGACTGCCGGCAATGATGGCGAGGGTGGTAACGAACTGCGCGTACCGGTCGCGCTGTATAATCTGGTTGGAAATGGGGGCCGGCACCAGCCCCAGTTTGGCGCAGGCTTTCTCTTCCAGTTCCGGGCTCAAAGTGGCATAAGTGCCCACCGCCCCGGAAATTTTCCCCACGGCAATCACTTTTTTAGCATCCTGCAGGCGCTGGCGGTTGCGGTTCATCTCGTCGAACCAGATCGCCAGCTTCAGCCCAAAGGTAATCGGTTCAGCGTGGACGCCATGGGTGCGGCCCGTCTGCAGGGTGTCTTTGTACTGGATGGCTTTTTCGCCGATGACCAGGCTGAGTTCACGCATGTCCTCCAGCAGTATGTCCGAAGCTTCCACCATCTGCAGGCTCTGCGCCGTATCCATGACATCGGAGGAGGTCATTCCCAGGTGGATAAACCGCGATTCCTCGCCGATGCTTTCGGACAGCATGTTTAGAAATGCAGTGACATCATGGTGCGTCTCTTTCAGGATTTCATTCATCCGTTTCAGGTTCACGCGGGCCATCTTTATCTTAGGGATAGCGGAGCGCGGCACCACGCCCAGTTGCGACCATGCCTCACAGGCGGCAATCTCAACATCAAGCCATTTCTGGAACTTGTTTTCTTCCGACCATACCCGCTTCATTTCTGGCCGGGAATAGCGCTCAATCATTTGCCGTCTCCTTGCAGTTTTTTCCGGTAGTCTTCGTAAGCTTTCCGGATATTCTCATATTTCAGACCGAGAATCTCGGCGGCGAGATAAGCGGCATTCCTGGCGCCGGCAGACCCCACGGCTACACACGCCACGGGTATGCCCGCCGGCATCTGGACAATGGAGTAGAGGGCGTCAATTCCCTTAAGCTCACCGCCGGGTAACGGCACCCCGATGACCGGTATGGTTGTCCAGCTTGCCATGACACCGGGCAGGTGCGCGGCGCCCCCGGCCGCGGCTATAATAACTTCGATGCCCCGCCCGCGCGCCGCTTGCCCGTACTGCCGCGCCTTTTCCGGCGTGCGGTGGGCTGAAATGACATTCACCTCGAATTCAATACCCAGCTCTTTGAGCACATCCAGCCCCGGCTGGACTGCTTCCGTATCTGACTTGGAACCCATGACCACACCAACGAGGGGCAAATTACCCTCCTGGACCTATTATCGTTGTCATTCTGAGCATCGCGAAGAACCTAACACCCACTTGCATAAATCCACATTCTTATGCCACAGAGCCGAAAGTACATCTCCCTTTCGTAAAGAGCCTGCCCCGTACGTGATACGGGGGAGATTGAGAGGGTTTTCGGGTAAAACCCCCTTGACCCCCCTTTCCAAAAGGGGGAGAAGTCTATTGTTATCACGGCTATTTCTATAGATACCTTTCTATGCAATTGAGTACCAGTTCCGAATTTGCGATAGTCTTAGGGCAAACATTGGCAAACACAATTATGTCTCTGGCAAAATTGAACGTTCTTTCTTCCAGGTCGTAAGGCTTTGAACTTTGTGTTTCGCTCATTGTTTGATACTTGGCATTTGTTACTTGTTACTTAAACAGGGCTATATCTTTCCTGTATTGCGCTCCTTCAAAACTGATGCGTGAAATGTTGGCATAGACCTTTTCTCTTGCCTGCGCCAGGGTCTTGCCCATCGCCACCACCGTCAGCACCCGCCCGCCGTTCGTCAGCACCTCCCACGGCGTTGCTCCCACCTTCGTGCCGGCGTGAAACACCAGGATATCCTTGTCAAGGTCGTGCAGGCCTGAAACCGGGAACCCGGTCCTGTAACTTCCCGGATAGCCGCCGGAAGCCATCACCACACCCACGCAGGCATCGTCTGTGCATTCTATTTTCACTTGTTTGAGCTTGCCCTTGATGACCGCCATGATTATGTCAATAATGTCCGTTTTCAGTCGCGGCAGAATTACCTGCGCCTCTGGATCCCCAAACCGCGCATTGAACTCAAGCACCTTGACCTCTGAATTGGAAACAATCAAGCCGCCGTAGAGCACACCACAATACGGCCTGCCCTCCTGCGTCATTGCCTTCGCGGCCGGCTCCATGACCGTATCCAGAACCTTCTTTTCCAGCGCCGGGCTGTCAAACACGGGCGGACTGTAACTGCCCATGCCGCCCGTATTCGGACCGCGGTC
>Ga0315284_10010044_pt1 | contig 13472 bp, 8 predicted proteins | sample YL17G09_16_MG_FD_203696 | JGI IMG/M metagenome (GOLD analysis project Ga0315284, IMG submission 203696) | Sediment microbial communities from Yellowstone Lake, YNP, Wyoming, USA - YL17G09_16 | ecosystem: Environmental > Aquatic > Freshwater > Lake > Sediment | place: USA: Wyoming | collected...
ATCGAGGGGCTTGGGGTCGAGTTGGACATTGGCAACCTCCGCCGAGTACAGTGATGGTTGCCTATAGCATGTCTCAACACTCGAAATTAGGCAAGACAGTGCGAAGAATTCGTATTCTTCATCGCTGTTTCCCTGTTTTTGCTGTTGACTTTGTCGTCAAAATATAGTACAATGTGACTCACCCACAAGGGGCAACCCCTTTTCAACACTGTAGCGCAACCTTTCGGGCCTGGGCGACCCGAGAGGGCAGATCATGGGCGGGGGCTACGATGCGCAGGAAGATTGGACATCCTGCAGTTTGTTATACCTGGTGTAGTCGGACGATCCGGCTACGCTCCTCCGATCGTCCCCGATCAGTTTGTCAACTATGTGAACTTCCAAACAGGGCGAAACTCATGAGAATTGGCCATGAGAAGCGTCCCTGTTCTCCTCTGACGTGGCAAGCCAAGCCTTTGAGTATAGGTTGGCCTGATAAAGTCTATTCACCTTGACCTCCAGGAGCACAGCCGCATGACGGAATCAAAGCAATCATTAGATGAGCTTTACAGTCAAGCACAGTCAGCGTTCGACGGCAGAAACTGGACAGTGACTATTGATCGACTGAGGCAAATCATACCCCGGAACCCCAAGTACCCTGGCGCGCAAGAGCTGTTGCGGGAAGCTCAGAAGCGCCAATCGGCCCAGATTGAGTATGAAATCGGCCTCGGTTACTTCAACGAGAAGGACTGGCCTCAGGCAATCGGAAGATTCGAGACAGCCCTGCGCATTGACCCTGAGTATGCTGATGCCCAAGCAAAGTTAGATGAGGCCAAACGGCGAGCGAAGATAGGCTTGTTTCTTGGTGAAGCAGATAAACATCGCCGGAATGGTGACTGGAAAAAAGCGGTAATTGCATTCAAGAAAGTCTTGGTACTAGATCCTGGTTCCGAGGACATCAAACGGCAACTCGCTGTTGCTCTATACCAGGCTGGTGAGCGGTGCATCAAACTGAGGCGTTGGCCAGCTGCATTGCGGTTCTTTGAGGAACTAGAGAAACTACAACTTGACTACAGCAGTATAGCCTTGAAGCAGGAGGAAGTCAAGAAGTGGCTAGGTCTCGAGAGAGCCTATCGCCAAGCTCGAGACTGTGAAGAGGCTGCTGATTGGTCTAGAGCCAGAGATCTGTACGACCAGGTTTATAGTGAAGTCCCTGACTACAGGGATGTTGAGGACCGACGAGGTTATTGCGCGAAAAAGCAGTACGGGGGTAGAAAAACCGGCCGGCGTAGTGATCTTACGCGTCGTTGGAGCTTGTCACTCTTGCTGTTTGTTGTGTCAGGTGTTGCATTGCTCTTGGTATTCTGGCCTAGCCTGGCTGCAGAGGCTCGGCGGCAGCTAGGTTTCACCAACCTGGTTGTTACACCAGAGTGTGTGGGGGTGATTATCTCTGCCTTTGGAGTAATTATCAGCATTATTACATTGGTGGTGTCTGAGACGCTTTTCGAACTGCTTAAACGTGACAAACGGGTGTTGTATTGTGTGATCCTGGTGGTTTTCTTGATGATAGCTTGCCTGTTGATACTGGTAGTCATGGTTCTGAAGCAAGGGGCGATATCCCCGGAAACACCGACCCCAGTGCCTACGGGTACGCTGACGCCTACTGATACACGACCATCTATCGACACCTCGACAAACACTAACACACCAACATCACCACCACACACATTGACGCGCGCACCGGAACATGAACCTACTGCTACTGAAGTGCCAGTGATAGGCACAACGCCCACGAGGCAATATCCGGCGCACGTATCGACGCCGACGTTGACATTGACGCCGACATTGACACTGTCACCGACGCCAAAGCCGTGGAAACCACCAACACCTACGTTGACGCCAACATTGACACTGACACTGACGCCGACAACACCACCGCCACCGTCACCCAAGCCGACTCGGCCCAAGCCACCATAAGATCATCAAGATGCGTTGCTAAGCAGGCATCTCTGTGAACTCACTGGCGGAGGTCAAATCTGCAATGGAAACTTCCTATGTCTTTCAACGATTCTTTCATAAGAGGTGGCTCATATTAGTTGATCTTGTGGTTGCCATCGCAGCAGCAGGAACCCTCTCAGGATTTCGCCCTGAGTGCAAAACTGCCCAGGGACAGTCATCGTCTTCGGTGAGAAGCCCTACCTTCCAGGCGACGCAGTCCATCCCGGGAGGTAGAGAGCGTGTTGCAGTGGCCTGCGTAAACGTGGGAGGGCAGGATTTCATCTACGTCATGGGCGGACAAGATCCTTCCGGAGAAGTCACCGGCACAATGTTCTATACCAACGTGCTCGCTTACGGTCCGATAGAGGCTTGGAAGACAAAGAGTGAATTCTTCAGGAGCATTGTGCTCTGTGATTCTGCGTTCGTTTCAACCCAGGGCAGGCTCTATGTCCTTGGAGGTGATAACGGCCTTCGTTCGACAGGCTCGGTCTATTATGCGCAACCGCAGCCAGGAACAGGTGACACAGAGTGGTTCACTACTACTTCCTTGGCTGTCCCTGTTTGGCTTCATGCTTCTGCCTCGATCGGTAGCAGAATATATGTGATAGGAGGTTATTTTTATGACCCTGATCACCTCTCGACTGCTCGTGCTATTCCAGACGTTTTCTCAGCTGAGATCTTAGGCGATGGCAAACTCTCGAGTTGGGAGCCAGAGAATAGCTTAGCGAGCCTGGCTGAAGATGGGATTTCTGCCCATGCCGCTATATCAAGTGGAGATCACCAGTGCATATATGTGATAGGTGGCTGGTTGGGTCCATACGACACTGCGGGAGGCCCTCACAATGGAGTATTCCGGGCTTGCGTTGGCACAGATGGCAGGCTTGAGACGTGGCAGAAAGAGCCTGAGACATTACCTCTGATCCCGGCGGATGCAGAGGGCATATACTATCACTCAGCCGCCATCATAGATAGCAGGGTATTTGTTGTAGGAGGCGCTGTCTACAGGTCCGGCTCACCAGAATCAACCGACTCCGTCTACATCGGCCATATCAGCTCCGATGGACATCTAGGTAGTTGGACTGCCTGTGCTCATTGCCTACCTGGAAGCCGGGAACGACACGGTGCGGCCGCGGCAAGCAATGGCCTGCTTTACGTCATAGGTGGAAAGCATAGAACTACTGGCAGTGTCTATGATACGGTGTTGTTCACCCCGTTACTTGACTTCGAGAAGCGTGCTCAGACCCGGGGGCCGGTCACCTATGGTGATATTATCAGCTACACCTTAACACTTACTAACCTTGGTGTTCGTAATCTTGAGAATCTAGCTATCACAGACACGGTTCAGAGCGATCCTCCATCAGTATTTGAGTTTCACAACCTGCCCCATGGTCCACAAGCTGACTGCCAGGTTTGCCCTGATGTCACCAATACCATCACGTGCACAGTCCTGAGCTTAGGACTTGGGATGACGAGGGAGTTGAGTTTTGGAGCTGTCCTCTCTCAACCGGCTCCAGGATTGCTCTCGACTTTCAGTATTCCCCGAATTCTGTATAGCGAGAGGACCGTGGCGGCTGAGGTCCCGACTGCGGATTCCCTGCGTAGTGCTGAGGATGTTGACCCGTCGATTGCACTTCGGGGGGAACAGAGCTACGCCTCTGATGCCCTGGTACCCGCCTGCAGTGCTGATCTGCGCCTGGGCAAGAATGGCGACCGATCCTTAGTGGCTGCGGGCCAGATGCTGACTTATACCTTGGTCGTGTATAACAGTGGACCGTCAACGGCTGAGGATGTAGTTGTGACTGATGATTTGCCTAGTGATGTAATCTTCAAGTCGGCGGTGCCACCTCCGAATGATCATAGCCCTTTGAGATGGTCCTTAGACTCTATTGAGGCCGGAAGAAGCCGAGAAATTCAGCTCGCAGTGCAAGTTAGCTCAGACAGTTCAGATATCCTGACCAATACAGCGGTTGTGGATAGTAGCACGTCAGATCCCAATCCCAGCAATAATCAGGGTAAAGCACGAACTATCGTGGTAAGACAGGCTGACCTGCGCATCGAGAAGATTGACGATCCCGATCTAGTGATGCCCGGGGAGATATTGAGCTATACCTTGATCATTACTAATGAGGGGCCATCGGCCGCTCAAGGTGTGCGAATTTCTGATTATCTTCCCCCCGGCCTGGAAGTCATCGTTACCAGGCCGCTTGCCGAGAGCGGCTCCAGTCCTCTGGAGTGGCGCCTGGACTTGTTGGCCGGTCAAAGCCAAGTCATCCAGATAGCAACGATGGTAGATCCTGATGCCAGAGGCACTATGCGCAACGTGGCGATAGTAGCGAGTGAAATTGACACTAATCGTTCAAACGATGTAGATGAGGAGTGGACAGCCATAGGTAGCCTGGCTGACTTGAGTATCGGGAAGATCGTTGAGCCAGACCAGGTGGTAAATGCTGGGGAGAGATTGACCTATACCCTATGGGTCACGAACCATGGTCCATCATCAGCAACAAATGTGGTTTTGACCGACACTCTGCCTGCAGGAATATGTGATTTGGTCTCCCTGTCTCCAGACTGCGGTGGCAATCCCTTGGTATGTAATCTGGGCACTCTGGCTGCCGGAAACCACTGGAGCACTCGAATACTGGGGACGATCTGTCCTAACAGCATCGGCTCACTGCTTAATAGGGCCGAGGTGAGAAGCACTGTTCCCGATAGTACGCCCGGGAACAACGAGGTTCAGGTGTGCACGGCGCTCAACGCCCTGGCGGATCTGCGCTTGGAGAAGGACCGTCGCCCGGACTTGGTGGTAGCGGGCGATACAGCAACTTACACTATAAAGGTAAGCAATGAGGGTCCATCAGATGCCTCCGGTGTGATCGTGAGCGACACGCTACCTGCAGGCGCGAGCTTCGTCACTGCCACGCTGCCTATCACCATGCATTCCGGCATCGTGGAATGGTATATACCTACACTGCTCTCGGGCCAGAGCGAGGAACTTGAATTGGTGGTGCAAGCCAGCTCTAGTTACACTGATGATCTGATCAATATTGCCGTTGTCACTAGCAACACCCCGGACAATTATCCTGCGAATAACGAGGCCAGGGACTGGGCTAAGGTCTACATGATAGCCGACTTGGGTCTGGAGAAGGAAAGCAATCTCGAAAAGATAGTGCGTGGGAAGGAATTAGTGTACACTGTGCAGGTCACCAACTATGGTCCGTCAGATGCTAGCCATGTGCATGTCTACGATGCTTTGCCTGTCGGGATGTCTTTCTACTCCTCCATGCCTGCTCCGACAGATAGGTCTGGCCTGCTGACCTGGCATACGGATACGCTGAAAGCAGGTGATGTCTGGACAATCGCTCTCACGGTGACAGTCAACTCAAGTGCCCACGGCCTATTGGTCAACACTGCGAGTGTAAACGGTGCAGTGCCCGATCCAGATCTTTCGAACTACCGCGATGAAGAGTGGGTCCTGGCTCCGGTTGTGGTGAGCAACACGGCATATATCTGTGAAGATAGGCATTGGTGCAAGGGAAGCAACACAGTCTACACCTATCCATTTAACACCTATCTGCCTGTGGTCCTCAAGGCCTCGAGCTAGATGAGGATTGGTCATAATTCATCATGCCGCCTTCAGGAAGGTCTTGAGGCTGGTTCGCAAGTCCGGGCCGCGTTCGAAGCGATACAGTAACGCGGGTTGGTAAACAAGGCAGAGTTCGAACTGGTCACAGAATGAGCCTACCATGAGCCTTGTAAGATTCGAAGGGCGGTTGTTACCAGACCGGCACAATAGGAGATTGCGCCATGGAGCAGGAACCTCAGCCACCCCAAGGTGCATCAGGCAGCCAAACAGGGTCCAACAGAAGACCGTGGATCAGTGCCCTGGTCATCGCTGTTGTTGTCCCTGTCCTTCTTGCCCAAGCCGTTTACTTTGTCCTCTCTGACTCGCGTCGTCTATCTGGTGCAACACCAATGCATGTTGTGCTCCGGGACGCGGACTCGTTCTACTCGCTGAAGCATCAGTGGCCTATGAGCCTGACTTATCAGCCGTTGGTGGAGTTCACCGCGTTCGGCTCCCCAGGCGAGAGGCTTACACTCAGCAGCTACCAGGTCCGAGATGAACGAGCACAGGAGCCCCTGACACGCACGATTACTCTGGATAAAAGCGGTGTGCTGACAGGCACCACCAATGATCTGCGCGAAGGACTCAATCTTCTCACCGTGAAGGATCGGTGGGGTAATTATGCTGAGCAGTACATCTGGTTCCTTCCGCGCAGGACTCCGTACGATCTCACCGGCATCACGCGTACGCTAGTGATCTCGCTCACGCCGACCCAGATCATCGCAACCTACCATGCTACGTTCCCCTCTGGGACGATGGATGCCGACCTGCACGATCTCTTGGCAGGCCATATCGAGCCAGCACTGTTCCTGAAGAAGGTCTTCTACAGCACATCTGATGATTTCACCAGTGAACGTTTCACTGAAGTCTCCGTACCACGCCCCACCATCGGAGACATGTGTTGCGTAGAGATACAGGCCATTACCACTGATGCGCAACTGACGGCCGACCAACTCGCTGCTCTGCTCAATGTCTCTCTCCCACAGGGAGTATCAACTTACCCTCCTACAACTGTGACTGTCATCGCTGCGAATGGTGTCGCCGTGCTCAACTATGAACCTCCCCCCACCACTGCCCAAGGCCGTACGTACAACTGGCGCAACACTGACTCAATCCGGCTAGACTATGATGCCATCGGCGAATTCGACCCCATTAGCGCACCTGTACGCAGCGTGCGGCACATGTTCCAGGGTATGTTGAGGCCTCTGTGGCGGAATCTGGGGCAGCCTATCAGATTTCTGCTTCTGTTCCCCGTCTTGCCATTGCTGCTAATCTTTCCATTTTGCTGGCTTCGGCGACATGTTCTGAAACACCTCGCTGTGCTGCAAGGCGAAATGGGTCTTCTCCCGCTATTGGAGAGTGGTGTTGGCTTCATCGTTGCTGGGCTCGTGGGGTATCTTATTGGGGTGACGCTGCTGGCATCATCAGGTGCTGTGTGGGCTGCAGCCCTCGGCTGCGCAGTGCCACTGGTGCTGCACTCTTACCTCAGAGTACCTCTACGCTGGCTATGGCCTATCCTTTCAGCTCTTGTGGCCGCTGCTGTATTGTGCTTCTTGGTTCACTTGACATGGAAGTCCCCATTGATCATAGCGGCGGTGGGATCTCCCTTGCTTCTCTACATCTGCTGGCTGAGTCGCGAACTGGCCTGTCCCAAGACGTCCCTGCGAGACACCCTGCACGCCTGGTGGGATCGAGCATGGTTATTGGCTCTACTCCTGCCGATTATTCTCGCACTCGCCTGCCCAAGCAATCAGAATCTCTACTACTACTATAGCCCGTTGGATGGGTGGTTGCCTGTCACTGGCCTGAGCCTGGCGATGCTGATGCTGTTGGTACTGATGCCATTGGTAGCACTTGTGGCAACACTCGGCCTCCTATGTCGGCAGGGGAAAGCACAGGTAGAGAAGAAGAAGAAGGATATCGACAAGGCCAGCGAGATTGGTGTTATGGAAAATAGCACGTGGTACTACGCCCTTCGGAGCATAGAGGACAGCCTCAAAGGAAGGCAATCTCAGAAGGCGCGTAACGTCCAGGCGCTCGACAGCAGCCTCCTGGTCATAGGCCAGCTCCTGCTGGCGTACTTTGCGCTGGGCGTACTGCGCCAGCCCCTTACCAACCTGAGCGCACTGGTCCCCATAGCCCCCATCCTAGGCTGGGCGCTGTTCCGCTGCCTAGTACACCCCCCCAAACCTGAGGAGGTGGGGCAGTTTTACGCTGGGCGCGTCCTGTTGGCCTCGGAGCACTGGCGCAGAATCATTGGGCAAGTCATACTGGGCAAGATCCCATCTCAGAACAAAGGGAAGGCATCTGTCCAAGTGCAAGTTCCTCCCAGCCCGGAGCCAGCACAGGATTCTCAGTGGGAGCACTGGCGTGATGCTTTATTTGGATGGGGGCACTTTGACGAACCGTGGAAGAACGGCAAAGCGGCGTGTGCCCATGGAGCCATGGTCGTTGCCATCCTGCTGATCCTTTACGGACCAACTATCCTTAGCCAAGCATTACAGCGATCTGCTACTCCTTTTATCTTGCTGGAAGCGCTGATGGTCTATTTTGTCCCCTTTGTCGCCCGTTGGCTGCTCTACGCTTTCATCCTGGGCTACTTTTTCCCGTACATCCGTGGGCGTCACGGTTGGCAGAAGGGACTTTATCTTGCCTTGACTATCTCGGCATGCATACTGGCCCAGGGCATTGTGCAAGCCCGGTCAGAGAACGATGCTCTGGGACTGCTTTTCGAAGCCATTCAGGTGATCGTCTATCTGAGCATCGTAGGTATTTGGACCTTCGATCTCCCGCGGGTCCGAGAAGCCGGCGGCACCATGGCTGATCTGTTCCGCACCATCTATGGTGTGCCCTTTCTAGCAAGTCAGCTTTCTGCATTGACAGTAGCCCTGGCAGGCATCATCCAAACAGTGATCCTCGGCCATTTCAGTTCCATCGTGCAGGCGTTCGTCGAACAGACGCTGCCAACTGTTCTCCAGTTGGGGAGGGGGCCATAGTCCCGCGGATGGACCGACGTTCATAACCTATACTCTCAGCAAAAGGAGGTCACATGCGCAGATTGTTCTTCTGCTGGATTGTACTCGTGATGGCCCTCGCACTCCTGCTGGTGGCATGCGACAACGCCAAACCGTCGCCCGACCTCAGTGAGGCCAACATCATCGAGCTCATGCTCGGTGTTATCGAAGGTGAAAGCCGCCACAGGAGCGAGCCCTACACCATCATCACTCCCTCCGGCGCAATTATCCCTGCTCCAGCGCCCGGTACCAAGTTCACGGTTGCTGTGGGCACTGACAATGTGACTATTGTGCAGGCCCACAGTGGCACCGTCGAGGTCCACGCCAAGGGCGCCTGGCAGACGATTGAAGCCGGTGAGCAGACAGTGGTCCGACCGGGGGAGCCCCCCCTAACCCCTGCTCCGGTCATACCCCTCGACCGCGACAGCTACTTGCAGAATCCGAAACTGGGGAGGGAAGAGTGATGAACAGGCGATCCCAATCCTTCCCACTGATCGCATCGGTTCTAGCCGTCGTCGTGCTGGCACTTACCGGGTGCCGCGGTCCCGCCAGCGGCGAGGAATCCTCCGAATGGGACGAGAACATCATTACACTCATGGTTGGCACTCTGAAGGGTACCGTCCGGCACCATAGCGAGCCTTACGTCATCGTCTTACCTGATGGATACCGCATGCCTGCACCTGCTCCTGTCACGGAGTTCACTGTCGCTGTATACGTGGTTAACGTGTTCACTATCCAGGCTCGTAGTGCCCCGGAACCCATTGTCGTCTATGAACCCGATGGCGATACATTGGCCTTTACAGTGCCGTCTGGGAAGGAGGTGGTCACGTCGTTTGAAGGCGAACCCTCTGCACCTACTGACATTAGACCTATTGATCCAGGTGCTCTTCTTAAGCCTGACCCGACGGAGACTGCTACACCGACATCTCAATCGTCTCCCATCCTGTCTCCGCAGCCTACCATCGCACCCACGACGGTCACACCGAAGCCTACCCCGGTTAGATCGACGGTGACCCCGGCCATACCCCACATTGTGGCGGGCACCAAAGGAACAAACGTCCGCACTGGGCCAGGTCTCAACTTTCCCGTCACGGGCTATCTTGAGCCAGGCGCCGAGGCCCGGGTCGTTGGGCGGTATGACGGCTGGTGGCAGGTTGACTACGGCGGTAGGCTGGGGTGGGTCTTTGGCGGGGTCGTCACCTCTGTTAACACGGATGGTGTGCCGGTAGTCACAGCGCCCCCTTCGCCCACGCCTGTGCCGCCCACACCTACGTACCCTTATTCTCCGATTTCCCCAGTAGCTACTCCGACCTGACCGTAGGACACGGCAGGGAAACCTACAGGACGGTCGATCGCAGTTGATGCAGCACTACTATCGAGCGCGTCCCCTGCCCCACTAACCGGGCTGGATGCCGAATCGCAGGTCTAGGCATCCAGCCTGGACTCAGGTTGACAATCCCCTCCCCCTGTGATAAAATCCCCCCTGCACACCGGTGCACATCCTGAGAAAACGTGCACGCCAGGCATTAGCCCATGCCCGACCAACCCGAACTGCTGGCCCAGGTCGCCAGCCTCTATTACGAAGACCGCCTGACCCAGGACGAGATCGCCCGCCGCGTCGGCACCTCCCGCTCCACCATCTCCCGCATGCTCGGCCAGGCCCGCGAGGCCGGCGTCGTCGAAATCGTCGTCCACTACCCCTGGAAAACGGCGCCTGAACTCGAGGACGTCCTGCGCGCCCGCTTCGGCCTGCGCCAGGCTCGCGTGCTCTCGGTGTGCGGCCAGTCCTACGACGAAACCCTGCGCGGCCTTGGCGCACTGGCCGCCCGCTACGTCGAAAGCATCCTCGCCGACGGGATGGTGTTGGGTATCTCGTGGGGCGTGGCGGTCCATTCTACCGTGCGCGCGCTCAGGCCCGAGCGGCACATCCCCATCACCGTCGTGCAGATGGTCGGCGCGGTGGGGGAGGGGGACCCGCTGATGGATGGCACCGACCTGGCCCGGTTGCTGGCCAACGCCTGCGGGGGGGAGTACCGCTACCTGCACGCCCCGCTCATCGTCGAGGACGCCCGCGCGCGGGAGGCGCTGCTGCAAGAGCCGCGCATCCGCGACACGCTCCGCCTGGCCGGCCAGGCCGACGTGGCGCTAGTCGGCATCGGCGCGCCCACCCCCGAGGTCTATAGCCTGCTGCGCGCCGGGTATGTGGACCGCGAGGCGCTGGCCCGCCTGCGCGCCCAGGGGGTCGTAGGCGACATCTGCGCCCGGCACTATGACGCCCAAGGCCATGTCATGGACATCGAACTGAACCACCGCATCGTCGGTATCGAACTGGAGGCGTTGCACGGGATTGGGCAGGTCATCGGCGTAGCCGGCGGCGAAGCGAAGGCCGAGGCGATCCTGGGCGCGCTGCGTGGCGGTCACGTCAACGTCCTGGTCACCGACGACGCAGCCGCCCGCAAGGTGCTGGAACTGGGATAGGGCAGGTCCTTTTCAACGCAAAGGCGCAAAGACGCAAAGACGCAAAGGTCATATTCTTCCTTGCGTCTTTGCGACTTGGCGTCCTTGCGTTAAAATTCCGACAGAAGGGAGCAATACCATGAAACGTTCCGAGATCAATGCCATTATGCGCGAGGCGGATGCTTTCATCCGCGGCAGGGGCTTCTATCTCCCCCCCTTCGCCTACTGGACGCCCCAGGAGTGGGCGGCCAAGGGGGGTGAGGTGCGCGAGATCGTGGACAATGGCCTCGGCTGGGACATCACCGACTTTGGCAGCGGCAACTTTGAAAAGCGCGGGCTGTTCCTCTTCACCATCCGCAACGGCCACCCCCACAACTGGCAGACCATGCAGGGCAAACTATACGCCGAAAAGATCATGCTGGTGGGCGTGGACCAGGTCACCCCCATGCACTTCCACTGGGCCAAGTCCGAGGACATCATCAACCGCGGCGGCGGCCAACTCGTCATCCAGTTGTACAACTCTACCGCCGACGAAAAACTGGCCGACACCGGCGTGACCGTGAGCACCGACGGCCTACAGCGTACCGTCGAGGCGGGCGGCACGCTGGTCTTGAGCCCGGGCGAAAGCATCACCCTGCCCTCCCACCTCTACCACGCCTTCTGGGGGGCCGAAAGCCGCGTCATGGTCGGCGAAGTCTCCATGGTCAACGACGACAATACCGACAACCGCTTCTACGAGCCGGTTGGCCGCTTCCCGCAGATCGAGGAGGACGAGCCACCCCTCCACCTGTTGGTCACCGATTATGCGCGCTATTACAAGCCGTGACGCCGGGCACGCCACAGCCTACGAAATCAACGCCCAGGCCGACGAGATCAACGTCCGGGACGCTGAAATGGGGCCGCACCTGGTCACCTCGCGTGACGCGGTCGTCGCCGGCCACATCTGCCTGGACGTCATCCCCGACCTCTCCGCGCTCTCCCCGGAGGGCCTCGCGCTGCTCTTCCGGCCGGGGCGCTTGACCGAGGTGGGGTCGCTCACGATTTCCACCGGCGGGGCGGTCTCCAACACCGGCCTCGCGCTCCACAAGCTGGGCATCCCCACCCGCCTCATGGGCAAGATCGGCAACGACTTGCTCGGGCAGGTCGTCCGCCAGGTCATCGAGTCGCACGGGCCGGGCCTGGCGAACGGCATGGTGGTGGACGCGGCCGTGCATACTTCCTACACGGTCATCGTCAACCCTCCCGGCGTGGACCGTATCTTTCTCCATTGCCCGGCCGCCAACGAGACTTTCTCGGCCCGGGACGTGCGGTACGACGTGGTGGGCCGGGCGCGCCTGTTCCACTTTGGCTATCCCCCCATCCTGAAACTGATGTACGAGGACGGCGGCGCACAACTGGTGGACATGTTCCGGCGCGCCAGGGAGACCGGGGTAACGACCTCGCTCGACCTCTCGCTGCCCGACGCGGCGTCGGCGGCCGGGCGGGTGGATTGGGCCGCCATCCTGCGGCGTGTGCTTCCGTACGTGGACGTCTTCCTGCCCAGCATCGAGGAGACCCTCTACATGCTGCGGCGGGAGACGTATCGGGAATTGATGCAGGCCGCGGGCGGGGCTGACTTCCTGCGGCTGATCACACCAGCGTTGCTTTCGGACCTCAGCCGCCAGATATTGGAGATGGGGAGCAAGGTCGTCGGGCTCAAGTTGGGGGAGCGGGGGCTGTACGTACGCACGGCCGGCCGGGCGGCCCTCGCAGCGCTGGGGGCGGCCCGGCCGGCGCAGCCGGCGGCCTGGGCCGGCAAGGAACTGTGGGCACCTTGCTTCAAGGTACAGGTGGTCGGCACGACCGGCGCGGGCGACGCCACGATCGCCGGCTTCCTGAGCGGGCTGCTGCGCGGCCTGTCGCTCGAGGATACGCTGACGGCGGCGGTGGCGGTGGGAGCCTGCAACGTCGAGGCGGCCGACGCCCTGGGCGGCATCCGCTCGTGGGAGGAGACCTGGCGCCGTGTGCGAGCCGGCTGGCCGCGCCACGACTTCACGCTCGACGCCCCCGGCTGGCACTTCGACGACCAGCACTACATGTGGGTTGGCCCGGCAGGAGAATCGTAGGGCGCACTGTCAACGGATTCGGGGAGCAGATTGAACGGATTGGATGGTCCGTGCAGTCGGTTCCGTTCAATCCGTTCCAGGAATCCGTTGACAGTCACTCACCAGTAGCAAATGATGATGTAGCACAGATGAGTGCAGATAGAAGCCAAAGAATCCGCGTTCATCTGCGTTCGTCTGCGGATGTACCCATCCGCTTCATCTGCGTCCAGATGAAGGGCGCACTGTCAACGGATTCGGGGAGCAGATTGAACGGATTGGATAGTCCGTGCAGTCGGTTCCGTTCAATCCGTTCCAGGAATC
>Ga0315284_10010045_pt1 | contig 13472 bp, 13 predicted proteins | sample YL17G09_16_MG_FD_203696 | JGI IMG/M metagenome (GOLD analysis project Ga0315284, IMG submission 203696) | Sediment microbial communities from Yellowstone Lake, YNP, Wyoming, USA - YL17G09_16 | ecosystem: Environmental > Aquatic > Freshwater > Lake > Sediment | place: USA: Wyoming | collected...
GATGGAGACCGGCCCCTCCGGTCAGGCCTTTACCATCTTTGTTGAGGTGCCCTTTTTCATCTACATGGAGAGTCCCCTCCAGGAGGGCGTCAAACTTAACCCCCAAACCTGTAATCTTTCGTGCGGCAGTTTCAAATACTGGATTGAGGGACGGTTCGTGGAGCTCCATATGTCCCCAGCGTGTTCCATTGAATCCACCCAACACTACGGGATCGAACAGACCACCACGAATGGGCTGCATGTCTTTGGCACGATAAAACTGAGGCTTGGTGATCTCGCCGGAAGACATCTCTTTAACTTGGGAATCAGTGAGAGGTCCCAAGGTTAACTTGGAGCCGTTCTTTTTAACGTCGATTCCTGCACCTTTTAGGTATGCAAGGAACTTTTCGTATGCAAATGAAGCCTTGGGAGCTGGAAGTGGGAGCCCTGATTTAAGCGCTTTCCAGAACTCGTCGTTGGACGATCCCTTGATTGCAGACATCTCCCTCATATTCGCGCGAGCCCCGTGTGACAGAAGCGAGAACTGGGTAAGCAAGTCCGCGGCCTTGGAACCCTCTTCGCCACCTTTGGTTGGTTGCATATTGGCGTCATAGGGATGCCCCGGCCCGCCCTGTCTCACCGAGAAGTTGGCCGTCGACTGTTTGAAGAGCTTGAGGATGTGAGGGTTTCCGACGTGAATCTGACCCAGGCTTTTTCCTGTGGTGGGGTCGAAGAGCTCTTCCTTATCGTCCACTTTAGCTTTTTTCAATAGGGTCTTGGTGGACTTGAGATAGTTTTCTCCGGTAAAGTTATGCACCACAATTGGCTTGCCAGTTTTTAGTGCTACCTTGGCTGCTGCAGATTCATAGATCTGACCTATATTGATACGGCTGATGACCCCGGTGGGGTTCAGCATAATGTCTACGGCTTGACCATCTTTATTACGGGGGGCGTGATCGTCCGATATGATATGGGTAATAACACCCTTGTTTCCATGTCGTCCGGAGAGCTTATCGCCAATTTTAGCCCGCTCCTCCGTCTTGACCATAACTGTGATGCTATCGGCCGTTTTCAGGACATCCTGGACAAAGCCGTCATCTTCCATGGTCCAGGAGATGCTGTCATTCTTGGGCCGGTCCCCAAGGCCTTTACCCAACAGTCCAAGTGTCAGGCTAGGAGCTCTTTTCTTAAGGGCGGCGATGAGAACATCTCCCATTCTCACCTTCTCACCTTTTTTTATAACCCCATCGTTATCCAGTTTGGTAACGTTCTCTCCGGTCAATATGTTGGGATAGTTACTACGGAAGGCAACCAGGTTGAGTACTGCCATAGCATCCTTGGTGTAAGTCTTTTTGTGGATGTGTTCGCTGGTTAGTTTTTCAGCCGCGCTATCGGTAATGACCACACCGTCATCAAAATTGAATCCTTTATATGGAAGATAAGCCGTTCGCAGATTAGTACCTAGCGCCAGCACCCCATTTTTGGAGAAGTTGCTATCAGCAAGGAGCTGGCCTGCTTTCACATTATCTCCGACTTTCACTACCGGATAATGGTGCAGAAAACTCTTTCGATTTAGAACGTAGTTGTTGTAAATGTTGACGGTCTTGGTTCCAGAGGCGGTTTTGATCTTGATGTGATCATCCGTAACGGCGGTTATCTTGCCAGCTTCAGGCGCAACGGCGGCAACCTTACTGCCTATTACCTGCTCGAAGGAGGTAGACCCAAGACCCGACTGCACTAGGGGCGCTTCTCGATGCTTAAGGGAGATCGCTTGTTCCAACATCTTACTGGCCATCATCGCCCTGTTGCCCTGGTCGTTTGCAAGATAGGGCACCAGGTTGGTACTCATGGCAAATAGCGCCGAAGGCTGTGGAGTAAAATAATCCACATCAGCCCGATTAACCTCTACGACTTTACCTTTATGAAGCGCTTTTACTTTCGCTCCATCCTGATTAGGGAAGGCCACGATCTTTTCAAAGGCTTCCTCTGGAGACAACCTGGCAGCGCGGCGACTCTTGTCGAGTACGATCATCTTTAGACTCTTGCCGTCTTTGATTGCGCCTGTTGGGATATGTAGGTTTACGCCCACATTGGATTCTGGCGAGTGGATAGGGTCCAGGAACCCATAGTGTGTGGGGTGGATTTCTCGCATGGTTGGGGTTATGGCATGTTCCGACTTGATACCACCGGAACCCATGATCGTCACACGGGACTGCCCCGAAAGCATCTCTAGGGGGTTGGTCTGTTCTGGTGTCGCAGACTTATCATCCTGAGTGAAGAACGATTCTATCACCGAGCTAAACGCTGCTGGATTGACCAACTGCGTGATCTTGGTCCTTCTGGGATTATCGATGTTACGCGATACCCGTGTTGCCAGCATTGACTTGTTTTTCTGTATCCGTTCGTGAATAAAATCTTCTGTTGAATGCAGTTCTTTGAATGCCAGCGAGTCTCGATCTAGGGGTTCTTTTTTCCCCATATGCACATCAAGAAGATTCTTGGACGATGCCAGCAGAAGTGGCCCATCGACGCGCTCGAACGCTTGCCCCAGAACTGATTTGGTGGTTTCGGGAGAGATCTGTGTGGCTGCGAAGTACCCTTTGAGGTCGCCCTTTTTTATGTTGAATGCTGCTTCTGCGCGTTGTACCGTCTTTGGGTCTGTCTGCCTATTAGCAGCTTCCAGTCTAGCTCCCCAGGTTGATGATATGAGTGAGGGGGAGATCCCCAGATAGATCAATATGGGGTAGAGTGGGATATTTGCCTGTCCGCCACCAATCTTTTGGATGGTAAAAATACCTGAGTTTTCTGCGAACGCCAGATCAAAGTTCTTTCCCTTTGCCAGGTTTAACTGTGTCTTAAGTTCTCCGTTTTGTTTACGGAGGGTATAGACCCCGGGCTTTAGTCGAAGCTGATTCGTAACCTGATATTCATTCCCTTTCACAATGTAACTGCTGCGATCGGTAATCTTGGGCAGCAGGAACATCTTCACCTTTGGTGCGCGGTCGACGATATTGCCCGAAGCCTTTTCCGTTAGTACCAAACTGGCGTATACTGGGACCCCCCAGGTCCCCTCCTTGTTTTTGGTGGCCGCCTGCGCAGCATAGTCTGTCTCTTCGGCCTTGTCCTCGACCCAGATATTCTCTGCTTTCAAAGACCGCAGTTTACCCTCTACCGGAAAGATCTCCTTTAGAGCGTCTATGGCCGATTTTTTAACCGCCTCGAACTGTCCTTGATAATCAAAATTTCTTATAGCCACTTGGTATAAGTCCTATGTAAGAATCCACAATCTAACACAGAAAGGGTGCACCATGCTGGAATTGGGAGCGATAATTATCGCAATCATCTTATCGTCATAGGGTAGTATAGCACAATAACAAGTTTACAGGGAGGGTAACATCAATGACGGTGCTGGAAACGACAGTGGATGTTATGAGATTGGCTAAGCCCGCACTAATCATACGGGGAGCAAAAGCACTGATAAGGGGGATAAAGAGCGCTTTCGGGCAACTAGCCACCACAAAGTTTTGGATGGATCTAGGCGGGCTCGTCGTGCAAACTATGATTAACGCGTTTATACTCACAATTGGAGGAAGATTCGTATCTTATGGAAGAAGTAGACAGACCGCAGATACTGCGCAATCAGCGTCTACACCCGCATCTTCAGCGTTCTCTCAGCAAGGTTATGCGCCGAGAACAGAGTTTGGTCCTAGGGTTGACTACAATCCCAGAACAGACTATCGGAATTATGCACCCTCACAGCCCACCTCGGCTCAGGGAGGCATGTCTCCATTCCCAGGGTTCTAAGCATAGGAGTTCGTTATAGTCATAGAAAACAGCAATGATAGCAACGAGATTGGCGAACTCCCCGAAGAGGTTGAACTAAAATCTGAGGGGCAGTTCATCAGCTGTCCCAAGTACGGGAGTAAAAGATCCGCAGCTTGTTGCGTCTTCTACGACAGATATCGTTCGTGTAGGAGGCATTGCTCAAGTCTTGGTAGTCATTTGGAAAAGTACCCGAACCTCGTAGAGTTGACGGAAGCATACTTTGAAAGGAGGAAAAGCATCCGTCAGGAGAAGGGCCTTCTCTGTAAGGACAATGACCACAAGTTTTCTGGCAAGAATCTTCCGGACCCGTTATTGGGGTGCAAGTATTGTAATTTTATAGCTAAAACTGAAAGGGGTCTGAAAACTCATATGAAGCGCACGCACCGTGTCAATAACGGCGTGCGGACATAGGGATCTGGGGAGCTTCGGGTTCGGGAGTCTTAAAAAGCTCGTGAGCGCCGTATGCCCCCGCTCCCGCAAGAATTATACCCCTGCCCACATATTTTTTAGCTTTGTAGGAGGGACTGGCCTTGGTTTTGTTGTAGTTTTGGACCATCTTCAGGTCCAAGAACCGCTGTTTCAGGGACGCGGCATGTTTTTCCGTGAGTGTCTGCATAAAGTATTCGTTCACGGCTACCTCTATTCTATAAGAGTTTTTCGCTGCCAGGTAACCACCAGAACAAATTTTTCCTGGTAGGAAGTTACGTTACCCTCTTCATCCATCTCTTTAGATACCAACTTCTCCTTGATCTCTCTAGATATCGAACAGAGGGGATCGTTCAAAATTGCATCATAGTCCCTAAGATCAGATGATTTGTTGAGATCGAACTGTTTTGTCTGATATTTTACGGTATACATCAGAGCGCCTCCGCGCGACGGGGCGCACCCTTTTCGGGCATCGGATTCATGTTGACAGCAAGATTCATGCTGTTCTGTCCTCTGCCGCCGTTACCCTTAGGCATGGTTCTTATCTCGTTCATTTTCTGTTCAATCTTCATCCCTATATCGGGCATACGGGTTTTCATTTCCACCAGGGTGGACGATATCTCTGTGGGACTCAACGCCAAGAGCCGGTGTGCCCACAGCTCTACTTTTTGTTCCAAGGGGTCTTCTCCGCCCACGGGAGCTTGCTCATTCCCAGTTTGGGTTTGCTCGTTCCCAGTTTGGGCTTGCGCACCCTCCTGGCCTGGGACTTGTTCTTGACCTGGGGCTTGTTCTTGACCTGGGACTTGTTCTTGACCCGGGGCTTGTTCTTGACCTGGCAGCCCCGGAACCATCTGTCCCGATGCTGCCATCAGCTCATTGATCTTCTGCTGGTAGGTGTTCTGAATAAGCATCGCCTCGCCCTGGCTGCGCGCGCTTCCTTTGGTCTGAAGATCCATAAGGTAGTTCTTGACCTGAGTTTCCACCACCATCTTGCGTACTTCCTGGCTCCAGTCGTGGCCCAGGGATGACAGAAGCGTCTGATCTGAGATCTTGCCCTGGGCGTTAAGACCAATGTTCTGCTGGTTGCGCTGAACATCATCAGCCATTCTGAAGTCAGAGAATTTGATATTATTTATGTTCGGATAATCCAGCCAAATACGGATCTTATCCTTGATCCACAAGGTCAGATCAATTAGCTGACTACGGTTTTGGATGAAATCGTTTTCAAGCATGCGCAGGGTGATGCTTGAGCCGGTATAGTTGAGGCCGTTGCCAAACATCATCTCAGCCGACATGCCCAGACCACCAACAATCGTCTGATTGAGGTAGTTCAGTTCGGGAGATAGCATCAGCATCTTGCCATCACCCCCAACACGGACAGTTCCGATGGGCACAGGTACCACGCCCTTGAAGTTAGGGTCGCGACGATGGCGACGGATGATATTTTCGATCTGGATTCGCCAGTTGGCCAGGTCGGTGTGGATGTAAGGATCCTGTTGGGCGTTTGGGAGCGGAAACAGGATATCGCATGGGATGATATGCTCGTGCGCAATCGCCTCTTGGGCGCGGCGCAGGGTGTAAAGGTAATACATGTCTTTGAGGACATGAATGATAGCGGGCTTGCCCCATCCCTGATCTTGCTCGGCCAACGTGGGGGCCTTCATGTGAAAGATGGCATCTGGGTGAAAGCGGATCATCCTGCGCTTCTGGAGGGCTTCGATTACGATCATGGGGGTATCTTCAAGGATATCCTTGTCACCCCTTACGATCATATTTCTCAACTTGGACGGCACGGTGTACATGTAGATATACCGACCAGTGTAATCGTTGAACTTAATGTGCATGTTCTCCGGGCTCCACCGGATAATGCGCACGCCTTTGCGGTCCTTATAGGGAACGTCCTTGACATCCAGCGCACCGTTATAGGTGCACTCGGCACAGGTCCCGGAAAAGGCGTAGTCTGAGCCTCGGAAGCTCCACTCCCAATTGTTGATGGGCTGCCTGTGACCGCACTGAGGGCATATCAAGAACCGGGTGAAGGGCAAATGAACCGACACGAAGGCGTTACCGTAAACGTGCAGATCCAGATTGATCTCAATCTGCCGCTCCTTGATCTTAAGGTCTTTAACCAGAACTCGTTCCCATAACTGGCGGGTACTCTCCTGAGAATCTTCAAAGATCAGGTCGGTAATAGGATACTTGCATGCCTTTTTAAGAGTCTGCCCAATGAGTGGTGAGTTGTAAAAGTAGTACGTGCACCAACGAATGAGTTCCTTCATGGTGGGTGGCATGTACTGCTGAGATAGGTCAAAGAACGGATTAGGATACCGCTGTCCGCGGAAATCGCTCAGTTGGAGCGATGGCGCTATGCTTTCATTTGCGGGCGTATTAATGCCCATGTCACCAATGCTCATTAGCTGTACTCCAACGGGTATCTGTAATCGAGATCTACCCGTAGATCCGTTATAAACTCACAAGGCTTATATGGTACTGTAATATTACGGCTAAATCCCACTGCTTGGATATCAAATTGAACAAGCGCACCCTGTAGCAGAGCAATGCAAAATCTTCCGTCAGGACCGGTTAACGTTGATATCGGTTCCAACGTTATCTGAGGAGCCCTGCCAATTTCCTGGGGGAATTTAACCAAGGTCGCTACCACCTCGACATCCGGCATGCGCACACCCTGGAGGTTGGTCACGATCCCCTCGAGGACGCATATGGGGCCACTATATTGAGTTGACTGCTTGTAGGGTGGTTTTCTGCTCTCTTCTCCCATGCTGTTGACTGTGGTGACGGTGTACCAGTCGTGACACACGCCATCACAATCCTGATAAGTGATGAATTGATTGGGGTCCGCAAGCGCTGCGACGGTGGCGATCTGCGCATCCTCTGATTTCTCCGTGATCGTCCTGGCTGTCTGGCCAAGAAGCGACAGCGCAGTACCACCAACGATCTGCACGGATCCGGGAGCCGCCCTGATATCTGAGCGCAAAAGAAAGAATCCAGAGTCGGCGCCGGACACATATGCCTGGCCGCCGGATAGAGACGCATTTATTTTAGCTATCACCGGTGTGGTGCCGTCGAAAGTGATTGTCTGAAGTGCCGTGGCTCCGTTCATTTTCAGCTGCAGAGTCTTGCCTGATATGGAACTTAGCGGGGGAATGGGCGCACGAAACCCGATCATGCTTCGATAGACACGATAGCTTGAGACGTCAGCCCCTGGAAATGGTGCCCATCTAAGGGTGATCATTATTCACATCCCTCCACTCAAGCCAACACGGAGGCAGCTCTTCCGGGCAGCATATTACGTCAAAGCCAATGACCGGAGGCTCGGTGTAGTATACGTCCAGATAGCGCAGTTCCGCCCCACCGGTGACACCTTGATGTCCGAGGAAGATCGGGATCACGCTGTATGGCAGTATTCTCATACGAACTCCACCGTAGCCAAATTGTCAGTCGCAAGATAGAACATCCGATGAATCGTCTGCCCATCCTCTGGATTGACTCTCTCGCTTGCGATCATGGCCAACATATCCATCAGCGCCTTGGCCTTGGGATTTTCTATAACGATCTCACCAAGAGTAGTCATACCAGTAACATCCTTGAAGGTGATGGTCAGGATGTTATCCAGATCCACGTTGTAGCTAACTTTGAAGGATGTTAATCCGGTCAAATCCATATTACCCTACCGTTATAAATGCCTGCTGCGTTATCCGTGTGACACTGTCAACCGTGATCGCCATAATTATATAGTAATTGGCATCCGCACCTATCACAATTGGATTAATAAACCGATAGACCCCATCGGCGTTTGGAGTCGACGACGACTGCGTCCACTTCACCACGCCCTGAGAGTCTTTTATGATTACATTACAGTTACTTGTTGTCGCCTTGCGCTCGCCATCTTTTTCAGCCCAAACAAGCACTTCTTGAAGGTTGCTGGCCGGGCTGAATGTTGTGGTCATGCGGTTTACATACTGATGGACTGCCGCATTTTGTACGTCGTCTTTGGTAGCAAGATTGGAGATGTCGGGGCCGAAGCTCGCGGGATCTTGCGTCAGGGTCCGGTATGCGTATGACCAAATATCTGCCGGGTCTATGCTGCTACCGCCTCCGGAAGAGATATGAGAGATGGCATCTAGGATAGCCGTTTCTGCTGCGGAAATGGCTGCCAGAGTAGCCGGATCCAGCGGAATGCGATCCGTGCTGTTCTTGATATGGGTGACCGTATTATTGACGGTATTGATGAGCGCCTGGTTCTGGTCCACCTCGGCGATGATCTGACCTTTGGCGCTGAGCACGTCTGTCTTGGTAGCCAGCGGTGCCAAGTCTGCCGTTGTCAGCGTACTTCTGGAACTGATGTTTGCATCCAGCCGCGCAAGTCTTGCGTCCGTAACCAACACGGGATTGGTGGGGATCTGCTGAACAGAAGATTCACTTGCGGGATCGACAGGAAGGTGGTCTGTTTTTAGCTTAACCTGGTCAACTTCCAGTTTTAGATTCGCCACATCATCTCGAACCTGCGTGAACCCTGATACCACGGTACTTTGCGATGCCGGGTCGGATGGCAGGTTGTCTGTCTTAGCCTTAACCAGAAGCAACTTGGTGGTAATGTTAGCTAATTGGCTCTTGCATATGGTCAGTTCGGCGAGGATGTCGCTGCGAGTTGTCAGCAGGGTGCTTTCTTGAGCTACGCCAGACAGGAGCGCGATCATCTGTGCTTCTGTGGCTCTGGATGATACCGTTGCATCCAACATGTCAGCAATGCGTTTGCCGATGCTGCCCGGCACATTGGCTTGGCTGGCCAGATAATCCCAGATGGCTTTGATTGAAATGGGGTCTATCGTTCCGCCCGTGAGCGTCCTAGTTCCAAAGTTCCAAACATCGGAGGCCGTAAGTATGCTGCGAGAGGTGATGGCGGCATCCAGATAGTTGAAGCGGGGATCGTTGGTCTTCGCCAAGGTGGAGATATCCCACTTGTCATAGACCTGTGTGAGATTTCGAGAGTCGGGCCCCATGATAGCATCGCGGGTGTTGTGGACAACTCCTGTGATCTCGCCGAGGGTGGGTAGAGTCCCCATCATCATCAGCACGTCGTTGATGTCTGTCGTTGTGGCGATGTTTGCTGGGATAAGGTCGGTCTTGGACTTGATAAGCCCAAGTGTCGTAGCCTCAGCAGCGATTGCGGATAGAATCGCCCCCTCACCGGTCTTGAGAGCTGCCAGGCCAAAGATGGGGTTGTTCACCTTGGACTGTGTATCCGAAACCTTAAGATCCATGGCCGCGATAGCTGCCTGGATAGCGTTGAGATCCGACTCGAATTCTGTGACCTCGGTTACCGCCGGAACGTAGCGCGTAACTCCCAGCTCCGTTACCGCAACCTCGACGATTGCCGGGTATTCGCTAGTGGCGGCGCTGATTGGAAATACATAGTAGTAGGCCCCAACCTTGGCGCCCTCAGTAATCATTGGGGCATTGAGCACCACGTTTAGACCAGTGTCGAGGCGCTGGACAGTGACCGTTGGAGCGAAATCTGGTGTCGTGGGAGCTCCGGAGGTATCATAAATATGAAGGTGAAACTGGTAGTTTTTGGTACCCGTCGCAGGTTTTACCAGCCGCTCCGGCACGACGAGTCTTGTCGTAGTGTTGTTTTGTAGGGTGGCGATGAGCGCAGCCACACCGTCGATCTTGGAGTTGGTGAGTGTAAACCCACCCATAATGGTCGCCAGATCGTTCGCGTCCTGAATTGCCATTGTCTGCAAGAGCCCGGTGTTAATCTCCACCGCGTTGATGATATCAGTCTGGACCCCGAGTATGAACGGTGTCAGCGCATCGATCTTGGTGCCGTTTTGGAGCACGTTGGCATTGATCGTGGTGCTCCAGTTTTGAATCTGCGCGTAGATCATGTCGAGGCCCCAGATGGGATGCTCGACCTGGTCCTTTATGTCATTACAGTAATGGTAAATTGCCTGGAACCAATCGCCGAAGGTGTTGGGGATACTGTGGAGAGCTACCAGCTCATCCCAGACGGCGGTGGCTACGGAACTCGGACTGAAGTTGTTGCGGAGATAATAGAGCGCCTCGCCGGCGGAGCCAGGGTCCAAATGTTGAATCAGCAGCTCATCCCAAACGGCATTGGCTACGGACTCTGGTGTTGTTGATGGCCCTACTTTGTAGGGTTCTGTCGTACGACTGTAAACCAAATCTTCTGTGGTGTAGGTTGCTTCAGAGTAAACGGTATAATTGGCATGGTAATATCCACCAGACCCCGGCGTCCAAATGGCCGTGTAGAGTCCCTCACCGATGTGGGCCAGATCGATAGTATCAACCAGCACCCCGGTAGTTGTACGTATACGGACACGAACGAACTTGTCGGTCGCGCCGTCAAATAACATCAACTCTAGAGGGGTCGACACCCCGATGTCGGCAGAAATCATTTATAATCCCGCTTCTTTAACCCCATAATGAGCTTAGAGGACGTGCTCTAAGCTCAGCATGATTGGTATACACCACGTCCCCAATACCTATTATATTATCAGGCAAAAAGACTTCTCTCCCTAAAATAGTTTCAGGTTTGAAATTTCGACTCGTACAAAGATCCTCCAAAACTCTAAATATCAACTCGGAGCAGTAGAGTTTGCGTGCATCATTATCCAGTCTTTCTTCAAAGTCATAAGAGTACTCATCTTCGTTTTCTACAATGCTCTGTAGGCGCATCGTTGCCTCTTCGTGATCCTCGGGGCACTTGATGTCGGGCTCTATAACTGCGATATAGTCCACCTCGCGAAGAAGCGATAAGAGGTGGTCATGTTGTAGGCCAATACTTCTCATATGCACACACCTGGTATCCCTGTCATTCCCCGGGAGAATGAACCCTGCATGGGTAAACTTTGCGTCTGTTACCGTCCTGATGAGCTTACTCCCCAGAGACTCATAGTCAGAACATACAAAGCAGTAAACCTTATTCTTATCTAACTTGTCGACTATCGTAAAAAAGTCTTCCATCGGAAACTTAGGGTACCCGAAGCACCTTAAGGTGTAACTCGACATATACTTCTTTACGAACCATTCCCAAAACGCTGTTTTAGACAACTTGTCTAATAGTGCGTTTCCTATCTTATCCAACATTCTCACCCTCGAACATGGCAACCACTTCATCCAGCTTAGTCTTCAACTCATCTTCCGAATCTGCATATATAATGGTAGTCCACCCGCAGGGGTAGGTGACCTTCCACATCCATTTCCTCTTCATGGGGAAGTATAAAAAGTCTTTATAGTTGCTCATCTTCCCATCCTAACTCGTCGTTCCAGGGTTTTTAGGTACGCGTCAAACGCCTTCTTGCTTTTCACAATCCTAATCATTCGTTTCATATGGAGCAAGTGACGAATCTGTTGTGGATCCATTGTGTCCTCCTAGGCTTTAAAGAGCTCGAATCTTACCAATACCTGTATCGCCAAACCCACCTCATGGAGGATCATGACTCTGAGCTTGTTGGACTTATAGACAGCATCATAGGCCATAAACTTTGGGGTCCTTCCGTCGAACTCAACAAACTCTCTTTCCTTGAACATTCCAATATTGCAGCCGCCTTGCAGGAACGGAACGCTGCCGCCGTAGTTGGCGGGTATATCGGGGGCTATAATGAGCCAGCCCCAAGCGTTCTTGTTCTCGTTGCCGACGACCTTCATAGCGCCGCCGACGATCTCCATATCGTGCACGGGATGCCAGTCCATGATCGTCTTGGTGCAGTTGGCGGTGAGCCTGATCTGATAGTCCGCATCAGACTCTTCAGCGCCTTTAGTAAGCGCTGTGCCTGAGGCGTCATAGAACTTAACGGTCGTATCTCCGATATCCGTACAGCCCTCCGGGGTGTTCCCGTCAAACTTCTTGCTGAACATGCTACCTGCGGTCGATGTCTTCCAGTAGATATTTCGGGGCTCGAAATGCCAGCCGGTCTTGGTGACTTTGAAACGAGCCAGGGCGGACCCGTCCGCGTCCTTTGGCTCGTCGATAGATACCAACATAGCTGTGTCGGGTATGGGCGTGGGCACATGGGCGGCTACGATCCCGTCAAGAAGAGTTACGTCTCCGGACGAGAGCTCTGCCTTGAAGTAGAGGTTTACCGTCTCTTCGCCTACCACCGTAATATAAGCCAGAGCAGTGACTATTGCGCTCGCTGCGATTTCTTCCGCCAGGCGCTGTGCAACAACTACTTTGGTATACGTGTATAAATACTCCACGTTAGTCTCCTAACCGAATCAAAATCATAGATCTTCCAGTAACCGTTATACTACCGTTATTCCGTGCAAGCCTAACCGCAATAGTCTGTGCCCCGTTTACCGGAATAATTGCCGCTGTCGTATGGCCGACAAGGAGCGTTGATGTGGAGCTGGCAAGCGTCCTTAGAGAGTCCGTCCAAATGCCGCTGTCCCTATAAAACACCGTTCTTATCGTAGTACCATTGCCTGTGACAGAGATCGAACCGTCATACCAGCAAGCATATGTTCCAGTAATTGGGGTTACTTGCATCGGCGTAGTGCCGCCAATCAGAATGTCCCCTGTGCCCTGAGGAGCGGCCAGAGTAAAGGTCTCTGATGAGGATACATAGTAATTTAAAATGCCAGAAGCCGTACCGGTAAACGTTTTCTGGTATATCCAAACGCCGTTGGTCGTACCATTGGTATTGAGCACCAGAAGGATTCTGGATCCGGGCGGCATCGCTGTAAAGGTGGTAGTGTCGTTATAGTTGATAATGATGTTCTGGTTGGATAAATTCCAGATATCGTACTCCCACCCTGTCGTAAGGGTGGTAGCGTCCGGAAGCTGAACTTTAAATCCGGTAGCCGTACCCGAGATGACCTGAAGGAAGTTCGACAATGCTGTGAGTGTCAGCGTCCCGTTCAGTGTCGTTGCGGTAGGATTTAACGCTGGCGACAGACTCGTCATCGTTAAATTTTTTTCTGCCAGGATATTATCTACAAAGTGACCCATTACACACCATCTTAGTCAGGGTTCGGTATTAGAGCGACTCGCCTGTGTAGACCGCAGTCCAGTACACTGGCCCTGTTAATGCCTGCGCGGCCTGGGTGTTAATAACAAAGCTCCCTGCCACGATGTTAGTTACAATCCACGAACGCCCGTCGGTTCCGGTGACAGTCACGTTATAGCTGGTACCGGGGAAAGCCGTGCCGAACGTTACAGTCGCAACTCTAGGATTCGCTGCTGCAAACGCTGTATT
>Ga0315284_10010046_pt1 | contig 13472 bp, 17 predicted proteins | sample YL17G09_16_MG_FD_203696 | JGI IMG/M metagenome (GOLD analysis project Ga0315284, IMG submission 203696) | Sediment microbial communities from Yellowstone Lake, YNP, Wyoming, USA - YL17G09_16 | ecosystem: Environmental > Aquatic > Freshwater > Lake > Sediment | place: USA: Wyoming | collected...
CCCGGTCCGGGTTCGGTGCTGATAGCAACATTCGACTTCGACATCCCCGTTCGGTTCGACACCGATTATCTCCCCGTCAGCCTCGACGCTTACTTGGCCCGGTCGGTGACCATCAACGTGCTGGAGTACATGATATGAGATACGTTCCTCCCGTTCTGCAGACTCATCTCGAGGGCGACACGACGACCTTGTCCCTGTGCTGGAGAATCGAGCGACGGGACTCGATCGAACTGTTCTTCACGGATCACGATTGCAACATCGTCGTTGACGGAGACGCGTACGTCGCATCGAAGGGGCTGGGTCCTACAGGGTCGGAGCAGAGCAGAGATCTTTCCGCTGGAAACTTTGAGATCGTGACGTCCCTCTCCGAGGGGGGAATCACCGAGATCGACATTCGGAAGGGGCTGTTCGACCTGGCCACGGTCGACGCGTTTCTCGTCAACTGGAAGGACCCGTCCGAAGGAAAAATATACCTGGCTCGAGGATGGACCGTCGGACAGATCGAGATCCGGGATCTCGTCGCTTCTCTGGAGATTCTTTCCAAGTCTAAGAGGTTGGATCAGGACGCGAACCAGGCCTATTCTCCCTCGTGCCGGGCCACGCTGGGGGACGCGCGGTGCGGAGTCGATCTGGAGGGTTCTTTTCCCGGGACGTACCGATATGACGGAGAAGTAGAGGTCGTGTCGGAATCGGGTCGGGCCTTCATAGATAGCGCGACGATCGACAGCGGTCAGATGGAGGTGTTCACGAACGGAAAGTTGGTGTGGATCTACGGGGACAACGCCGGCGTCGAGGTCGAAGTCAAGAAGTGGAGTCCCGACACGGGGAGGTTCGATCTGTTCGACGCGATGATATACCCGATAGCGGTCGGCGACGTGTTCGTGGTTTACTGGGGCTGCGATAAGACCGCCCAGACGTGCAGGGATAGGTTCGACAACATCCTGAACTTTAGAGGAGAACCCTACATTCCCGGCATGGACGCGATCCTAAGATTTCAATCTCACGAAACGACATGAGCGACGAACGAAGCAGAATCGTGGCCGAAGCCCGGACCTACCTGGGGACGCCCTTCCGACATCGCGGTCGAACCCGCGACGGGGTGGATTGCGTGGGCCTCGTGTATCTTTCTTTCAACCCGGTCGTGGGGTTTCCAGAGCCTCCCTCCGACTATCCAAGACAACCCAAGACCGCCATGGCCTTTCGTCGCGCTCGGGAATTTTGCGACAGGATCCCGCCGAACGAAGCTCTGCCGGGGGACGTCGTCCTGATTCACAGAAACGGAACGTCCACGCACTTCGGAATATTGACCGATCAAGGAGTCATCCATGCGGACGCGATGAATAAAAAAGTGATTGAACACCCGATCCTGTGTTCGAAGGACGGCTGGCAGATCGCCGCCGTTTTTAGGCCCCATTCGCTTCTCGAGGTTTGCTCATGAGCGGTCCGTTTCAGATCATAGGGATGGCAGTCGGATTCGTCTTTGGAGGACCCCTCGGGGCGTCGGTCGGGGCGCTCGCGGGCGGTCAGGTGGATGCGTGGCTCTGGCCCAACAAGAGCAGTGACAAGGGCCCGAGGATCTCCCTCGTTAGACCGATGACCTCGACGTTTGGAACGCCGATACCCAAACTCTGGGGATCGACGAGGCTCGGCGGAAACGTGATTTGGCAGAAGCAGATTCGGGAGGTCCAAGAGAAAGTCACGACCGGGGGAGCGTGCCTTGGCGGCGGCGACACGGCCGAGTTCATCACGTACAAGTACTACGCCACGTTCTTCGTCGCTCTGTGCGAGGGTCCCATCGAACGGGTTCCGATGATCTGGGCCGACGGGGTCCTGATTTGGGACGTCGTAAATCCTTCGTCGAGGGACGAGGACCAGGGAGACCGAGGGATCCGTCCGCACGGGAACAAGGGCGTGACGAAGATGGCGGGGTTGAAGTTCAAGATCATCAAGGGCACCGAGGATCAGCCCCTCGAACCGCTGATGGTTTCTCCGTACGGAGACGCCATCTTGCCCAACACTCTGATGCCCGCTCACCGGGGGATCGCTGGCATTCTATTTGAAGATCTTCCCCTCGACAGATTCGGAAACCGGATTCCGAACATAACCGCGCTCGTCGCCAAAGACGTGACCGATTACGTGGGGTGGGAGGGGCTTCCACAGATCGAATCGAGCTTGTGGGGAAGCGACAACATCGTCACGCACCCGGACGGGATCTACATCACCTTTTGCGCCGGCGGCTACTGGAATAAATTAAACACTCTCACGAACGAGATCGCGCTCAAGGTCTACGACAACGACGCCCCGGACGCGAGCGACTTCGACATCGACGAAAACAACGTGATCCACACGACAAAGGACAGCGACGAGGGAAACTACTCCTACCTGTGCAGGCTCGACGGCGACACGTTCGTGGAGATGGCCTCGGGGTCCGTGAAGCTGTGGTCTCCATACAGGATCCGGGTGTTCCGGACTTCCGTTCATCCGTACGTCGTCGTGATTGCTGCTGGCGGGGGACGCCTGTACATCACGCACCGGTACAACTACTACCTCGGGACGAGTTCCGAGATCTCCTTGACGCCCCCGAGCGGGCTCGACTGGTGGTCCGTCAGCCTAGACGAGGAGAACGGCGTCGTCTGGGCTCTGGCAAAGGACTGGGGAGGCGTGGGGACGGACACGAAAGTCGTGAAGGTCACTCCGCAACTCGATGGGTCCTGCTTGCAGACGGTGTACAACATCTCGTCCACGATTCGCCTTGGAAACGAGATACTCTTCGACCCAGACACAAACCAGATCGTCGTCGGGTCGAGCGCCCAGAACAGGCTCGCATTCTTCGACGCGGACGACATGAGCCTCCTCGCGACGATGTCGAGCGGAGACCTCATATCCCCCTGGTCGAAGAGCGCTTGGAGGCGGGGGGCCGTCGATGGGATACTCTACTATGAGTGCAACAACAAGATCTGCGCTCTGAATCTTACGACGTACAGTATCGAGACGTGGATTCTCGACGCCCCCGGACCCGGATCGCAGTGGGGCGGGAGCATCTACGATCCCATAACACACTCGGTCATTATGGGGTGCTACGGCGCGGGCTTCGCCTTTGCGAAGGTGTATATCGAGCGGACCTATCCGGATCGAGTTACGCTCTCCTCCATCGTGACGGACATCTGCGAAAGTTGTGGGATCGGCTCTTCGGAGATCGAGGTCTCGGAGCTGGTGGATCAGGTCCGGGGGTTCGCGAGCAACGGGGGAACGGGGAAGGATCTTCTGCGACCGCTGATGGAGGCATATTTTTTCGACGCTGTCGAGAGCGACGGGCTCCTGAAGTTCGTGAAACGAGGACAGCCCGATTCGTTTGCGATCCCCGAAGCCGACCTGGCAGCTTACATCTCCGACGCGGAGCGTCCCCAGGAGCTCGTGACCACGAGGCAACAGCCGACGGAGCTTCCCCAGGAAGTCCGGGTCATCCACATCGACCCGTTCTTCGCCTGGTCTCAGGGATGCCAGAGCCATCGCAGAATCGTGACTGAGAGCCTCTCGATCTCGGAGATCGTGCTGCCCGTGTGCCTCGATCCCGATGAGGCGAAACAGATCGCCGTCACCCACCTCTTGTATGCGTGGGCGCAGCGGAACAGGCACTCGTTTCGGGTTCCGAAGAAGTACTTCTTCATCGAACCGTCTGACGTGGGGACCATCACCGAGGGGGGAGTCACGCACCGGGTCCGAGTCGAGAAAATGGAGTATCGAGACGGCGTCCTGACGATGGAAGCCGTGGACGACGACCCGTCTCTCTACACCTCGGACGCACTCGGTGCGATGGAAGACGTCGTGGAGGACTACGTCGACTATCCCGGGCCGACGAAGCTCGTCCTGCTCGACCTCCCCCTGCTGAAGTCCACGACGAACGTGCCGGGGCTGTACATGGCTGCAATGGGATACCTCGACTCGTGGAGAGGGGCGACCGTGTTCAAGTCGAACGACGCGGGAGCGACTTGGTCGCAGTGGGCGATGACGAATCGGACCGCAATCATCGGCAAGGCCACCGAGGCCCTCGCGGACGTAGATGATCCGGGTCTGTGGGACGAGGGCAACTCCCTGAACGTGCGGCTCCTCAACGACGATCACCAACTCGACTCGGCGACCGAGCTCGAAGTCCTCAACGGAGCGAACGCGGGAGCGGTTGGAAACGAGATCATTCAGTGGAGGACGTCCGCGCTCGAGCCGGATGGATCCTACACGCTGTCGGGGCTCCTGCGAGGAAGGAAGGGGACGGAGTGGGCGACGGCCGGCCACACCTCTGGCGAATCGTTCGTCGTCCTCGACGACACCGCCTTGTCCTTCGTCCCCGTTCCGGTCGAGGAGAAGAATCTGTCGAGACAGTTCGCGGTCGTCAGCGTTGGGATGCCCTGGTCCTCCGCGCTCGCACAAGAACTGACGGCGCGAATCAGGAACATGATGCCGCTTTCTATCTGCCACGTCGCGGGCGAGCTCGACGGAGGAGGGGACCTGACGATCTCGTGGAAGCGCAGGACTAGGATCGGCGGGGAGTGGGCCGACGGCGGAGACGTCCCCCTGGGAGAAACATCCGAGTCCTACGAGATCGACATCTACGACGGGAGCGAAGTCGTGAGGACGATCGCGTCATCGACGCAGACCGCCGTGTACTCGGCCGCTCAGCGAGCGGCCGACGGGCTCTCCCCGGGAGCCCTCGTGGACGTCGAAGGATTTCAAGTGTCGTCCGTCATCGGCAGGGGATTTGGGTTCTCTGCAACGGTGTGATGAAAAGTCCGCGCCCGGTGGATGACCCGAGAGGGCGGAGTACGCGCGTCACGCACGGCGCGCGGGACCGGGCGCGGACGAAATAATCGCGCGACAGGAGGCCGTTTCAAAATGATGATTAGTCTTGGTGCTCGTCTCTTCAATCCGTGGATAGTCGAGTGGAAGGGCGTCAATCAGAAGTGGTGGGCTGTCGACGACGACGTGTTCACGATTCCGGCAGCCGGTCGTACTTCGTGGATCACCCCCTACGACCCAGACGGCGGGGTGCCCCACGATCGGCACGTGTCGTTTGGCATCCAGAGGCCGATGGACGTTCTCGGCTCCGAGTGGCGCACGTTTCGGAAGCCGAACTACGTTCTGTTCTACGTCCTCGCGGCGTCGAACAGGCAACAGTCGAACATCGGCATCAAGGTCACGATGGTCGACAACCCCTGGTATCGAGGGGCAGATGAGGGATTTCAACCCGAGGTCTCGGCCAGGCAGGGAGTCACGGGGTTTCATCTGAAGGGCCACCCGTACCACTGGCAGTCCACGGGGGGGATCTACATTCTCGACCCGGTCGCTACCGCTACGCACGAACACATGTGGTTCGAAACCCTGGCGTGGTTCACCCCGCACAGGCTGAATCAGAAGGCCGGCCTCAGCGTTCTTCTGACGTCTGATTTCACTGGAGCGATGGATGGAGGCTCGTGGAAGCCTGGATACGAGGACACCTACATTCGCCTCTATGCTTTCTCGTTTCAGCTGTGGTTCCCCGCTGGAGGGGGAAAGCTCGGCGGAGATTTTCTTCCGCTGCCCGATTTTAACAGAGGAAGGTTCCCTTACGAGGTCTAACCACCTGGAGGTGTGTGATGATTTTTGAACTGGTCCCGTGGTCGCAGGGCGGCGCCCTCGACATGACCACATGGAGAAGTGTTGGCGGTATGACGTGGTGGAACATTCTCAGCCGCGATCCGATGGACGCCGGAATCGACAAGACGAAGTACATGACTCCTTATACAGGAGTTGGGACTCCTCCCGGAAACGATACAAAGTTTTCTGGCGGCGTCGAACGGTGGCGGTACAAGTACCCTGACTACTTTCGGCCGTACCCTCCACCGTTCACTAGCGTATACGCTAAGATGCGAATCTCGTCCACGGTCTCGGCGGCGAACGTCGGCGTGAAGTTCTCCATGATCCACAAGAGGTTGTGGTGGTACGGAGATGCCGAACCCGAGGTTACTGGCGTGATCGGGAAGGATCACTCTGCCGTGACGTATGGCCTTTACAACATCGCCACCGAGGCCGCGGCGGTTGTCCGGCAGGTGGACTTCATCCCGCACATCTGGTTCAACCCCATGAAGTGCGACCTCCTGTACGGGCTGTCGTACTACTTCGAGACGGACATCGCGGTCGCAGCGACGATCAAGATATACGCTTTCCGGTTGTACCTCGTCGAGGGAGCCCCCGGGGCTAATCGTCCGTGGAAGATCCCGACCGAGAAAGATCTCGACAACGTGTAACCTACAAACGAGGTGTTGCGATGGAGTGTTCTCTCCCTGTTGGCCGTTCCTTCTGGGCGTGGGGCCTGGATAGTTGGAGAACCGTCTGGCACAAAGTTCCGAAGATGAAGCACGAGATACTTAACAGGTCGCTCGACCAGATCCTCGACACGTACGAATATTGCAGGAACGATGCCGCCGTCGCCAACGGGAACGGGCAGCGGCTCTACTTTGGGATTAGATCGTGGAACGCCGAGCGAAACGACATACCGCCGAACTACTTCAACAAGATCACGATGGAGATGGCGATTTCGTCTGACGTTGCTGCGGCGGGGGTCGGCGTCACCGTCACCCTCATAAAGTACATGGTTGGGGTTGCGTGGGACATCGAAGCCGGGTTGCCCTCTCACACTGGGCACGGGCTCCAGGGAGTTGACGCCGACGACGAGGCGAGCCTCGGACTCTACAGTTTGAGCACGAAGGGAGAAGTCGCGGCTGGAGCCAGGCGAACTGTCATCTTCAAACCGGCGCATTGGTTGACGCCAAAGAAACTTTGCGTCGTCAACCCGCACCACCCGTGGGAGTGGGCGATGGATTCGGCCCTAACCGTCTGCGTCGAGTCGAAGACCGACCAGCCCGCGTGGATATTCCTCCATGCCGTTAGGTTCGACCTCAGTCGCGGCGACGGTCTTCCTGATCTTGTTCGGTACGTGCTTCCGCGGCCCAGGCCCAGAATGGAGGTATAGAGCAAAATGGTCGACACCCCCAAAATAGGGTTGAAGGAAATCTCTGCGAGTCAGTCGCAGAAGGAGGTCACTCACAACGAGTCGCTCCGTGTTCTCGACGCGCTCGTTCAGGCTACTGCTCTCGACAAGGACTTGTCGAGCCCGCCCGGATCGCCGAGCGACGGGGACACGTACGTCCTCGGATCGGCGACCCCCGCGTCGGGAGCCTGGAGCGGGCACGACGGAGAGATCGCCTACTACAAGAGCTCGTCGTGGATCTTCTTGGTCCCTGAGGAGGGGTGGCGAGTCTCTGTTCTGGACGAGAGCGCCGACTATCGGTACGACGGGGTCGACTGGCTCGCCGTCGGCACCGTAGTCAGCGTCAACTCTTACGACGTGGGTTGTTCGAAAGCGGGAAAGCCGTCTGCGAGCGAGCTCCTCCTTCGACTTCCGATGGTTCGGAGCGTCGAGTTCGCCGACGACTTTGCCGGTTCTGAGGCCGCCTCCGGAACTGCCGCGGCCGCCACGTCCGTGTTCACGATCAAGAAGAACGGGGCTAGCGTCGGGACCTTCACCTTCGCGCCGGCGGGTTCGACCGCGACCTTCGCAACGAGCGGAGGAGCGGTGAGCCTGACCGCCGGCGACGTGCTGAGCGTGATTGCTCCCGGCAGCCAGGACGCGAGCCTGGCCGATTTTGGATTCGTCCTTCGGGGGATCAAAGTATAAGAAAGGAGGTTGAGATGGTTTACACTTTTCTTCTCGGTCTGATCGTCGGCGGAGCCGCGATGTATATCATTCGGAAGAAGCGCGGAAAGTAAGGAGGACGCGCCGCACATGAGCATATATTTCATCGACGGATTTGACCACTATGCGACGGCGGAGGTCGTACGCAAATGGGACTACAACTTGGGGGGAGCGATCGCCGGGACGAACCCCCGTCGCGTTAACTCCTCTCATCTGAGGCTCAGCAACGCGGCAAGTCCCGGCCAGGTGTACAAGACGTTCACGGACACCCCCGTCGACGCGGCCGTCGTCGGGTTCGCCCTGTGCGTCGACACTCTGTCCGGAACGCACAGCGGCTTCCGGCTTCGGCTCGGGCTGACGGACCAGTGCACGGTCCGCGTCAACGACGACGGGAGCATCAGCGTTCTCCGCGGGTCCCACGTCGGGACGGAACTCGAGCGCTCGGCCGCAGGCGTCATCGTGGCCGGGACCTGGCATTGGTTCGAGTTCGAAGTGTACGTCCACGACAGCGCGGGGACGTACGACGTCCGCGTGGACGGCGCGTCGGTCGTCGACGGCACGGGCGCGGACACGAAGGCGGGGTCCAGCGCGGGGTTCGACAACGTCCGTCTGAGCGGAATAAATCACGCGCTGGCCGACTACCTTCGCGTGGACGACTTTTTCATCGGGACCGGCTTTCTTGGCAACTCCCGGTGCGACCCCCTGTGGCCTAGCGCGGCCGGAACTCACGCCGAGTGGTCCCCGCTCTCTGGCGAAAACTGGACGAACGTCGATGAACAGAACGACATGGACGACGACGCAAGCTACGTCGCCGCTCTGATCCTGAGCAAGATCGACACCTACGGGTTTGGCGACTTGAAGCCCCTCGTCTCGTCGACGATCCATGCGGTGGCGCTTAATGTCGCGTGCCGGAAAATAGACGCGAACGCGAGGCACCTGACCCCGATGACCAGGGTCGGCGGGTTGGATTACGCCGGCGTCGAGAAGGTCGTCGCGGCGCAGACGTACGCCGTCGTTCAGCACGTCTGGAGCGTGAACCCCGCCGACTCGGGCGCATGGGAGGAGGCCGACGTGGGCGGGGCGGAGTTTGGGTTCAAGCTGACGGGCGAGTCTGCCGTGACGGTGGTCACGCAGTGCGCGGTGGAGGTGCTCAGGGGGATGGCGGAAGAAGCGGTGGCTCCCCCGTCCCCCGTCGCCGTGGTGATCGCATGAGCGAGCACGCCATCGTTGAAGACGGACCGAGCCGCGGAAAGGGAACGTCTCTCGCGAGGGATCAGCTGATCCGCGTCGTGGACCGCGTGCTGGACGGGGCTCCCCCCGTGACGGCGACGAACACCGACCTCCGGTTTCATTGTCGCGATTTGGCGAGCGTCCTCGAAGAGTTGCTCGTCTGGATTGAAAACGATGACGCTTCCGCGCTGGGTGAGGTCCGGGACTATATCCGCGCAAAGTTCAAAACTTCGCGTGTTCGCGAGCAGCAGGTGTTGGAGTGCGACGGGTTCAAACGCGAGACGATTCACCGCGCCCTGGTCGCTGCCAACTGGAACCAAACCGAGGCGGCAAAGACGCTCGGGGTCACTCAGTCCGCGGTGTGGCAGTACATAGACCGGTGGTGGCCGGAACGTATCCACCCGCGCAAGAAGATAACGAATGAGGAGCTGCTGAGCACGCTCGAACGTAACGGGTGGGACGTTCGCATGACCTCCAAAGAAACCGGGCTCACGCGGGGCGCGGTGCGGCTCCGGGTCCTGCGGAACTGGCCGCGCGGAAGTCGGAGGCATTTCCATGGTGAGTAAACACGACGGTCGCAAGGAGGAGATCCTTCGCACCTTGGAGAAGAACCGTTGGCACAGGACGCTAGCGTCGGAAGAACTGGGAATCTCGCCGCCGGCGTTGAGCGAATTGATTCAAAAGTGGTGGCCCGAACAGCTCCACCCGAGCGGGAAGGGCCGGGGCGGAATCGGTCGCCTCCCCGATCCCAACTACAGGGTCCAGGGGGAACTCGACCCGGAGTTTGTCAGGGGCGTGTTGGAGAAGTACGGGTGGAACGTGCGGACGGCGCGGCGGAGTCTTCGGGTCAGCCGAATGTGGCTGGAGGCGTTCGTCGCGGCGCACTGGCCCGAGAGAAAGGAGAAGCACGATGTCGAGTAGAGACAGGTTGATCGCGCTCGCGAAAACGGGCGGCATAGGGTCGCTGATGGTGATCTCGCTCATCGCCGGGATCGAGTGGGAGGAGTGCCCCACGGGATCGGGCGCCGTGTCCGAATGGAAGAGCCCCACCTCGTTTCAGATGAAGTCGACGGTCGGCGTCGGAGCTGAGGACTACGTCTACGCCTTCAACGCGGACGGTATGTTAAGCGCGCCTTCCGGGCCGGTGAGGTACTTTCCGACGGAGACCCGTCTCCACTTCTGGACCGACGCAGAATCGCTCCTCGCCTGGTGGCCACCGTACGAGGCCCGCGGCGTCCTCGCTTGCGACGTCGTGCAACAGGGGGAGGGCGGTGTTCCGCTCTGCGGCACTCTCAGCGGCACGACGTGGGCGGTCGGATCGAAACAGTTCGCGTTTCAATTCGACGGCGTGGACGATCGAGTCGACCTCGGCACGCTCGACCCCAGTGGGCCGCCGCTCCGATTGGAAGCGACCATCCAAGTCGGTGCGGGGCTAGTCCCCGCGGTCTCGGGCGGAGCCCGCATCATCGACAAATCAACGAGCGCGTTGAACTACTGGCAGCTCACGCTCTACCAAACGAGGGCACAACCGGACTCGTTCCAAATCCGTTTCCGCGTGCGAACGACGGCGGGGATGGTGACAGCGATCACGCCCACCTATTGCGTCAAGGTCGGGCGGTGGCACCGGGTCGTCGGCGTCTACAACGGCAAGACGGCGAAGGTATACGTGGACGGGATTCTCCGCACGTCCGCGCCATGGACGGGCACGATCGTCGCCGCTCCTATCGTGCCGGTCTACATCGGATGGGGCGGGCACGGCGGGCAACCGTTCAAGGGCAAGATCGACGACATCAAGATCGGAAGGAGGGCGACGTCATGAGTGACTTCATGAATGTAATCAAGCAGGCGGGCGGTCTCATCCCTGAAGAGCGCAGGGGGTCCCCGGGTCGAGGCAGCCACCGCAAGTCGACCGGGCAGTGGCGGCTCGGTCGGCTCATCCTCGACAGTTCCCGGGGGACTCTGGTTCTTCCCCTCAGGCCCGAGAGGCTCTCCGACGAGTCCCGGGCTCTCGTCGAGTCGACGGGGATGAGGCGCGTGACCAAGAGAACGAAGTGCCCGTGCGGAAGCGGGCGTCGATTCAAGGAGTGCTGCCTCAAGTTTCGTAAACCCTGAAGGGGGGACGCATGCCGAATCCTCTGGACATAATCAGCTCTGCTACGGAGTTTGCGAAAGACATCGTCGACCGGTTCTTCCCCAAGAAGATGACCGAAGAGGAGAAGTCCGCGGCTAGCCTCGAGATCCAGAAGTTGCTCGAGTCGAGGGAGACGACGATCATCTCCGCGAACCGTGACGTGATGATCGCCGAACTCGCTCAGGAGGACTCGTTCGTGAAACGGGCCCGGCCGATGATAACGTACACCGGGCTCTTCGTGATCGTTTTCAACTACGTGGTCGTCCCGTTCCTGAATCGAATCCTGGAGTGGATCGCGATCTGGAAGGATCTGACGAATCACGCCGCGCTGCTCGCCCTTCAACCCGTCGAGCTTCCCGAGATGTTCTGGATCGCGTGGGGCGGCGTGGTCGCCGTGTACAGCGCGGGACGCACCTGGGAGCTCGTCAAGGGCGGAAAGGCAAGGCCCAACTGATTCGGAACCGCTCCGTGGGTCGGGGCGGTTCTTGCCCGGGACTCAGCGAAAGCGGGCAGCTGGGGGGTCTTCCCCAGAAACCAAGGGGGATACCCGTGCCCGGGTTGCGGGGGGGTCCCTGAAAGGAGATCCGCATGCTCGACACGTCCGTTCAGGTGGCCACCAGGGTAGCCTGGTCGTTCCTCGGTCGCCCCTACATCTGGGGAGGGGACGATCCGACGGGTTTCGACTGTTCGGGGTTCGTCATCGAGATACTCAAGAGCGTCGGGCTACTCCCCCGCGAGGGCGACTGGACCGCCGCCAGTTTGCATTCGATGTTCCCCGGCACCACCATCCCTCGCGAAGGGTGCCTCGTGTTCTATTCTTCGTCCCCGGGCGGTCCGATCATCCACGTCGAGTACATGTTAGATTCGATGCACAGCATCGGAGCGTCGGGCGGGGGATCCTCGACGATGACCGTCGACATCGCGTCGGATCAGAACGCGTACGTGAAGGTTCGAACGGCCAAGTCCCGATCCAACATCGCAGGGTACGTCAACCCGTTTGCGTGATCGCCTTGGCAAATTCATCGAAGTCTATCGAGGAGTGCCATCGTCCTCCCAGGCTTCCCCCGTTGAGTTCGTCCATGTTGCACTCCCCCACCATGTCGAGGGTCCTCCAGGGAAACAGGAGGTAAGCCCTGGGGGCGGTCCTCCGTTCGATCTTCAGGAGGAGCCACGTCCGGTTTCCGTGAGACCCGCGGGCCTTCAGCCACGCCCTCTGCTCCTTCGTAAAGTGGCGAACGCGGATCACCCCGCTCAGGGGAGCCCGTTCGACGACCTTCAGCTCGATCCATCCCTGCACTCCGCAGATCCCGTACGACACGTCTGGGATGCCCGCGGTCAGCGCGTCCTCGTGTCGAGTTGCATGCCACCTTCTCCCCATCCCCTCGCGAACGTACCGCCACAGCGAGCTCTCTCGACTCATAGGATCCTCCTCCCCTTCTTATCTCGTTCGTTCTCCATCTTGCTCCCCTTTCTCGTAGGCGTCGAGGGCGATAAACAACGCCGTGTCTGCCGCGTTTAGTTCTCTGAACGCCTCGTCATACGACAATCCCTGTGAAACGAAAGTGTTTACGCGCAATTTTGTGGTACGAACCCGCTTCCCCGCCACCACCACCGCCTCGGCTCGTTCGGCCCGGAACTTGAGTTCTCCGGGCAGGTACTCGCGCAAAAGTATCGAAGCGGTTTTCATTTCTTCTCCCCCTCTCGGTCGGTGGATAGGCCGTCTCGCGCCATGCCCAACTTTGGAATGAGCGTGTTTACGGACTTGCCCTCTTGAAACGCCCCGAGAATCGCATCGACCGCCTCGATGAGCGGTGCCATACACGAGGCGTAATGATCGGACTGGCGGGAGAGTTCGTCCTTGACTCTCTCCGCGTGGGCTATAATTTCGCCCTCGATTGCCGCGATGATCTTTACGTCCGCATCCTCGTTCGCGCCTCTTTCCAAGAGTAGTGGGCTTGCAACTATTCTCGTCCATAGTCTCCTCGCCCGTGTACGTGGCGTAAGACCGAGGGCAGTATCATTCGCCACTCTCTCCGCGTGGGCGTCCCAAACTTCTCTGGCGGACATACGAATCAACGCCCGTTGGAAATCGTCGGTCACGTCACACCACCGATCGCGTGCCCACTCCTCAAACTTCTTGCCCTTGTCGGTCGTCATCTCTCTCCCTTCTCGTAGTCACCAACGGGACGGTTTGTGTCCCTTCTCGCCTTTCTTCGGCATGGCTAGTCCTCCACCGAGTTCTCTCGATAACATTTCATGGCTCGCAATACGCGGCTTTCAAGTTCTTGCAGCGCGCACCCGAGCGAGTAGAGTTCCGATTGCTTTGATTGCGGCAAGGAATTAACCCACCTCCAGAAGTTCTCCGAATGGCTGCCGCTGTAATGC
>Ga0315284_10010048_pt1 | contig 13471 bp, 13 predicted proteins | sample YL17G09_16_MG_FD_203696 | JGI IMG/M metagenome (GOLD analysis project Ga0315284, IMG submission 203696) | Sediment microbial communities from Yellowstone Lake, YNP, Wyoming, USA - YL17G09_16 | ecosystem: Environmental > Aquatic > Freshwater > Lake > Sediment | place: USA: Wyoming | collected...
GGGGTCCTCCGATCCGATGCTCGCAGAAAGGGGGCCGACGGTTGAACGATCACCTCGGCGAAGAACTCGGCCGGTTCCTCGGACTCGATGAGCTGGGTGAGCGCATCATCTCAAGGCTCGATCGGATCGAGCGACGACTGGACCGGCTGAACATCACGCCGGCCGAACTGGACGCCCTCGAGAAGGCACGAGCCTCCCTCGTCGGCACGGATGCCACGCTCGACGCGATCGAGCGAGAAGGAGACGCACAGTGAGCCTCGCAGAAGACGTCGCGGCGGCAGCGGCCGAAGTCGGTGCATCCGCCCAGGCCGCCGCGGACCGCGTGACCGCGGCCATCGGCGCGCTTCGCACGCAGCTCGCGGACGCGACCGCGCAGATCCAGGCCCTCATCGACGCCGGCAACGCCGACGCCGTCCAGCTCGACGCCGCGCTCGTGACCCTCGCGGCCGCCGACGCCATCGTCGACAGCATCGAGGCCGCGCCCGTCGAGGAGCCTCCGGTCGTCTGACCTTGACAGCCTGCGCGGAGAGGCTGTAGTCTCCGCGCCTCGGCTGGAAACGGACCTGGCCCGCAAGGGACACGACCGGGGCCGCCGACGATGCAAGCCCGTCACTTCGGGTCCGCAAGGACCGGGAGAGGCGGGTTTCGTCGTTTCTGCAGGTGTATCCTCGGTCGATGAAGCTCTCGGTCTGCCGATGCGCGTTCTGCGGCCACTGCCGAACTCACCACAAGCCGGCCTGCCAGGGGAGGAACGGACGACCCTGCGAGCGGGCCTGCCAGGAGTTCATCTGATATTCCGCGTGGAATACCGGTTGACGGCCTCCGGGGCGTGGCATACTCTGACCTGCGGGCCTGTCGCCTTTCCTGGGTAGGGGACGATGCGCCGTCAAGGGCTCCGACCAAGAGGTCGGGGCCTTTCGTTTGGCCGGAGGTTCAGGTGCCCGACGTCACGTTCTCGGAGCTCGCCGAGCTACCTCGGGCAGAGGGCTCGGCCGGAAACGGCAACGGCCACGACAGCACGGTCCAGTCCTACGCGCCCGGCTTCGCCCGCGAGGTGCGCGCCCCGAACACGCCCGGCCGATCCGTGGATCCCCGCGGCCAGGGCACGTTCTCCGCCTCCACCCTCGACGTGGAGAAGCGGCCGTACGGCAGGGACCGCCAGTTCATCGAGTCGCTCGAGGCCATCTCGGACTTCGACCCCCAGGCCAGCCAGGCCGTCTGGAACTTCCTGCGCCTCATGAACCCCGGCCTCGAGGTGGTGGTCTACACCGGGCCGCTGGGCAAGGGCGAGACGCGCGAGAACGGCAAGGGCCAGCGCATCGTCGACGAGCTGATCCCGCGCTGCTTCGCGGAGTACGGCGGCGGCCTCGACCAGGGCCACAACGTCCTCTCCCTCATGCTCATCCAGCACGGGGCGATCGCCTCGGAGATGGCGCCCCTCGAGGACCTCTCCGGAACAGAGGACTTCTACCCCATCAACCCCCAGCAGCTCGAGTACAAGCGCGTGCCGCTGTTCCCCGACGACAAGGTCGGCAAGCTGACGCTGGGCCAGCGGGACACCGCGGGGAAGTGGATCCCCGTCAACGCGAACCAGGTCTTCTATCAGGGCCTCGACCCGCAGGTCAACAAGCCATACGGACGGCCGCCCCTCATGGCGGCGCTGCAAACCGTGCTGGCCAAGAGCGTGATGCTCAACGACCTGCGGGCCGTGGCCCACAATCAGGGCTACCCCCGGATCGACGTCAAGGTGCTGTGGGAGATCCTCGCGAAGGCCGCCCCCCGGAACCTGCAGGACGGCGGCCGCGAGAAGGACCTGACCGACTGGATGCGCCGCCAGCTCGAGCTCGTCGCCGCCGACTACAACGCCCTCAACGTGGACGACACCTTCGTCCACTACGACTGGGTGGACGTCGGCATGGTCGGCCCGAACTACGCGGCCACGAGCTTCGACTTCAAGGGCCTCGAGGAGATCCTGTCCCGGCAGATCAACTCGGCCCTCAAGACCCTGCCGATCCTGCTCGGCTACAACGAGACCACGTCGGAGACGCACGGCTCGATCCAGTGGCAGATCCAGGTCGACGGCATCAAGGCGCTCCAGAAGCTCGTCAAGCGGCTCATCGAGAAGCTGTTCAACGCCTCCCTCCGGCTCGCAGGGGTCGACGCGAGGGCGAAGGTCGAGTACAAGCCGATCCGGACCGTGGACCGCAAGTTCGAGGCCGAGTCCGGCTTCGTGGAGGCCAAGACCTACCAGATCCACGTCCAGATGGGCTGGGCCGACAACGACGAGATCGCCCAGAACATCTACGGCCACGACGCGGTGGCCGAGCCGGTCTACCCGGGCTCCACCGGCATCGACCCGGCGCTCAACCAGCAGGGCAACGAGGGCAGCGGCGACAAGAACCCCGACGGCGCCGGTACCAAGCAGACCGAGAGCATCTTCGGCGCCCTATTCGCCGACGAGCTGCGCCGGAGCCCTCGCCTCACGCGGCAGGCTCTGGTGGAGGAGGAGACCGACTACATCTGCGAGCGGTTCGCCATCGCCGCCGGCGTGGTCTTCATGCAGGCGAAGGGCGACCTCATCGAGATCCTCCGCCTCGAGGGGATCGTGGCCGACCGACCCGAGAAGCGGGACCAGGCCAAGGACGTCGGCGACTACGTCTTCGGCCTCCGGTTCAGCCGCGAGATGAAGCGCCTCCTCCGCGAGGCGATCACCCGGGGCATGGAGCTCGCCGGCGAGGAGGATCTCGTCGTCCCCGAGGCCCTGGTGGAGCGGATCTGGCGCCAGAACCTCCCCTACGTCCGCCGGATCAGGGACGACATGAAGGCCGCCCTGCGGGCCGGCGAGTTCACCTCCATCCCCGACATCGACGCCTGGTTCAAGCGGAACGCCTTCCGCGAGACGCTCATGGGCCGCTTCCTCGCCCGCCAGGGCGTGTCAGGCGGTTTCGCCCACGCGGCCAGCAGGGAGGACGCGCAGACAAGATTCGTGTGGCACCTCAACCCGGCCGAGCACTGCCACGACTGCCCCGAGCGAGAAGGCCAGAGCTACACCTACGACGAGCTCCTGTCGGTTGGCTTCCCCGGCTCCATCAACCTCGCCTGCGCCGGGAACTGCAAGTGCTCGCTCTCCGAGGAGACCTGATCCCCACTGGAGGAACCTATGTCCCGCTACCCGCGCGCGGCGAAGCTCAATACCATCCTCGACGTCGCCAACTGCTACGTCGCGGATCTGGGAGCACCCGCGCTCGCCGACAACGACAAGTATGTCGTCAGCACCGTCATGAAGAACGCCACCTACACCCTGGCCAACTCCGGGCTGCCGGGTGACGGCCTGGCCCGCAACGTCACCGTCAAGCGGACGGTGGTGGCGACCGGCGCCGACACTCCCGGCAAGATCACGGTGACCGGCATCGACCTCGACGGCCTGACGATCACCGAGGAGATCATCCCGGGAGCCGACACGGTGGTCGTGCCCGGCGTCAAGGCGTTCAAGCAGGTCACCAGCGTCGTGGGCTCCCTCTGGACCGTCCAGGGCGGCAACGACACCATCGAGGTCGGCTTCGGCACCCGGATCGGCCTGCCGCGGGCCATCCGGTCCTACCCGCCCGTCGCGGCGGCGACCCAGCTGTTCCTCGCCTACCTGGGCACCGTCTCCGTGGCCCCAGTGGTCACATGGGACGTCGACGAGCTGTGCAAGAACACGGTCGACTGCTCCAGCGGCACCTACAACGGAACCAAGCGCCTGATGGCGTTCATCGCACGGTAGGAGGTCCACATGCCCCGCTACCCGCGAGCCGCCAAGGCCAACACCGTCCTCGACGTCGGGAACCTCTACCTGGCCGACCTCGGGCTTCCCATCATCGCGAACGACCACCTGTACCGGACCTCGGTCGACATGGCCAACGGCCCGTACACGCTGCTGGTCACCCATCCGGCCGATCACCTCGCCCGGAACGTGGTGGTCACCCACACCGCCAGCGACACGCCCGACACGCTGGGCACCGTGACGGTCAACGGGACCGACGTCACCGGCGCGCCGATCAGCGAGGAGATCACCCCCGTCTCGGGGACGGCGGTCGCAGGAACCAAGGCCTTCAAGACCGTCACCTCGGCCGTGCAGGCGGGCTGGGCGATCGACGAGACCGAGGGAACCGCGGACAAGATCGAGATCGGCTTCGGTGACCTCGTCGGCCTCCCCCTCGCCATCCGCCAGTATCCGCAGGTCCAGGCCGGCTCCCAGGTCTTCCTCGGGATGTTCGATGGGGCGATCGTGGCCGTCACGGCGATCATCGACATCGACGACCTCTCCGAGTGCACCATCACCACCGCCGAGACCTTCGACGGCAGCAAGAAGTTCATGGCCCTCATCCGCAGGTAGGCATGGCGAGCAAGAGGCACAGGACGCTCAAGCCCGCAAGGACGTCACATGACAAGATGGCCGTCGCCCACAGGCACCGCATCGAGGAAGCGAAGCGTGTTGAACTGGCAACAGAGATCGCAGGGTCCAAGCCGGTCGTGGTTCACTGCGAGCCCTGCGACACCCGGTTCGTCGCCGCGGAGCTCAACCCAGCCTGCCCCGAGTGTGGCCAGATCCTTGTCCGTTGGAGGACGCGATGAAGCGAGACACGACTGACTCGACCTCGATGCTGGCGACCCAGGACGCCTTCGTCCAGCCGACAACGGTCACGGACGAGCAGCTCGACCAGATCCGAGCCCTCGGAGACGGGTCCGTCACGCACGACGACATCTACGGCTTCCGGATGGTGGCGTCGGGCGACGGCCTGGACTTCTACTTCACGAGGCAGCACGAGTCCTCGATGAAGAACTACGTCCGCGACCTGCAGAAGGGCCAGAGCGTCCTCGGGTCGCACGACGTCAACACGTTCAGCTACGGCCAGTCCTACGACGCGGCCATCGAGAAGGCCGATCCCACCGCGGCCATCTACGAGGCGGCGTTCTACCGCCAGTACAGCAACCGGCCGGAGCTGGCCACGACGCACTACGTGGTGGGCAACTACTTCCTCGTCCGCGGCGTGACGCTGAATGGCCAGCCCACGGACGATCTCATCAAGGCCATGCGGATGGGTGGGGTCCGCAAGGCCTCCATCAGCTTCACCGTGGGCAAGTACCAGTGCGGCGTGTGCGGCAACGACATGCTGCAGGGCTGGTTCGGGCCCTGGCCGGACGAGGATGCCGGCTGCGCCCACTTCCCGGGCGTGGAGTACAAGAAGGAGGGCCTCGCGTGGGCCTGGATGATGGACGCCGACCTCATGGAGACGTCCCTCGTCTACAAGAACGCCAGCCCTTCCGCGATGCTCGTCCGCAAGGCCACGGAGCTCGCCGTGCGTGGGATGCTTCCCACCAAGGAACTGGCCCGCGTCGAGGAGCGACTGCAACTGCGGCTTCCTCGCCACGACCGCACCGTCTACCCCGCCGCGAAGCTGGAGGACCGGATGAAGACCGGAGAAGGAATCGAGCCGACGCCGGAGGCCGAGGCTCCCGAGATCATGGAAACCCCCGAGGACGTCACCCCGGAGACAGTGGAAGGAGGCCCCACGACCGACTCGCCGGAGACCCCCGAGACGCCGGAGACCCCGGAGCCCGAGGAGGTCCGACAGATCCGCCAGGCGTGGAGCCAGGCCCAGACGCGGGATGCCGCGATCGCTGAGATCGTCGGCGGCCCGGTCACCGTCGAGGCCATCCGCTCGCTCAAGCAGAGCGCGGACCTCGGGTCGGCCCTCTACGCGGTCAAGGTCGACGAGGCCGTCGCGGTGCGGGTCGCCGCGCAGGGCGCCGACACCTTCGACAGCGTGAAGTTCCGCCAGGTCCTCATCCAGATGCGGGACGTGGAGTACGTCCAGTCGGAGATCGACTCGTACACCGGGCAGAAGCAGAAGGCGTTCAGCGCCGGCCGCTCCGTCACCCCGCTCGCCACGCCGGAGCTGCCCGAGCCGGCATCCACGTCCCGCTCCGACTCGGAGGGCTCATCCCTTCTCGCCGGGGTCGTCAAGAACAGCCGCAGCCGCAAGGCCGCGGGCTGACCGCAGGAGGAACACCATGGTCCAGCGCATCGGCGGTGAGACGCCGATCATCAAGTACGGAACCGAGCTCTCCGTGGAGGGCCCGGCCGACGTGACCGTCTCCCACCCGGTCCTCGCCGGCGACATCTTCAAGCTCGGCGGGACGGGCGCGGACGGCACCGGCTACAAGGTCGTCGACTGCTCCGACGGTGACGACTCGTCGGACAGCGTCCTCGTCATGGCCCTCCACAACCTCACCGACCTCAACGTCCCCCTGGGCGTCAAGATCCTCGGCGCCTACGGCCTGTGCCAGGTCCGCCGTCTCCGGTACTACACCGGTGTCCCGCCCACGATCGGGCAGTCGATCGAGATCAGCGGATCCGACGTCCGGCGGATCGAAGGCCTCTCCTTCGCCCCGGGCAAGGGCTACGTCCTGGCCATCGACACGACGGCTCTCGAAGCCGAAGTCCTCGTCTAGCCAGGAAGGACGACACGATGAACAACCTCGACAGCGTCGGTCGCGCCATCGACGTCGTGGCAGCAGACGGTTCCACCGTCGCGTTCCCGCTGGGGGACCTGCTGGTCCACGAAGCCCGCCGGCTCTTCCCGGCGACGCGCCACTCCGAGTCCGAGGCGATCACCCGCTTCGCGGCCCGGACCCTCAAGTACGACGAGCGGGACCCCCAGACCCGCGGCGTCGGCATGAAGAAGGTCATGGATACCATCCTCGGCGGCGAGGACCTCGGCCGGATCAAGGTCGAGCGGTTCCTGACCAACGACGGCACCCGGCCCCTGTTCTCCCCGATCGTCGAGGAGGGCATCCGCTCCGGCCTCAACCGCGTCTCCGCGATGTGGGAGGACCTCATCGCCCAGACCGTCCCCGTCGAGGGGATGACCTACGAGTATTACGAGTTCAACAACGGCAACGTCCCGGTCGGCAACGCGACGGGCGTGGACGAGTTCAAGCTCCGCCGGATCGCCCAGGGCGGCCCGATCCCGACCGCCCGCGTGACGATCGGCACCAAGAGCCTCCAGCTCTGGAAGCAGGGCCGTGGCATCGAGTGGACGGACGAGGCCAAGATGGCCCCGATCGACCTTGCCACGCTGTGGTTCCAGCAGGTCGGTCTCCAGCTCGGCTGGGACCAGCACGAGCAGGTCATCTCGATGCTGCTCGACGGCTACTTCTCCGACGGCTCGGACAACGCTCCGGTGCTCTCGACGGCCGTGGCCGGCACCATCGACTTCGCAGACCTCCTGACGGCGGTCGGCACCATGCAGGTCACGTACGGCTACACGGCCGACGTGATGCTCATGAGCCTGGCCCGCTCCGTCAGCATCCGCACCATGGAGTCCGGCTCGGGCGACCTGGTGTTCCCGAACGGCGTCGAGGGGGCCGGGCTCCCGCCGATCCGCCTCGCCACCTCCATCCCCGACGACAAGGTCGTCTTCGCGGACACCGCGTTCGCCCTGGTCCGCTTCGTGAACAAGGAGTTCGGCACCGAGTTCGACCGCTCCGTCACCACGGGCGTCGAGGGTAGCTACGGCACCTCGATCGAGCTCACCGTCCCCCTGTTCAAGAACGCGCGGATCATCCTCGACAGCTAGACGATGGGCAGCCCGGTGTTATTCCACGTGGAATAACACCGGGCCTCAGCCTGTCAGCGAAGGAAGGCCCACAGATGCCGAACTACAAGATCGCCGAGCCGGGCCACAGTTTCGTCGAGGGCAAGGTCAACCTGTCCTGGGGGATCGGCCGGGCCGAGAGCGACGTGATCAGCCTGCCCATCGCAGAGCAGAGCGCCCGGTTCAAGCAGCGGCTCCTGGCCGGCGTCATCGTCGAGACGAAGGACCCTTCCACGGAATCCGCTCCGAGCGACATCCGGGAGTACAGGCTGATGACCGGCGAGGAGGCCCGGGCCCACAAGGCGATCCCGGCCGGCCCCGTCACGCGGAACGTCTACAACCCGGTCACCGGCGAGATGGTGGCCGTGGAGTTCGCACACGTCCGAGTCCCCGTCGAGGCGAGCCCAGTGCCCGAAGCGCTGGACGACGGGGCGGACCAGCCGTCCGATCCCGCCGACGCCTCGGCCGAGGTCAACACCTAGGGAGAGGCCAACATGGCTATCGACGCCGACTTCGCAATCGACGGCACAGGAGCGATCACGCACGTCTCCGGCGCGACGAACTACACGGTGCTGCAGCTGCACCGCTGGCTGCAGGACCTCGCCGACGATGCGCAGGCGTCCGTCGGTGACCTGATCGACATCACGACCAGCACGCCGAGCGAGCGGTCGACCGACAACATCATCACGCTCAACAGCCCGTTCAACATCAACGACGCAGCGGCCCAGTTCCTGTACGACGGCTCGATCACGCAGAAGGCCGGCGACGAAATCTACGCCGGCCTGGTCGTGGTGGGCGCGGTCGATCCCACGACGGAGCTGCAGATCTGGCAGGACGAGGCCATCGTCACGTCGCATTGGACGACGGGCAAGAACGCCGACGCCGCGGCCTCGATCCTGAACCGGGTCCTGGTCAAGGTCCGCACGAACGGCGCCGACATCGACGGCCGAAAGATCATCGTCTGGGCCCGCGAGCTCGGTCAGCGGTACGCCGAGTTCTCGGTCACGATGGGCCTCGGCAACAACGTCGCGGCCATCTTCACGTCTCCCGACCTGAACAACACCGACAGCGCGGTCACCATCGCCGGCTGGTCGGACATCACCAACACCGAGGGCTACCAGCTCATCGACATCAACGCCGACGGGACGACCGAGGCGTACTACAGCCGGTGGAACTACGGCGCGAAAACTGCGAAGCAGGTCTACCAGCGCACGAAGTGGATCGGCCGGCGCGGCTCAACCGAGGCGATCCACAGCACGACCGGTCCCCTGTTCCGTGGCATCACGCACCAGTTCGACTACGACGGCGAAGTCACCAGCCCGACCGAGGACGCCATCCTCGCCTGGGGCACCAGCTTCGCCTACCAGTCCGGCACTGGCACCGTTCCGGTGGTCGGGTCGTACTGGAAGAACGACACCGTCGGCGGCGTCGGCAAGGTCGTCTACGTCTCGCCCTCGGCTGGCGCCACGGGAACCGTCGTCATCCAGCGCGAGACAACCACCCAAACCTGGGTCACGACCAACGTGTATTCGCTGCTCGGCGGCACCGGCTCGATCACGCAGAACGGCGCGACCACGGGCCCCACGAACGCCGGCGGCGCGGCCCGCCTGCTCGCCCGGCTCGACTCCGGGACTACGGGTACGCTGTGGGTCCAGCTCATCAGCGGGGTCGCGCCCGCGAACAACTACGAGCTGTGGGGCCGAGGTACGACGGGCAAGCTGGCGGACGTCCTGAACGGCCCCGCGACGAAGACCGTCAGCCCCGAGTTCTTCGGCTCATACACCGGGTCCTCGATCATCGGTGCGTTCGGCATCGGGATCGACCCGTCGGATGGCATCTCGGCCGACCTGTTCACGACCCTGCTGGCGGCGAGCGTCAGCCCGCCGAACAACCAGTTCTTCAAGGTCTTCGGCCTGGTCAGCGGTGACCGGGTTCTCGTGGCCGAGAACAGCGGCGGCGCCCCCAACTTCGACCAGTTCACGCTCAACGGCGCCCTAACCACCGGCGCCGTCACGGCCATCGTGGTGAACGAGGCCATCCCGGCCGACACGCCCGCCGTGACCGGGGCCAACGGTCCGTTCCTGCGGATCAAGCTCGACAGCGGGGTCTGGCGGCAGGTCGCCTACCTGAGCTGGACAGGCTACACGTTCACGATCGCCTCGACGAGCTTCACCGACCCGCTCGACGCCGCGAGCGGCAACTTCATGTTCATCGCCTACATCGACGTCGCCACGTCGACGACCGAGGAGGCCGTGACGCTCAAATACTCGGGCGACCGGACAATGTTCGTCCGGGTGCGGGACGGCGGAGGCACCCCGATCAAGACGTTCGAATCGACCGCGGGCTTCCTCGCCGGAGGTGGCTCGGCGACCGCGATCCGGACGGCGGATGCGTAGCCCTTGCGCGGGATAGGAGCAGGCGATGGCAGCGCCCAGTTACGTCTCGGACCTGACGACGATAAACGATGGGTCCGGCACGTTCACTGAGCCTGCCAGCGCCATCCTCGGCACGCTGTCCAACGCCGATACCGACAACTTCATCCAGAGCACGTCCTGCTCTTCCAAGTCCACGGGCGCGTCGGGTGCGCCCGCCCTGGCAGGCATTGGCTTCCAGGCTAGCGGCGCCCAGACCATCACCAGCCCGAATGCCTTCTACTGCTGGGTGTTCGTGGGTGGCGGTGGCCTGATCGACACCTACGCCAACGGCGGCATCAGGCTCCTGATCGGCCAGGACCTGAGCAACTACCGCTACTGGTACGTCGATGGCAGCGACTACTTCCCGTACATCGGGTGGCAGTGCATCGCCATCGAAACCGACAACGCGGTCGTCGCCGCCACCAGCTCGGTCGGGGCCCCGTCCTCGACGAAGCAGTATTTCGGCGCGATCTTCAACTGCAAGATCAACATCAGCAAGGGCAACCCGATGGCCGTGGACGCTGTCCGCTGGGGCAGGACGATCACCGTCACGGCGGGTGACCTCGCCAACGGCTACGCGACCTTCGCCGGCATTGCCGGTACGAACGACAGCATCAACAACCGCTACGGCCAGTTCCAGGCCATCGCTGGTGGCTACCAGCTCCAGGGTCGGCTGGCGCTCGGGAGCGCCGGCACTGCCGTGGACTTCCGCGACAGCAACGCCTCCATCGTCACCGCCGTCAGCCGCAAGGTCGCAGCCTCCTTCAACGCCATCGAGGTCCTCAACGCCTCCAGCCGGGTGGACTGGGACTCGATTGCATGGTCGTCGCTGGGCACCGTGTCGCGGGGCACGTTCACCGTGACTGACAACGCCGACGTGAACATCGTCGGCTGCTCCTTCACCGGCCTCTCGACGTTCGCGCTCAAGGCGGCGACCGACATCCTGACTTCTATCTTCCGCCAGTGCGACACGGTCACGGCGCCTGGGTCGAACCTGACCGGCTCGCAGTTCCTGCTGCCGAGGGTCGCGGCCGACACGTCCGCCGTCGTCTGGGACGCCAACGTCGACACGGACGGGAAGCTCGACCGCACCACGTTCTCCAAGGGCACGAACGCCCACCACGCCGTCGAGCTCGGGACGACCAGCCCGACGACGGTCACGCTGCGTGGCATCACATTCAGCGGCTTCAACGCGGCGAACGCGAACAACGACTCCACGATCCACGTCAAGCGGACGACCGGGACGGTCACGATCAACCTGATCGGCTGCTCGGGGAACATCAGCTACAAGACGGCCGGCGCGACGGTCGCGCTGGTCACGAACCCGGTGACGCTGGCGGTCCACGTGCAGGACATCAACAGCGGCGCGTCGATCGAGAACGCGCGGGTCTGGGTCCCGGTGACGTCTACCGCCGGCGGCAAGCCGTACCAAGCCGCGGTCACGATCACGCGCTCCGGCACGACGGCCACCGTCGCGCACACCAGCCACGGCCTGTCCACGAACGACTGGGTCTGGATCGCCGGCTGCACGGGAGCAGACGGCGCGCTGTACAACGGCACGTTCCAGATCACGTGGATCAGCGCCAACAGCTACAGCTACACCATGACCGGCACCCCGAGCGGCAGCGCTGCTGGAGCTCCGGCGGCCACGTTTGTCGTCCTGAACGGGCTCACGAACTCGAGCGGCAACATCTCGGCCTCATACAGCTGGAACGCGGACCAGCCCGTGAGCGGCCGGGCCCGCAGAGCGTCAGGCGCCTACGGCACGCTGTACAGGACCGGCCCTGCCAGCGGCACGATCAGCTCGACCGGCGGTCTGGCGATCACCGTAGCCCTGATCCCCGATACATGAGGTAGCAGTGGACCCGATTGATATCGCCGTCAAGAGAGCGAACCGCCAGTTCATCGACGAGACGAACGCCGCCGCGATCGTCGCGAACCTGACCGAGCTGCGCGAGCAGTACGAGGCACGGCTGAACGGCCTCGAGAACGAGGTCGCCTCCCTCAAGACGCTCGTCGAAAACCAGTCCCGCGTCCTCGGCCAGACGATCGCCCGGATGATGGGCTCAGGCTCGACCGAGAGCGAAGGCTGAACTATGGCCGTGACGGTGGACTGGGAGACCCGGATCATCACGATCCCGCAAGCGGACCTGGTCCTCGTCACCGGGACGCTCTACCAGCTCGACACGAACTGGCTGCGCCTCCAGCTCAAGAGCCTCGAGGACGACGAGCTCGGGATGCTGTACCCAGACACGCACCGTCACAACACCGAGGTCACGGTCGGCGGCGTCACCTACGCCCGCTTCTTCGAGATCATCAACGGCTACACCGTCACGTTCGACCCCAACGACCCCTACACCGTCCGCCTGTCGGGCACGAACAACAACATCGCGGACGTGATGTCGCCCGGGCACCACCACACCTCGCTCCTGTCGGCGAACAGCGCCGGACTCGTGGTGATCACCGGGGGCGGCGTGACGCCTCCCACGGCGCAGCAAGTGGCCGATGCGGTGTGGAACGACACTTTGGCCCAGCACGCTGGGGCAGGGTCCACCGGAGAGGCGCTGGCCGCTGCTGCTGTTGTCGTTCCCGATGTCCTCGACGCGGAGGTCGAGACCGGCACCAACGTGCGCGAGGCGCTTCGCCTGCTGCTCGCAAGCCAGGTGGGCAAGCTCTCGGGGGCCGAGGGCACCACGATCACCATCCGCGACATCAACGACCTCGTGGACCGGATCGTCGCCACCGTCGATGCCTCCGGAAACCGCATCGCGGTAGTCGCCGATGCTACCTAGCCATGTGGACCACCCGCTACTGGACCGCGGCCTACTGGTCGGGTCGGTACTGGCCGCCCGGTGGCCTCCCTGTCGCGCTGCATCCACATGCTGTCGTGATCGTGGGAACCCACAGGACATTCCAGATGGAATGGGCTGTGTGGCCCGGGGCCGCCGGCACGGACGTCGCTGCTCCTCCAGCCGTCGGCGCGCGGCGGAGTCCCGCCTCCACCAAGAGCAGGCCGTCCACCGGGGCCGGAAGCTCGAGACTGGTGGTTGCCTCGGTCCGGGCGAGGAGTACCGTAGACGTGACAACCGACGCCACCGGACCGACCAGGAGCGCCCGCAGGAGCAAGGTTGCAGAGGTAAGCCAGGACCACGCGACCGACGTCGAGGTGAGGGATGACTGATATCTACGCTCCCGGCGAGGCGGTCCACGTCACCGCTGCCTTCTCCGTCAACGGGGCTCCCACCGATCCGGGCAGCGTCGTCCTGACCTTCCAGGCCCCCGACGGCACCATCACGAGATGGGACCAGTCCCCCTTCTTCGGCCCAGCCGGGGGCGTCAAGAAGGCGGGCGTGGGCTCCTACTACGCCGACATCCCCGCCGACACGGAGGGTCCTTGGGCCTATCGCTTCGTGG